>ERZ808246.308-NODE-308-length-43794-cov-3.454034_pt1 | contig 43794 bp, 37 predicted proteins | sample MGYA00521083_ERZ808246 | MGnify/ENA primary metagenome ERZ808246 (study PRJEB31516, sample SAMN03275577) | gut metagenome | biome: mammalia-associated habitat; material: feces | host: Papio cynocephalus | place: Kenya | collected 2012-07-07 ...
ATGATGGATGAATATATTACTACTGATACTGATACTAGTGATTATAATAAAAATTTTTGATTTTATATTAACTAATAAGTTAAAAATATAAAATACTAGAGAATAGGGGTGACTCTATTCTTTTTTACTTTTAATTATTGCGGTTTTATGTTATACTTTAGGCACTATGAATGGGGAGTTATTTTGTTAAGAGTATCTAATAGATTAAAGAGTTTATTATCAGGAGTTGTTTGCTTTACTATTGTTCCAATGAGTGTATGTGTTAAAAATAGTAAGGAAGAGGAACATATTTATTCTACTGGAACTCATAAAGTTATTTCTGTTGATAGGTCGATTGATTTATTATGGGAAAAAGATGGATTATATGGATTAAAAGCTCCTGATGGATATAAAATTGTTGATTATGATTACGATAAAATTATTGGTTTTGAGTTTGAAGATTATCTTTTTGAAAACGATGAAGAAGTAGTAACAAGTAATTCTAATAAAATAGGAAATCCAACTAGTGATAATAAAAATTTAGAAAATGGTAATATTTATAAACCAGGAGAGCATGTAATTACGAGTATTAATAGAGGTTATAATCCTTTTTTAGGCAAAGGTGATACTAAGTTTCATTTAAGTGCACCAACTGGGTATAAGATACTTAACTATGATTATGATTATAGTTTTCTAGGCAAATCTTCATTTTTTGATTTTGAAAATATAACTTATGTAAATACATGTGACGTATCAGTTGATGATATTAATAGTTTTGGTAGTCCAGTTAATGCGATATCAAATGATAAAAGCATAGGAGACAATAAGTGTGATGCTTATCAAGACATAGTTGTAGTTTTAAATAGAAATGTAGAATTATTAGGAAAAGATGGTATGAGACAACTTAAAAATGTTCCAGGATATAAGATTATTGATTATGACTATGATAAAACAGGGGTTTTGTCTTTTGAAACAATTGTATATCAAAATACTGTTCCTGTTTCAATAAATAAAGATAATGATTTCGGTAAAGTGATTGTTAGAAGATAACTCTTGAAAAAAGTTTTATAATCCTTTATAATGAAATAGTTTCGGAGGTATTATATGAAGATTAAGTATACTCTTTTACATAAAGAAAAAGATACTAAGGCTCGTCTTGGTAAGATTGAGACTAATTATGGAGTTGTTGATACTCCAATGTTTATGCCTGTTGGTACTAGGGGTACTATAAAGGGTGTTTCTACAGATGAAGTTGTTGCGTGTGGTTCTGGTGTAATCTTGGCAAATACTTATCATTTATGGCTAAGACCAGGAGAAGATATAGTTAATTATTGTGGTGGACTTCATAAGTTTATGAATTATAATGGACCAATATTAACTGATAGTGGTGGATTTCAAGTATTTAGTTTGGCTAAAAATAAAGAGAAAGATATTACTGAAGAGGGAGTTCATTTTAAAAGTCATATAGATGGAGCCAAACTTTTCTTAACTCCTGAGAAATCAATTGAAATTCAAAACAAATTAGATAGTGATATAGCAATGAGTTTTGATGAGTGTCCTCCATATCCAGTTACTTATGATTACATGAAAAAAAGTGTTGAAAGAACACTTAGATGGGCAAAGCGTGGTAAAGCAGTTCATAATAATCCTAATCAATCTTTATTTGGAATAGTTCAAGGAGGAGAATTTAGAGATCTTCGTGAATATTCTTGTAAAGAAACTGTTAAAATGGATTTTGACGGTTATAGTATTGGAGGAACTTCTGTTGGTGAAGATAAACCTACAATGTATAAAATGATTGATGATGGAATTAGATATTTACCTGAAGATAAACCAAGATATTTAATGGGAGTAGGAGATCCTATTGATATACTTGAAGGTGTTGAACGTGGAATTGATATGTTTGATTGTGTTCTTCCTACACGTATTGCAAGACATGGTCAGGCTTTTACAAGAAGTGGTAAGATTAACTTCAATAACGCTAAATATAAGATGGATTTAGGACCAATTGATGAGGAATGTGACTGCTATGCTTGTAAAAATTATTCAAGAGCATACATTAGACATTTAATTAGTGTTGATGAAATGTTAGGTGGAAGATTAATTTCTATTCATAATATTAGATTTTTAATTAAACTTACAGAAGAAATTAGAGAAGCTATTAAAGAAGATAGATTCTTAGATTATAAGAGAAGTTTTATAGAAAAATATAATAGTAATAAGAAATAATTTTATAAATAGAAAATAGGACTATTATTAGAAGAAGAGACTACTTCTTCTTTTTTTTGTATTTCATCTTTACTTTGATTATTATTTTCTACACTTTGATCATTTGAATTTACAACATTAGCAATTTTAAATAGAGTTTTAGCATTACTTACAATTGGCTTTACTTGATAGTATATTGGTATTGCTTGATTTACAACATCTAGAGTTTTCTTTGTACCTTCTAGTAGTTCTGCCCATTTTATTGTTCCTTTTAAATTAGCAAGTTTTGATAGTAAACTTGTGGATTGTGGTATATTTGGATACATAGTTAGTCACCTCTATATTAATATATGTAAAGTGGTTAAAATGTTTAAATAAGTATTTTAAAATAAAATTAATTATGTTAAAATTATTTATGATAAGAATACTAAAAGGAAGGTTGATTATATGGGTCTATTTTCAAAGAAGAAAAAAGAAGTTAATGTTGCTGCTCAAGCAAGTGCTGTCTCAGGAAATGTTCAAAATAGTCAGACTTCAGCATCTCTTGAAGGTAATACTCAAGGTGCAGTACAACAAGATGTTCAAAATGTTCAACAAGTACAACAAACCCAACAACCTCAACCAAATGCTGCTGATATATATAATACGATGCCAGGTGCAAACGGACCTAGTCAAGAAGAGGTGGTTTTACCTGAGGAAGCATCAGTTTTATCTGATAAAAGAGCAAAAATTAAACACCCTACAAAGGATTATAGATATACCATAATAAATGGTGTTGGAAAAAAAGAACAAGGTACATTTGAAGCAGAGAGTGAAAATGATGTTAGAAACTTTTTACTTAGTCAAGACTATCAAGTTTTGGAAGTTAAAGAGAGAAGTAAATTTGATATAGATATTGGTGCTAATAGTAAAATTGGTGCTAGTGACTTATCTTTTTCACTTACTCAGTTATCAACTTATATTAAAGCCGGTATTCCACTTGCTGATTCTGTTAGAATTCTTGCTAAACAAACAAGAAAAGCTAGCCTAAAAAAGAGTTTTAACCAGTTAGTTTATCAGTTATTAAAAGGTGAGAGTTTAAGTGATGCAATGCTTATGCAAGATAAGGTTTATCCTAAACTTTTAGTTAATATGATAAAGACTGCTGAAATGACAGGTGATTTACCATCCATTTTGGACGATATGGCTGAATATTATACATCTATGGATCAGACTAGAAAGCAAATGAAGTCTGCAATGACTTATCCAGTTGTTGTATTGACTATTGCTTTTGGTGTATTAATATTTATGCTTACATATTTAGTTCCACAGTTTTCTACTATGTTTGCAGATAATGGAGCTGAAATGCCTGCACTTACACTTGCAATATTATCACTTAGTGATTTTATTAAAGAAAAGTGGTATATGATACTTTTAGTTATATTTATTATTGTTTTTATATTTATTCAGTTGTTTACTAGAGTACAAAAGTTTAGGGAAAGCGTTCAAATATTTCTTATGCATGTACCTGTTGTTAAAAACATAATTATATATAATGAAATTGCAAACTTTACTAAGACGTTCGCATCTCTTTTAAACCATGGTGTATTTATTACAGACAGTATGGAAATTCTTAGTAAGATTACAAATAATGAAGTTTATAAAAGAATAATTAATAAGTGTCTTGAAAACTTAGGAAAAGGTGATTCTGTTTCTTCTGCATTTAAAGGAGAATGGGCAATACCTGTTGTTGCATATGAAATGATTGTTACAGGTGAGTCTACAGGACAGCTTGGTAATATGATGGAAAAAGTTGCGGGACATTTTCAAATGCTACATAAAAACGTAATTGATCAAATGAAGAGTTTAGTAGAGCCATTATTAATCTGTTTCTTAGCAGTTGTTGTTGGTGTAATACTTTTATCAATTATTCAACCTATGTTTAGTATTTATAGTCAAGTCAAATAGAGGAGGTAATTATATGGATATAGTTTATTTAATTATCTTTTTTATTTTAGGAACACTTATGGGATCATTTTTTACAGTAGTTGGTTCTAGGCTTCCTAGAGGAGAAGACTTTATAAAAGGCAGAAGTCATTGTGATAATTGTAGACATGAACTTAGTTTACTTGATATGATTCCAATTATTTCTTATTTGTTTTTACGAGGAAGATGTAGGTATTGTGGTACAAAGATAAGTCCTCTTTCTAGTTATATGGAATTTTTTACAGGTGTTTTATTTGCTCTTAGTTATTTTATATTTGGATTTTCATATGAGTTATTGATTGCTTTAGGAATTGTTGCTTTATTAATAATTGTTAGTGTATCTGATATAAGTTACTATATAATTCCTGATCAATTACTAATATTTTTTTCTGGATACTTTCTAATTATAACTTGTTTAAATAGTGGAGTAATGAGTGCTTTATTTAGTATTTTGTCTGGTATTAGTTTATTCTTTTTAATGTATCTTGTAATGCTTATTGGAAACTTTTTGTTTAAAAAAGAAAGTTTAGGTGGCGGAGATATTAAGTTAATGTTTGTCTTTGGACTGGTAATTAATCCGATTCTTGGTTTATTTGTTCTTTTTATAGCAAGTTTTTTAGCATTACCAGTATCTCTTATAATTCTTTTAAAAAGAAATGTTAATTTAGTACCATTTGGACCATTTCTATTGATAAGTTGCATGTTTATATATTTTACAAGAATAGATTTAAATATGATAATTGAATTTATTCAATCAATTTAAGAAAGAAATTCTTTCTTTTTTTTGACATTTATAATATTATATTTGGTAGGTGGTGATTGCATGAGAAATATTAGTATTTTACCAGCAGATACTTATACTGTTGTTAATAAGACAATAATTACAGATAAAGATAAAAAAGTTATTTCTATGTTATATCAACCAATAATCGGATATAGTGCAGTTGCTCTTTATTATACTTTAATAGATGATTTAGATAGACTTGAAATTATAAGTGATGATTTGACTCATTATCATTTAATGACTACTATGCAACTTAATTTAGATGATATTGTAATTGCACGTGAAAAATTAGAGGCAGTGGGGTTACTTAAAACTTATCTAAAAAAAGATAATGTTAATCAATATGTTTATTTATTATTTAGTCCTATTACTCCACATGATTTTTTTAATCATCCAATACTTAATATTGTTTTATATAATAATGTAGGTAAGAAAGAGTATGATAAATTACTTAATTATTTTAAAGTACCTAGGCTTAATTTGAAAGAGTATGATGATATAACTCATTCATTTGATGAGGTGTTTAATAGTCGTGTTGGAACTATTACAGAGGAGATTAATGATGTTACTAAGAGAGATTCTAATAATATTTTAATTAATAAGGGAATTGATTTTAATACAATTATTTCAAGTATACCTGATACTCAAATGAGTAAGAACTGTTTTAATAGTGAAGTACGTACTTTAATTAATAATCTTAGCTTTATTTATAATTTAGATACTTTAGATATGCAAGGGCTTGTTCGTGATTCATTAAATGAAAAAGGTCTTATTGATAAGACAATACTTCGTAAGAGCTGTAGAGATTATTATAAATTTGATAATGCTGGTAATTTGCCAACTGTTATTTATAATAGACAACCGGATTTTTTAAAGAAACCTAAAGGAGATAATTCTAAGTGGGCTAGGCTTGTTTATACTTTTGAAAATGTTACTCCATATCAATTATTAAAGGCTAAGTATAAAGGTGCAGAACCAACTGATAGAGATAAGCGTTTAATTGAGAGTTTAATGATTGATCAGAAATTAAATCCTGGTGTTGTAAATGTACTTATAAGTTATGTTTTACAAGTAAATGATCAACAATTAAAGAAGAGTTATGTTGAAACAATAGCTGGTCAGTGGAAAAGACTTAATGTTGAAACTGTAGAGGATGCTATGCGTCTTACAGAAAAAGAACATAAGAAATTAAAGAAAATTATTAAACCTAAAGAGAAGGTAACGACTAAGAAAGAGGCAAAGAATGATGTACCTGTATGGTTTAATAAAGATAATGAAATAGATGAGGCTAATAGTGAAGATGTAGAAGAATTAGAAAATATTTTAAATGAATTAGTGTAAAATTGTGTAAATATATAGTTATAATTACTTTATAAACATTTACAAACTTTAATAATTATATTTATTATGATATATTTATTTACGGAGAAAATATAATATATATTAAAGGGATGTTAAATGAAATATAAGAAGAGTGAGTTTTATAAAATTATTAATGATATATATGAACATGATGCTTTTTTAAAGCTTGGTGAATGTCGTCATCATGGTATTACTAGACTTGATCATTCACTTAGAGTAAGCTATTATACTTATTTAGTTACAAAAGCGCTTCATCTTAATTATATTGAGGCAACACGTGCTGCTTTACTTCATGACTTTTTTACTAATGAGGTAAAACATGTTAATGTATTCTTAAAAGTAACTAAACATCCTGAAATTGCAGTTAATAATTCTAAAAAATATTTTGAACTTAGTGAGCTTCAAGAAGATATAATTAGAACTCATATGTGGCCATGTACTTTAAGACCACCAAAATATTTAGAAAGTTGGATTGTTGATTTAATTGATGATATATCTGCTATATTTGAAAGAGGATATGTTACTAAGAATAGTTTAAAAACAGCAGTAAGTTTCGCGTTTATATTTATAGTTAGTAAATTTAGATAGTTAATACTATCTTTTTTTGTAATAATTAATAGTTGTGTAGTACTAAAAAATAAATTTCAAATTTTCTCATATTATAATTAATTTTTATAGTGAATTTCTTGTTTTTAAAAGGGTTTTATGGTATACTTTGACAAGAAAGAAGTGAGAGGTATGAGAAAAACATTTATATTTGGTCATAAGAAACCAGATTCTGATTCAGTTATGGCAGCTATTGGGCTTTCATATCTAAAAAATAAATTAGGAGATAATACAGAACCTAGAGTACTTGGAAATATCAATAAAGAATCAAGTTTTGCATTAAAGTATTTTGGTTTAAAAGAACCTAAATATTTAAATGATGTTAAACTTCAATTAAAAGATGTAAATTATCATAAAAAGTATTTTATTAAAGATACAGAAAGTATTTATGATGGATATCAAGCGATGCTTAAAGCAGAACTTACTGGTATTCCGGTTGTTAAGAGTGACAATACTTTTTTAGGACTTGTTACTTTAAAAGATTTATCTCATGTTATTATCAATGAGAATGTTGAAGATTTATATACTTCATATGATAATTTATTACATGTACTAAAGGGTGAAGAAATACTTAGATGTACTAAGGAGATTGTTGGTAAAATATTAGTTGCTGCATATCGTAGTACAACATTTATTTCTAATGTTAAACTTACTCCTAATGATATATTAATAGTAGGAGATAGACATAGTGTATTAGAGTATGCTGTTAATTCTTCAGTTAAGTTAATTATTTTAACTAATGATTGTTATATTAAAGAAGAACATGTGGAAATTGCTCGTAAGAATGGTGTTAGTATTATTAGAACTCCATATGATACTTATAGAGTTTCTAGACTTGTAGCACTTGCTAATTACATTAAGACTATGATTAAAGTTTATAATCCAACTAAGTTTGTTGATACTGATTTTATTAGTGATATAGTAGATATCAATAATAAGTTGAAACATACTAATTATCCTGTAGTAGATAAGAATAATAAGTGCCTTGGATTACTTAAAATTACTGATTTAAGTGAAAAACATCCAAAGAATGTTATGCTAGTTGATCATAATGAAAAACTACAAAGTGTTGAAGGATTAGATGAAGCAAATATCTTAGAAATCTTTGATCACCATAATTTAGGAAGTATAACTACAGGTTACCCAATTAACTTTAGAAATATGGCAGTAGGTTCTACTTGTACAATAATTTATACAATGTATAAAGAAAGTAATGTTGAAATTCCAAAAGATATTGCAGGAGCATTATTATCTGGTATTTTATCAGATACATTAATTCTTAAGAGTCCAACAGCAACAGCAATTGATGAAAAAGCAGTTACTGAACTTGCAAGAATTGCAGAAGTTGATTACCATGATTATGGTATGGAATTATTAAAGAGTGGTACTTCACTTGATGGTATGAGTAAAGAAGATGTATTATATAATGATTATAAATTATTTAATGTAAATGATAAAAATTTTGCAATAGGTCAATTCTTTACAATGAACTTTGAAGATATTGAAAAAGAAATGGATGGATATATTCATGTACTTGATGAAGTAGCAGAATCTAATAACTATGCATTAGTTGCTTTATATGTTACAGATATTATTAAAAATGGTAGTTATGTAATATTTAGTACTAAAGGAAAAGGTATAATGGATGTTGCTTATCAAAAAGATATGAGTGAAGGTACATTTATAGATGGATGTGTTTCACGTAAACGTAATGTAGTTCCTCTAATTATGGAAGTACTTGAAAATTAATATTAATATTAGAAAAAAGTAGGTTATCTACTTTTTTTCTTTTACAATTTTATAAATATTTAATATAATTAATATAAGGTTGTGAGAATATGTATAAAGTGATTTATGTTTTTTTAGTATTTTTTATATATTCAATTATTGGATATTTGTGTGAAGTTATGGGAATCTTTTTTGAGACTGGGAAACTTAATTTTAGTAGAGGATACTTTATAGGACCATATTTACCTATATTTGGATTTGGCTCTTTAATAATTACTTATTATTTGGATAAGTATCAAAATGATTTAGTTGCTTTATTTATAATGGGGTGTTTCTTTTGCTGCTTACTTGAATATTTAACTAGTCTTATAATGGAGAAGATATTTAGGCTTAGATGGTGGGATTATTCACATAAAAAGTTTAATTTAAATGGAAGAATATGTTTAGAAACAGGTGTTTTATTTGGACTTGGTAGTTTAATTATAGTTAAAGTTACTAATCCTATTATATTTAAAATATTAAGTAGTTTTAATCATCATTTATTAATTATTATAGGAATTATTTTATTTATAATTATGTTTGATGATTTCTTAGTATCAACATTTACAATTTGTAAATTAAAGGCTGATACTTCAAAATTTACTGATAAAGATTCAACTAAACAGATTAGAGAAGAAGTAAAAAAATCTCTTAAGAAATATAGATTCTTCCATAATAGATTATTTAAAGCATTCCCAGATATTCCAGAGTATAATTACAATATTTCTAAGATTAGAGAGTATATTAATTCTAGAAGTAAGAATAAAAAGAATAATGATTAATTATAAGTATTAAATTATATATAGAAAGGTTTGATGATATGAAAAAGAAAAAAAAGGGGTTTACTTTAGTTGAGTTACTTGTAGTTATTGCGATACTTGGTATTATTACTCTTCTTAGTTTACCTATTGTAAGAAATGTAATTGAGTCTAATACAAATAAAAAATATGATTCATATCATCAGGCTCTATTAGATGCAGCTAAGTTATATAATGATTCTTATAGTAAAGATATATTTGGTAATAAAGAAGCAGGTTGTGCTTATATAAGTTATAGAGACTTACAAGAGAAAAATTTAATTAAAGATATTAATATTGATAATATTTCTTGTAATACTTCTAATACTTTTGTAATGGTTACTAAAGCAGATAATAAGTATAAATATTATGCGTATATGGGATGTACTAATAATGGTGAGAATGCTATTTCATTAGTTTATCCTAAGAGAGATTCATCTAATAATAATCCATATACAATGAATAGGGATGATTGTTTTGTTGATTTTTCTAATGATATGGTTATTTCTATTGATAAGTTTTATGATTCAAAAAAGTCTATTTCTATTAGAATTAATGTTAAAAGTAATACTGGAATAAATTCTGTTTCTGGTAATTTATATTATGCTTGGAGTTATTCTAATGATCCTAGTAGTATTTCTTCTAGTGATTGGAATAAGGCATCTATTAAATATGATTCAGTTGATAGTCAAAAGAATGCAATTTTGAGTACTGGTTATTATAATTCTAAATCATCTCCAATTACTTCTCCTAGTGATGCAACTGGTGTTTTATATTTATTTGTTAAATCTAATGATTTATACGATTTATATGGTAAAAGATGGACTGGAGATAATAATACTGATATTGTTTTAGCAGGAACTTATAGTCTTGATAATACACCTCCTAAGATTACAGATACTAAAGTTATTTATTCAAAGAGTAGTGATTATAATACAACAAGTGTTGATGTTAAATTAGGTCTTGTTGATGAGACTACAAAAGATAAAAATAAAATGAGTGTTTGTATTACTTTTGATAAATTTGATACTGTAGGAACTTGTAGTAGTGGATGGAAGAATTATTCTGATTCAATCTCTGTTGATATTCCAAAAGCAAGTTATGATGGTAGCACGCATAATATTTATATTAAAGCAAGAGATGAGGCTTTAAACGAGATGAGAGGCAATAATTCTAAGCCATATACTTATAAGATATATAAGTCATGTACAACTACAGTAAATATTGGTAGTTGGACTAATTCTAGTGGCCAAAGTTGTGGTGTTTGTGGTATTGCTAAGATTAAGCAAGAAATAGGTAAAAAAGATAAATATTTAAATAATTCTTGTGGTACAACAACACGTGATTATAGCTGTCCAAATCCTGATTGCTGTAGTCAAAAGAAGGCAGTTTGTACAGAATGGAAAAATTCTGGAAGTTGTTCTAAAGAGTGTGCGGCTGGATCACAAAAACAAGTAAGAACTTGTTCATATCAGTCAACACTAGACAGTAGTGTTAAATGTCCTGGTTCAACTGGTCTTAGTGAATCTCAGAGTGTTTTATGTAATACAAGAGCATGTACGCCTCGTATAATTAGTACTGAGGGTAATGTGACTTATTCTTGTGATAATAATGAAATTTATTTTGCAGGTGATAGAAGATGTAGTCTAAAGTGGTCAGGTACTGCGAGTTTTAGTGTTAATACATATAAGTACGCTCAACAAACTGGAAAATTCTATAAATATATATTTAATTCAAGTACTAATACACTTTTATGTAACTGGACTAATGATTGTACAGAAAGAATTAGTAATGGTAAAATTTATTATACTTATAGATATGATGATGGAACTGGTCAGAGTGGAATATTATATGTTGATGTTACTTATAGTTAAAAATGAAAGGAGAAATACTTATTAGGTTATGAAGAAAAAAATATTAGTTATAATTATTGTTTTAATTTCTCTTATTTTAATATCATTTGGAGTTTATTCATATTTTAATGTTGATACATCAAATAAAGTAGATGATAATACTAATGATAAAGTTGATAATAAAGATAATAGTGGTGATAATGGCAATATAGATGACTCTAATGAAAATATTTCACTTCCTGTAAATGAAGGAGATGTAATAAAAAGTTTTTCTAAAAAGGAAGATGTTATTAAAGCTTATAAAGACTATAATTTAAAGTATGACTCTACAGATAAAGATGGATGTTTTATATTTAATGGAGATAATAATTCAAAATATTTATATTGTAGTGATGAAGGAATACTTAGACAAATAGATACGGTTACTATTAATAATTAAAATAAGTTTATTTATAAATTTAGTAATTATTTATTATTAAGACTTGGAATTTTTATATTTATTGGTTATAGTAATATTAGTAGCAATAATATCTAGAATAGAATTTTATATTTATTATTGCTTATTATAATATTGTATAAATAATGGCACTTTAGTTGTAGAAGAGGAGGATTTATGAAATACAAGAGTGATATTTGTAAAAATATTTTTAGAGGATATGATATTAGAGGAATATATCCTAGTGAGATTGATGAAGATACTGCTTATACTATAGGGCTAGGTTTTGGTAGTCATATCAAGAGTATTGGTAAGACTAATTGTGTTGTAGGACATGATAATAGGCTTAGTAGTCCTGTTTTATATGAGGCTTTAATTAAAGGTATTACTGAGACTGGAATTGATGTTATTAGTTTAGGTCTTTGTACTACTCCAATGTATTATTATGCATGTATAAAATTGAAAGTATTTAGTGGTGTTATGGTTACTGCCTCACATAATCCTAAGGATGACAATGGATTTAAGTTTGCTTTTGACGAGGCAGGAAATTGTAAAGGACAAGAAATTCAAGACTTTTTAGACTTTATTTTAAAAGGAGAATTTTCAAGTGGAGAAGGTCATGTAAGTAATTATGATATTACAAATGACTATATTGAATTATTTAAGAATAATATTAATTTTGGAAAGAGACGTATAAAAGTAGTTGTTGATCCTGGTAATGGTACTACGGCAATTATTGTTAAAAAGATATATGATTTATTCCCAATGGATATTGTCTATATTAATGATGAGAGTGATGGAACATTCCCTAATCATCACCCAGATCCTTGTGTTGAAGATAATTTAACTCAATTAAAAGAAAAGGTGAAAGAAGTTGGAGCAGATGTTGGTGTTAGTTTTGATGGTGATGGTGACCGACTTGGTGTAGTTACTCATAATGGACAATTTATTCCAACTGATATTTATATGATTTTAATAGTTAGAGATATTATTAATAAAGTTAGTAAAAAAGAGTTTTTATGTGATGTAAAATGTTCTAAGAGTTTTTCAGATGAAGTTGAAAAATTAGGTGGAAAGTGTATTACTTATCGTACAGGAAACTCTTATACAAAAGCAGCTGTTAGAGATATGGATTTACCATTTGGCGGTGAATTATCTGGACATGTTTACTTTAGAGATAGATGGCCTGGATTTGATAGTGGATTATATGCAGGTATTAGATTACTTGAAATTCTTTCTTATACAAACAAAGATATAAATCAATTACTTGCTGGAGTAAATGATTATTATTCAACTGAAGAAATTAAATTTAAGAGTCCAGATACTATTAAGTTTGGAGTAATTGATAAAGTTAAAGACTATGTTATTTCTAAAGAATATAAATATTTAGATATTGATGGAGTTAAAGTGTTATTTGATGATGGATGGGCTCTTGTTAGAGCAAGTAATACCGGACCAAATATTACTGCTAGGTTTGAGGCAGCAACTGAGGAAAGACTTAATGAATTACAAAATGAATTTGTTAATTTAATTAATGAATTAAATAAGGAATAGATAAGATAGACTGTACTTATGTTTTATAAGTCAGTCTTTTTCTTTTGTAATATTGTGTCAAATTTTATTGTTAATGATTTAAAAATATGCTATATTTTATTTGACGTTTTAAAAAAATATAATAATTGGTTAATCACTACATGGAATTATTGTAGTTTTTTGTGTTTAGTTTTCTTTTATAAAGGAGGGAATTATTATGGCAATTAGTGAAGTTGAATTTGCAAAAGAAGAAAAAATCTTAAAAAAAGTAAAGAAACTTTTAGGAGAAACTCTTGATTCTTTAGGAGAAGATGTCTTATATGATGAGGAGAATTTAGTTGAGTTTAAAAAGATGATGTGGGAGAATGCTAATAGTTTTGATGAAGGAGAAATGCAACAAGTTATGAGTGCAACTTCTGATGAAGAACAAAAAGCGTTACAAAAACAAAATTATTTTAAAAAATTGTGTTCAATTAGAAAGAAGCCTTACTTTGCATCTATTGTTTTTAAAGATGATGAGGGAAGTATTTTTAATATTTATATGTCTCTTACTTATTTAAAAGACAAAGGCTCTAATAATATTCTATATGACTGGAGAAGTCCGATTTGTAGTTTGTTTTATGACTATGAAACTGGTCCTTGCGAGTATGAGGCTCCAGGTGGAGTATATAAGGGTGAATTAAAGAGAAAAAGACAATATAAAATTGAAAATGATAAATTAATTGGTGTTTTTGATAATTCATTAAATATAGATGATGAAGTATTACAAGAAGTACTTGCAAATGACTCAAATGAAAAGATGAAGAATGTTGTTAATACTATTCAACAAGAACAAAATAAAGTTATAAGAAACTTAGAAGATAATAATTTGATTGTACAGGGAATTGCAGGTTCTGGTAAGACTACTGTTGCACTTCATAGAATTGCTTTTCTTCTTTATAGATTAAAGAGTTTAAGTAGTAATAATATTCTTATTTTTTCACCTAATAATATATTTACAGAATATATTTCAGATGTACTTCCATCTCTTGGTGAAGATAATACATTACAAACTACTTTTGCAGATTATTTAGCAAGTTTTTTAACTGAGTACAAAGATGTAGAAAATTTTACTGATTTTGTTTCTAGATATTATTCTTATAGTGAAGAGTATCCTGAACTTGTTGAATATAAACAAAGTGATAAGATTATAGATGACTTAGATGCTTTTATTTCTAATTATATAGATAATTGTCGTTTTACTCATGACTTTAAAGAGGGTGATGTTAATATCATATATAAGGATGATATTAATGAGATGCTTCATGATAGATATGATAAGTTACCTTTATTTGAAAGGGTAGATGAGATTGCTGAAAAGTTGTGTTCTAATAATTATAAAGGTAGTAGAAAAAAGATTAAGACATATCAAAAGTTATTAAGAGAAAACGCTAATTTTTCAAAAGATTATAAAAAGATATTTATTGAGTTTTTTATGAGTGAATTTTCTCGTATTAAGTTACCTGAAGTTATGGTTAAGAAAATGGTTAATAAAGATGTTATTAATTATGAAGATGCTCTTATAATGGCATATATAAAGGGTAGTCTTGAAGGGTTCTTATATGAGGGTAGTATTAGACAGGTTGTAATAGATGAGGCTCAAGACTATAATAGACTTCAATATATTATAATTAATAAAATATTTAGAAGAGCAGATTTTACAATACTTGGAGATATTAATCAAAATATTAATCCATATTATCACTATAAGTCTTTGAATGATTTACGTGATTTATTTAGAGGGGATACAAAGTACTTAGAACTTTTAAAGACTTATCGTTCATCTCCTGAAATAATAGATTACACTAATAAGATTCTTAATTTAAGTCATGTTAATGCGATTAGACGTGATAATAATAAGCCGGTTGTTATTAGAAAAGGTGTTACTAATTTAAAGGAGAGATTAATAGAAGATATTAATTACTTACAAAAAGAGTATAAGAGTACGGCAATTATTACAAAAGATAATAGAGAAGCTGAAGAGATTTATAAATTAATAAAAGATGATTTAAATTGTAGTTTGGTAGGTGCAAATAGTAAGGCTTTTAAGAAGGACTTAGTAATTATTCCTGCTTATGTTTCTAAAGGACTTGAGTTTGACTCAGTAATTATTTATAATGATCGAAATAATTCATATAAAAAGAATGAAAGAAATTTATTATATGTTGCTTGTACTAGGTGTCAGCATGAGTTATTTATTTATAATTAGGAGTTATACTCCTTTTTATTTTATGATATAATTTTTTTAGAGTAGAGTTGAGGTGTATTTTATGAATAATAATACAGAATTAAAATGTTTAAAATGTGGTTCTATTGTAAGAAGTGGTGCTAAGTTTTGTACTAATTGTGGTAGTCAAGTTGATACTAGTTTAAATAATGCCGATAAAGCAATTGTTAAAACTAGTGATTTTCTTCCTATTTATAATAATTCTGATGATAGTGCACTTGAATATTTCTTATCTTTAGAATTAAAAAAAGCAGGTATTGATGAAAAAACTAGATTAATACCAGAAAATTTATTAAAAAGAAAAAATGTTTTCAATATTATATTTTCTATTTTGCTATTTATTTATATTTCTTTAATATTTTTTCATTTTCCAATTTATACATATATAATAGGTGCAATATTATTAATAATTTTTTATTTTAAAACTAATAACTATAATTTTATGGAATTTTTAAAGAAAGAAGTAAAGTCAAGACCTAGTGAGAAGTTTTCTAATATTGTTATGTCAGCTAAATTATTATTGGTAGAAGACACATCAAAAAAGACAAAACCTTTGATGATTATTAGTGCTGTTGCTATGTCAGTTCTTATGTTTTTAACTCCTCATGTTTTGTATGAGAAGACAGAGAATGGTTACGCTGTTAGATTTTATACTTTTGGTTTAACTAATTATAAAACTGCTGAGATTCCATCTACTTATAGAGGAAAAAATGTTGTTAGTTTAAGAGGAAATACTTTTTCTAATATGCCTTATTTAGAAAAAGTAACACTTCCAGATACAATTGTTGAAATTAGAGGACAAGCTTTTAAAAATTGTAAAAAATTGCGTGATGTAAATATGCCTAAAAAATTAGAATACCTTGGAGGTGGAGCATTTTATAATGCTATATCACTTGAGAGTATTGAACTACCTGACACTTTAACTTATATGGGTGGGGAGACATTTTATAATGCTTATTCTTTAAAAAGTGTAAGATTATCTGAGAATTTAAGTGAAATTAGAGGGGACAGTTTTGAGTTTTGTGATGCACTTACTAGTATTACTATTCCAGATAGTGTTACAAGAATTGGAGGACATGCTTTTTATGGAGATAGTAATTTATCTGAAGTTAATATAAGTGAGAATAGTTCTCTTAAAGAAATTGGGTCATCTGCTTTTAGATTATGTGATAATTTATATGAAATTTATATACCTTCAAGTACAGAAGTGAATTCACGTGCTTTTAAAGAAAGTCCAACAGAGGTTAAAAGATATGGGGAGACTTTCTCTTCATATTATTAATTTTTCTTTTAACTAGTATTTCTTTTTATATTTTAACTTGGGAGGTTTATATATGAATAATAAGTTTATACATTTACTATATGTTCCAACAATGGCTTGTAATATGGCGTGTAAGTATTGCTATTTGGAAGATAATACTTATGATGATTGTACAAAATATAAGGCAATAGATACTTTAGATTATGCAGTTTGTAAATTTAGAGATAGTGGGGTTATACCATTTAATATATCTTTGCATGGAGGAGAAGTTACTACTCTTTCTCATGATGATTTTTATAGTTTGATTGAATACATCAGTAATTATTACGCTACTAATAAAGAGTTAATTTCTAGTGCGGGATTTAGGGTAGGTACACCTCATATTAAGACAAATTTATATGGTATAGATAAACATCTAGATACAATAAAAAAATTTAATGTTTCAATTTCTGGAAGTTTAGATTTACCATTTTCACTACATAGAAAATATAGAGTAACAAAAGGTGGCAAAGATACTTTAGATAAAATATTAAAAAATATAGAGTTATTCAGAGACATTCCTAATAAGAAAAAAGTTTCAGCAACAATCTTTAGGGAACATTATAAATATATTGATGAGATAATTGAAGATATTAAATTTTTAAACAAAAATACGTGTCTTGATATGAATGACTTTAATTTTATGATAGGATTTGACTATAACTCCAATGGACTTTTGCATCATTTATCTGAAGAAGAACAAGTTGAATTTTATAACAGAATGCATGAAGAGTTTGATGGTACTGACTTAGATAGTGGAGTAAATGGAGCTTGGTTTGATGAATTTGGACCAGAATATTGCTCTAATTGTGATAATTGCGGAGAAAAGTTCTTTTTATTAGAAAAAAACGGAGACATTTACTCATGTGTACGTGGACAGAAAAATAAAGATTATTATTATGGCAATATATATACAAATACTGTTGATGAGATACTTAATAAGGCAGTTGAAAAGATATTTATTAATCATAATAAATTACCTTTTAATGATGAATGTAGGGAATGTGGGTATTTGTATTTATGTAAAACAGGTTGTCCTTTTGTTAAGAATAATTATAATTCTAATAAAAGTTATACTTGTTTGTTACAACAAAAAATGTATAAAGATAGAAATTATTTAAAGGATGAGTTTAATAGTGAGAGTGTATATCAATATGTTAAAAAGATGAGAACATGTAGGATAGATGAATTTATTCCAGATAAAAATAATATAAATAATTATCCAACACTACAAGAAATAATAAAATCTGATAATAAATTAAAATATATTTATGATAAAGATTCTTTTATATTATCTGTTGATGGTAATTTATATAATTTAGAGTCACAAATTATAAAGAAAACAAGAGATGTAGTTTATTTTACAACTAAGTCAGTTATAAAAATTTATATGAAGAAAAATTTAATTTTGGAAGATTGTGATTATCCTGAAAATAATTCTTTATATATAATTTTATTATCTGGTAATTTAGTTAAGTATGGAGATGAGGGACGTACTAAACAAAGACATATTTCTACTAAGCAGATATATAAAGGAGTTTTAGATAATACTATTTCTGATATGGATGATTACTACATGTATGATATTTCTAATTTTATAAAAGAATTTAGTTATGAATATTCAGATATTAATGAAAATAATTTATTTTTTACTACGTCATCTTTAAGAGATTATCATTATTTAAAACAGAAAAATAATGCTTACTATCATATACAGGCTATTAATTTACCTTTTCAAAATATTGAATTTTATTATATAAGAGAGGAGATTTAAAATGAATAAAGAACCAGAAACTTATGAAGAACTTATAAGAAGAAAAAGATGTATTAATTTAACTAAATATTATGAGTTAACTCAGGATGATTTAAATGAGATTTATAATTTTTTAGAAACACATAAAGATGGATATACTAAGTGTGGTAGTAATACTATTTTACTTATGATTAATGGAAATAGTACTCCTATTAAAGTAATAAATACAAAATGTATAGATTCAACTATTGATGGTATTGTCATGAGTGATAGTGTATTTAATATTATTCCACATTATGTTCCTACTTCTTACTCTGGATATAGTGGTGGATCATCTTCTAATAATAACAATAACAACAATAATAATAACAATAATAATAATAGGTAGGTAATTATATGACATTAATATCTGATAAATATCAAAGTGAAAAATTAAGTAAATTAAATATTAATATAAAAACAAAGTTTATTGTTGGCGATAAAATATTAGAAAGAAATAGTAATAATACTTATAATGATAATATTGATAAGGGAATAATTGCTTTAAAAGAATATTATTTAAATAATAAGTTGATCTATACAGAAAGATGTTTCGATTCTAGAATGGAGTATAGTTTTATAAGAGATGATTTAGATAATACTTATATATGCCCTAATTGTTCAGCAACTTATAAAATTAGTGATAATAATTATAACTGTCCATATTGTGGAACATATTATAATATTGATTATACAGATAAAGAATTAGGTAATAAATATCATTATGATAGAGTATTAAGAAGTAATAAATATAGAGTAATTACTAGTATAGTAGATATTATTTTTAGCTTGATTATTTCATTTATATTTATAAAGTATACTTCTAGAACATTTAATATATATGATATTTCAAAAATCTTTATATATGGCGGAATACTTTCACTTATCTTATATTATTTTTTCTATATTATGGATGCTTATGTTATACTTGAACCAATAAAGGCATATAAAGATAAAATGAATGAAAAACAAATTGCGTTTTGGAATAGAGTAAAAATAGATAAAAAGAAGTTTTATAATAATTTAAATTTTGAAATTAGAAAGAAATATTATAGTGTGAACGATATTATTGATTATGATATTATAGACTATGATGACTTTAGTGAGTATAGAATGGATAATAATTTATTTGTTAAAGTTAAAATTTATGTTCGAATTATGAAATTTATTAATAATAAGATTATTCCTAGTTATATAGAAGATGAAATAGTACTTAAAAAAGAAAATAAGAATGTTCTTGATAATAGTGATTTAAAGATTATTAAGTGTTCTAATTGTGGAGCAAGTATTGATGCCTTAAAAGGGGAATGTGAATATTGTCATACTAAAATTAATCCTATTCAAGAGTGGGTAATTGTTGATTAATTATTATTTATAATTAGGAGTTATACTCCTTTTTATTTTATGATATAATTTTTTTTGAGTAGAGTTGAGGCGATAATGTGAATAATAAGAAAGTTTTAAAATTAATAAAGAATGTTTTTATAGTTGGATTAGTTGTTTTATTTTTTTTATATATAATATTCGTTAGTTATCTAAATGATATTGGATTATATGCTTGTTTTATATCTGCTGTTATTATGATTACTATAATTGTATATTTAAATGATAAAATTTTAAAAATAGAACATTTAGAGAGAGATGAACTTGAAAAAAATATGGAAGAAGCTGCACGTGAAATAAAATGCTCAAAGTGTGGTAGAAAGCTAACGTGTAATGACATTGTTTGTCCAAGTTGTGGAAGTAATAATATTTATTATGATAAAGCAATTGTGGAGTCTATTGATTTTTAATGAGGTGTATTTATGAAGAAGATAAATAAATATTTTATATTAAGTTTAATATTGTTATTTGTTCCAATTACTGTTTTTGCAAAAACTTTAGTTAATCAAGAACTATTATTCTATTCAATTATTTCAGAGATTATATCAACGATTATAATTACTTTTTTTGCTTTTAGACCTCTTTATAATTTTATTTATGATGATGATACAAAAACTAGTATTAAATATTTATTCTTTCTTAGAATTTTAATAATTGTTGTTTTAAATTTTGCATCTTCTATAATTTGTGCTATTGCAGATTTAATTTTTACATTACTTTTAAGTGTTATTGTTTCTATAACAAATTGTCATGAAAAATTAAAAATAAAGAAATATTTAAAGAGAAATATATTTGATAATCCTTTAGCAAAGGATATTTTAGATAGTATTTCAAAATATGAAGATATTAAAATAGATAAGTTTTTAGATATTAATATAGAGTGTCCTAAATGTGGTAAGAATCTCACTATAAAAGATAATTTTTGTACAAGTTGTAGTATGGCTCAATATAGTTTTAAAGTAGCTTATAATAATTCAAATGAGGCTTTTATTAATTATTTTATAAATAGGGAATTAGAAAATAATAATATTAGTAATAAAATGATACTTAGTGAAATGAAAGTTTATAAGAATATTTTATATGTAGTTTTTTCTATTTTATTATTTATATATGTAAGTTCGATTTTTTTCCATTTACCAATTTTATTTTATTTAATTGGTTTATGTTTTCTTGTTGTTTTTTATATTAAAATATGTAGATATAATTTGTTTAATTATTTGAAAAAAGTTTTTAGGATGAGGAGTAGTGAATGTTTTAGTGATTTAATTTTAGAAATTAAAAATAATTTAGTAGAAGATAAGTCTTACATATATAAGTTTAGTGGAGTAGTATGTGCATTTACTTTGTCTTTTATAATATTTTCATCGCCTCATATAATGTATGAAAAAGTTAGTGGAGGATATGCTATTAAAAATTATACATTTAGTGTATTTAGTTTTGATAAAGTAACTATTCCAAAGACTTATAGGGGACGTAAAGTTATAAAAATAGGTAAAAATAGTTTTTCTAATATGTATTTTTTAAAGGAAGTAAATATTCCAAATAATGTTTTGGGTATTGATAAGTATGCTTTTAAAAATTGTTTAAGTCTTAAAGATATACATCTTTCTAATAAAATTAAATATATTGGAGAAGGGGTATTTTATAATAATATTTCTCTTAAGACAGTTAGTCTTCCTAGTTCTTTAACCTTTCTTGGAAGTGGCGCATTTCATAATGCAAGGAATTTAGTTTCTATAGAGTTATCACCTAATTTATCAGTAATAAATGATAGAACTTTTGAATATTGCAAGTCATTAGAGCTTATTAGTATTCCTGATAAAGTATCAGCAATAGGTAAATATGCATTTTATAGAACAAAAAATTTAAGTGAAGTAAACTTTTCTGATAATAGTGAATTAACTTATATTTCTGATTATTCTTTTTCAGATTCTATTGAATTTTATAATGTTTCTTTTCCTGAAGGTATGGATGTAAATCCTTATGCGTTTCAAGATACTTATCCTTTTTTAAATTATTAAGAACTATTAGACGTTAAGCTTAATAGTTTTTCTTTTACAAATGTTTACTTATGTGATATAATATACTCTCGAAAAGAAAGGGGATTTATATATGAAATATTGTGGTTTTTATAAATCATTAAAGAATCCTTTATATGATAATGAAACTTTAGAAAGTATAGTTGATACTTATAGTGATTCTTCTAATTTTAGTGAAGCTGTTTTAAAAGTTAATAGTAAGAATGATCTTAGTATTTTTGGAGAAGATTTAGAAGATAAAAATGTATTTTATACTAGAATATTTGGTTTATGGAGGTTAACTCTTAATAATATATTTGCGAGAGGTCACTTAACTGAGAAAGAAAGACTTGGATTTTTAAAATTTTATTCTTATTTAGATAGTTATAGATTTGATACAGCAGATAATATATTAAAACTTATTAATCCAGATAATGTTCTTGATAGTGATTTAAAAGAGTTGCTTTCTAAATATAGATGGGATTTTAAAAGTGATGATTTATTTAAAGAATATAACTTTAGTGATATAACATGTGCATCAGTAGAGAAAGAAAAAAGAGAACATTCACTATATTTAAATATTGATAGAAGATATATTTATAAATTTATTGATGCTTTTGTTAATGAATGTTTCAAAAAACAAAAAACTTTTGATTTTAAATTTAATAATATTTCTAAAAGAGATGATTGTTGTATTATATATGCGAGTAATGAAAATTTTGCAGATATGATTAATATGATAAATTTAGTTTTTGAAAAGAATAAAGAGTTGTTTGAACATGTTAATAAACCTCCTGTTATGACTAGTCCAATTACTGATTATATTGGATATAGTAGTTATAGTGAGGATAATTCATATAATGATGTTAGAAGCAGTTTGATTTCTAAGAGTATTGATACTACTACAAGAGACTGGATTAGAGAAAATCAAAATAAAAATCTTAGTGTTCAAGATTCTGGTGATATGCTTTATAAAGATTATTTTTTAGGACTTGTTTACTTATATAAAGTAAAAGATTTACAAAGAATGGCTTCTAATAATAAAGATAATCCTAATTATACTTTTATTAGAGAAGAAGAAATAGATACAGAAGAGTACCAAGATGCATTTAAAAGATCTTTTGATTTATTTGGTGATAAGATAATGAATGCTGCTTGTTTTAATGAAAAAATATCTGTTAATGTAAGAGTTGGAAATAATATTATTAATATAAGCAATCGAGATATAGATTTAATTGTTAAACATCAAGCAAAAGTATTATACAGATTTGATGATAATTATAAATATAAGTTACGTGATGAGATATGGAATAATTCTAAAGACTGTGGAATTGATCCTAATAAGTTTTCTTGCGGAGAAGATGCTTTAGCAAGTTTTGTAAGTTATGATAGTAAAGTTAAAAGAAAATAAAATTAAATTATTATAATAAGGGGAGAGGTGTTAATATGAGTCAAATGTTAACTAATGAAATAAGAGAAAATGTAGCTGGAGTATATAAATGTGAAACTGTTAAAAATAGACAAAGAAATATGATGTTAGATGAGAGTATGTCACCATCTATAGATCTTGATCCTTGTTTAGCAAAAAATATATATGATATTTTAAATGGAAAAACAGATGAGGTTTTGACTTATGATGTTATTAAAAGATTAATGGATGAGGCTAAGCACAATATGATTTCAGTCGGATATGGTGTTTCTGTAGATAGAAAATTAGGTACTTATGTTGGTAAAATAGTTTCTAAAGGTGGAGCACTAGAGAGAATTGATTATATTAGTCCTGACGAGTATGAAGCATATGTTGTAATTAGTAGAAAAAGTAGAAGACGTAATAGTACTACTTATGATTATAGGAAAATTGATTTAAAAGATGATGAGATATATAATATGGAAAGAGTTCGTGCTTTACAAGAATACTTTAGGGGATATTTTTTAGAAGAAGAGAAATCTAAGACAAAAAAGATAGTTAAGTAATTTAACAAATATAATGGATGACTATTAAGTTATCCTTTTATTTTACTTATTAATAATATAAAACCTCGTTTCTTATATTTAAAACGAGGTTTTATTTAATTATTTTTATTTGGAATTATAAAATAGAAATTACTTCCATGATCTTTTTTAGTTTTTACTCCATATTCATATTTATGAAGTTCAAAGATATTTTTTACTATTGATAGACCTAGTCCAGTTCCAACTAAATTTCTTTTATGTTTCTTTTTATTTTTATAATACTTATCCCAAATATATGGAATATCTTCATCTTTTATGCCTTTTCCAGTATCAATTATTTCAACTAATGTTTCTTCATCATTTTGATTTATATTAATAGTAACTTTATTGTCATCACCTGTATAGTTAATGGCATTATTTACTAAGTTATAAATTACTTGTTCTATTTTCTTTTTATCAGCATTTATTATTAAACTATCTATATTATGATTAAATATAAATTTATAATTTTCTGTTTCTTGGTATAAACTATATTTTTTTAATACGTCTTCTGTTAAATTTATTAAGTCAAATTCTTCTAAGTTTAGAGTATCAAGATTTGTTTGCATTACAGATAGTGTTAATATATCGTTTACTAAGACTGTTAGTCTATCTGCTTCTGATATAATTGTTTCCATATCATTTTTTTGTTTTTCTTTATTATCTGAATGTAGGTCCATACTCATTTCAGCATAGGCTTTAATCATTGTAAGTGGTGTTTTTAAGTCATGTGAGACATTGGCCATTAAATCTCTTCTATATTCTTCAGTCTTACTTAATTCATCTTTTGCATAATTTAGTGTTTTTGTTAAATCATTTATTTCAGTTATTTTTGCATCATTTGTAAAATCAATATCAAAGTTTCCTGTTGCGAGATTTTTTGCTTTATTATTAATCTCTTTTATTGGATTAGCGATGTGATTTGAAATGAAGTAGGCTAGTACATAGGATATTATTAAAATAAGTATGGTCATTACTGCAAGTTGTTTTGTAAGTAGGGTAGTAATACCATCTACTGGAACAATTGATGTGTTTACAAAAGCATATCTTTCATTATCTAGTTTTAATGCGTAAACTATTGTTGTATCTTGATTTCTATTAGTTAATTCATATTGCTTTTCATCTACATTACTTCTCATAAAGTCAAATTTAAAGTAATCTGTTTTTTGTTTATTAGAAATACAACCTTTTCCAAAATATGTGGAATGATATAATGAATCAAAATTATTATCATCAATTTCAATACAAACACTCTTGTCCATAGCAAGAGTGTTTATTATTTCGTTAAATTCATCTGTATTTTGATATTTTGAAACTTTAGATGCAACGGCTTTTACATCGTTTATTTTTTGTTCTTTATAAAAACTTTTAAAAAACAGAAATTGAAACAGCCATAAGAAAGATATTATTGATATAGAAAAAATTACAAAATATTTTAAAATAACATTATTTAGGCTATTCTTCATCTTCCACATACTTATAACCAACTCCTCTTACTGTTATAATGTGGTCTCTGTATTTTCCTAGATTGTTTCTTAACATTTTTATATGAGTATCAACGGTTCTATCATCTCCAAAGAAATCATAGCCCCATATATTAGAAAGTAATTGCTCACGTGAAATGGCAATATCTTTATTTTTAATTAAATAGGTTAGGATTTCAAACTCTTTTGGAGTGAGATTAATTATTTTATTATCTATTTTTAAAGTGTGTGCAGAATAATTAATTTCTAAAGAATCTAATTTGTATATTGTAGGCATTTGTTTGGATGTTCTACTTAAAACTGCTTTTATTCTGGCTAATAACTCTTTTGGTGAGAATGGTTTAGTTATATAGTCATCTATTCCAAGGTCGAATCCAGATAGTTTGTCATATTCTTCTCCACGAGCAGAAAGGACGATAGTAGGTATTCTTTTTTCGACAGGTAGTTCTTTAAGCATTGTAAATCCATCCATTTCTGGCATCATTATATCTAACACCATTAAATCATAGTCTTTTGTTTTTAAAAGCTCTAAGGCTTCTTTTCCAGATGAAGCTTCTTCGGTTTCGTAATTACTATTAGAACAGTATTCTTTTATAACTGATCTTATTAAATCTTCATCATCGACTATTAATATTTTCATTGAAATCCCTCCCTAATTACGTATATTATACAATAAATATGAAAATTAAGTGAAAAAATTATATAAAATTAGTGTTATTTTATATATTTGTTTAATTTTATGTAGGAATATAGAGTAGTTAGTGTAATATTTATAGAAAGTGATATTATAAATGAATAAATTCCTAGTTTAAAGTTTGATAGAATTATTAAAATAATTGTTCTTGATGCAACACTTATAATAGATGCATAGAAGTTTATTTTACTTTTACCTATTGCTTCTATAGAAAATGATATAGGAGACTGGATATATTCTAGTAAGCAAATAGGAGCAAGTAGACGCATGTAATTAGCACCATCATGAGTTTTATAAAGTAAATTTAAAAAGAAATTTGGGTAAATTGTAAGAGGTATTGTTATTAATAGACCTAAAATTATAGTAAATGAAAGTGTTAAATTTATTTTTTTTCTTATATATTTTTTATTTCCTTTTATATATTCTTTAGATATTACTGGTAGAAGAGCTTGAGATATTGCTAGTGTGAAAAAAGATGGAAGTAATATTAGAGGTATAACATATCCTGATATGATTCCATATTCATGGGTTATATAGTTAATACTATAGTTTTTACTTAAAAAAGTAATTAAGATAATTGGTTCTAAAAAATAGGCAATACTTCCAATTAATCTTGATAGGGTATTTGGAATAGATATTTTTAATGTGTCTTTTATATATACTTTATTTGGATGGAAGTCACTTCTTTTTAGAGTTATGTTTTTTGGTAAAAAGAATATTAAAATAATGGTTGATGTTACTTCACTTATTATATTAGAAAGTATTATAAAACATACTGCATATTTTAGACCAAATTGTAAAAAGTAAGGTATTCCTATAATCATTAAAAGTAGTCTTACAACATCTTCTACAATATTACTTATTACGTGAGGAGTCATTTTTTCTTTCCCAAAAAAATAACTTCTACAAATAGCTGATATTGTTGTGAATGGTATTACTAAGGACATAGATAATATACTTATATATAAATCTTTATTTTTTAAAAGAGTTGTACTTATATATTTTGATGTTAATATGACAATGGTAATTAAAGTAATATTTACAATAAATAGAATTGGTAGGGTTGATGCGAAAAGATTTTTATTATTTCTTGTATCTTCTGATATTAATTTAGAAAGAGCAATTGGTATTGAAAATGTTCCTATATTTATTAAAAGAGAAAAAGTTGGGAGTATTAACATGTACATAGCAAGACCTTTAGTTCCAATTAATCTTGACATAGTAATTTTAATTATAAGACCTAGGATTTTTGTTATTAAGCCACCTATTAAGAGAATAATTGTTGATTTAATAAATTTTTCTTTCATAGTAAAATTTATGTTAAATTAGAAAAAATTATATCATTATTGTAATATATATGTTATATTTGATTAGTAGGGTATTTGCCTAGTATAGACTTATATCGAACATAAGTAACAATTTGTAAAGAAAAAGTAAATAATTATCAATTAGTTTAATTTGTACTTTAAGTTAGTGTAAGTGTATGTTAAACTTAAGATAATAGAGGTGGAATCAAGATGAGTGATTTATTAGAGTTTTTAACATCAAAAGAAATAATGATTATATATGTAATAGCAGGTATTGCTTGTTTTATATGTTTTATAATATATTTAGTTAAGGCTAATAGTGCTAAGTATAGAATGAAGAATAACACTAGAGAGTTAAATAAGTTAGTTGAGCAAGTTCAAGAAGAAATGCCAGAAGTTAAGAATACAAAAGAAGAGGCATATCAAAAGCCAGTGTTACAAGTAATTAGTAATGAAAATTATAGTAATACAAATAATGCTAGTAGTGTTAATGAACTTCTTGAGTCAACTGCTGAATTAAAACCTGTAGTTGATTCAGTTAATAAAGAAATTGCGCTACCAACTACTTTAGAAGAAAAAGAAGAAGTAAAAGAACGCAGTATAATGGATATTATGCCAGAAGTTAATAAAGAAGAAGCAATTAGTTTTGAGTCAACTGTTTCAAATTATCAAGAAACTCCAGTTTACTCTGAGCCATTAATTATTTCATCAACTAATCCAGAAAATTATGTTTCAAATGATGCAGTTTCATATCATGAACCAATTGTTATTGAAAACCTTGATGAAGAAGTTAGCGTAGATAATACTTTTAATGAAGTAGTAAATGATGAGGAAGAAGTTAGTACAAGTGTTGTTTCAGAGACACCTGTTAGCGAGAATGTAGTTGATACATCACTAAATTCTATTAGTGAAGAAAGTAAATCTGAAGAGTTACAATATACAAGTATTGAACCTAGTATGGAAGACGCTAAACGCGAATTAGATAGAGTTAGAGAAGAATTAAGAAATAAAGAAAACATGCAGGATGATATGGAAAATATCGCATTAAACAATTATGAAGAAGAACAAGAAGCTAATGCTATCATAAGTCTTGAAGAATTAATTAAGAGAAGTAAAGATATGTATGAAGCAAATGAAGTTACTCAATATGCAGATGAGGGTAATGAGCCTATAAGTTTACAAGATTTAGAGAGAAAAGTTGGAGAAAAAGCAAGTAGTTTTGATGAACCATTTATTATTGAAAACGTCGTACCAGCAAGTGAATTACAAGAAGAAATATTAGAAGAAGAACCACAAATAATTGAGTCACAAGTAATTGAGACACCTAAAGTTGTAAGACCTATTTATGAAGCACCTAGTGTTTCTCAAATGGAAAAAGACTTAGAAAGTAAGATTGATAGTTACTTAACTAAAAAAGAAATTACAAAAGATTCTGTTAGTGTTAAAGAAAATGAGTCTAAGAAGTTTAAGAGTAGTCCAATTATTTCACCAATATTTGGAATTGAAAAGAGTGAAGAGACTATGTCTCAAACTGAATTAGAACTTGAAAATACTGCAAATTATGAAAAACTTGATGAAGAAATTAAGAAGACAAATGAGTTTTTGATGACACTTAGAGAATTACAAAAGAAACTTGATTAGTTTCTTTTTTTTAGTCGTTTAAAATGATATAATTATTTAGGATGGAGGAATTATGAAAACATTAGAAAATTATTTTTTATCAAGTGATAGTAACACAAAGATACATATGGTGGAATTTGTACCAGATACACAAGTTATTGGAATAATCCAAGTAATTCATGGAGTTACTGAACATATTATGAGGTATAAAGATTTTGCTGAATACTTTACAGGACTTGGGTATTTGGTTGTAGGTATTGATTTAATTGGACATGGATTATCTACTAATAATGGAAGTATTAAAATGTATTTTGGTAGAGAGGGTAGTTTTAATTATGTTGTTGATGACGTTAATACTTGTTTGAAAATGACTAAAGAAAAGTATCCTAATGTTCCATATTATATATTAGGTTTTTCTCTTGGATCATTTGTACTTCGAGAACATTTAATTAAGTATCCTGGAAGTATTACAGGAGCAATCATTGTAGGTACTGGAATGACTAGTCCATTTCTTTTATCAATGGTTAGAAATATTGCTGTTAGTGAGGGAAAAAAGAATGGAGAAAAAAATTCCACTCCAAAGATAAAAGAATTGACATTTGGTACTTATAATAAAAGATTTAAACCTAATAAAACAGACTTTGATTGGTTATTAAAGGATGAGGGAGCATTAAATAGTTATATACATGATCCTTTAAGAGGAGAAGCATTATCAGCAGGACTTTTTAGAGAAATGCTTAGTGCAATGATTTTTACTGCAAAAAAGAAAAACATTTCTAAGATGAATAAAAATACAAGAATACTTCTCTTATCTGGAGCAGATGATCCTGTAGGTGATTTTAAAAAAGGTGTAATAAAGACGTATAATGCTTTTTCTAAGGCTGGTATGGTTGACTTAAAATATAAAATATATGATGGATTAAGACATGATATTTTACATGAATTAGATAGATTAGTAATATATAATGATATAAATAATTGGATTGATAAAAAAGATATTTAAACAAGTAGGCTTAGGTCTACTTTTAATTTAGAAAAATATTGCGATGTTAAAAGATAAATTTTATAATATATAGATAACTAATGGAGTTGATTATATGGTAAAAGACTTATGTTTTGAAGTAATAGAGAAGTGTTTAAATAATTGTAAGTTTTGTTCTTCTAATTCTGATTGTAATAAGAATAGATTAATTAGTTTTGATGATTTTAAGAGAGTAATTGATTATTTTATGAAAAATGGTGGAATAGAAGAGTTGTCTATTTCTGGAGGAGAACCTTTTTTACACCCTGATATCATTAATATGGTTAGTTATGCGAAAAGCTTAGGAATTAGAACAGTTATTTTTACAAGTGGAGTTGTTTATAATGAAGGATTAAGTGATGTTGAGGTAGAGTATTATAAAAATGAAATGAATGAGAGATTAAAAGAAGTTTATGAACATGAAAGTGATAATTTATTTTTAATTAACTGTATAAAAAGGCATTATAATAATTTACTAACTCCAAGAAAATATTCTCCTATTACAAAAGATTTACTTTATAAACTAAAAAATATTGGTCTTGATAAAATTGTTTTTGATTATCAAGGATATGAAGAAGAAACTGATTGCTTCTTAATGGGAAGAAATAATGCTGCTAGAGAGAGTTTACTAGACTCATTACTTAATGCAGCGTGTGTTTGCATGAATGTTGATGTACACTTTGTACCAATGAAAGTTAATTATAAAGAAATTCCAGATATTTTAGAAATGTTAGAGATTGCGAAAATAGAAAATATAAGTATACTTAACTTTTTACCTCAAGGAAGAGGATATCAAAATAAAGAAATACTTGAACTTAGCAGTGATGAGAAAAAAGAATTCTTTAAAATACTTAATGAGTGTCGAGATAACTATTCTGGAAATATTAGAATAGGAATACCTTTACAAGGAGATACAACTCATAAATGTAATGCTGGACTTGAAAAGTTAGATATAAAGTTTGATGGAAGTGTTTTACCATGTCCTGCTTTTAAAGAAATAACACCTGAAGAGTGTAAAAAGTTTAATATTAAAGTACCAAATATTTATGATGATTTAGAAAGCATTAATATATTAGGCGTTGGTACTAGAGCTAGACCACTATGTAAAGAATATTATGACTATAAAAGAAAAAAATAATATTTATTTCTTAGCTATTTATGGTATAATAAGAAATATTTTAGAGGGGGATTATATGGAAAATAAAGAGATTGCTCAAGAAATAGTAAGAGGTAATTATATTAACTTGGATAAAAGTAATTCATTTCATAAAGAGTCATTTATATATAAAAAAACAAATGAAAAATTAAATGAGTTTTTTGATATTTTATTAAATAAAGATAAAGTTTTAACTGTAATTGGAAGTGGTGATCAAATATTAAATACACTTCTTACTAATCCAACACGTGTTGATGCTTTTGATATAAGTGTGTTTCCAAAATACTTTTTAAAACTTAAAGTAGCAGCAATTAAATCTCTTACTAGAGAAGAGTATATTAAATTTTTCTTTGCTACTACAGAAACTACTTTAGATGAATATTATGATGATTTATTCTTTGATAAAATTAGAAAAGAATTAGATGAAGAAACAAGAGAGTTTTGGGAATACTTGTTTAATTATAATGATTGGTATGATATTTATAATTCAACTTTATTTTCATCAGAAATGGTTTTTGAATCAAGTGCATTGGAACAAAATAAATATTTAGAAAAAGATGAATACAATAAATTAAAAAAAATATTAAAAAATATTAATATAAATTATATAGAAAGTGATTTAATGGATTTAAAAATAGAAGATAGTTATGATTTAATATATCTTTCTAATATAATAAATTATGTAAAGAAAAGTGCCTATTTAGAGAAAATAGATGAATTTAGCAATAAAAGTAAAGGAATAATTGTTAGCTATATATTTGGAGAACTTGATAGAGCTTTAGAAACTTTTCATGGTGAATTTTCTTACAGAAAATTTGGTTCTGGAAGTGGAATTATTGTTAATAAAGGTAAACAAAATATAAAGAAATAATGGTTGATGTAGATGATTGATTATAAGAAATTATATGGAGTTTCTAAAGTTAAGGGTGAGACTACTTTTATAAGTAACATAAAAAAAGATGATGCTTTATATCAGAAGTTAATATATGGATTTAAAAATAACTTAGTAAAATCATTTGATCAAGAAATTATAAGTAAACTTAGAAAGTGCTATTATGGAGTATTTTCTGGACTTATTTATATTTTTTCTACTGATACTACATTTGCTAATATTGATAGTAAAGCAGAACTACTTACTTGGATTTTTAAAGATAAGAATATTAAATTAGTTAAAGGAAGTACTAATTCTACGAGAAATATTTTATTTTATGAATATGGACAAGGTCATTTAGACTATAATTTGTGGATTGAAGTAGAAGAAGGAAATAAGACTTGGGTATATGAATTGTTTTCTTTATTAAAAATAGAAAAAGGCTTTTATTATGAGTTAGAAAAACCTATGATAGAGAAAATTTATTTAAAAGATGCTCTTGATTTAAATAAAGATTTCAGTGTTTTTTCAAATCAATATGATAATATATTATATGAGATGATTGATAAGTTAAAAAGTAGTTTAGAAGATAGTCCTTACAAAGAATTACTTATACCAGAAATTATTAGATATGAAGATAATATTTCTAAAGAAAAGGTTAAAAGTAAGAAATTTTGGTAAAAAAAATGAGAATATTAATAATATAATTTCTCATTTTTTTTTATCTTTTTAATACTAATATTTGTTTTTCATGAGAGTCTCCATCATATGTACCAACGTTTTTATCTGCTGCAAAATAACCATATGTTGAATAATTTGGACTTTCCAATAGAGGTGTTTCTTTGTTTCCTAGAAGTTTTTTTAATTCGTTTCTATATTCACCCATATTTACTTGAGTTAATTTTATGTCATTGTTTTCATTGTACTTATCAACAAATGCATTTACTCCACGTAAAAAGGCATTATATACTTTTTTTAGGTTTTCTTCATCTGAATAGTTTAGATTTATTTCTGAGGTGTTAATTACGGCATAGCCTTTATCTTTATAGACATATATAGTCATTTTGGCGATTATTTTTCCTTCTTCATTTCTTATTACTAGGTTTTGACAATTATCTAAGACCATACTAGCACGCATGATTCCAGCACCAGCTCCAAGTATATGAGCACAGCAATTACAAAGTTTTCCAAGTATTAAATTATTGTAGTCTTGTTTAGGTAACCACTCATACGAAAAGTCATTTGTATTTTCTTCTTTTAAGTCTTCATTCTCATCATATGAATAAATTGAAACTCCATTACTTGTGTAAGTTACCTTAGTAAATATGTTTCTTGGAGCAGATTCGCTTTGTTTTAATATTTTTTCTGCAATTCCTAGTACATAGCTTTCTAAATAGAATTTTCTAAGTAGGTTTGCTAGTTCTTTATTTTCTTCAGTTACATTATCAAATCTTTTTGCTAAGAAGTAATCAGTACATTTATCAATTGTTACTTTTAGATGTCTTTGTGATCCTCTATGGGATGTTGATGCTTTAGAGATGTTTTCAAAAGCATTATAAATTCTTGCGATTAGACCAGATGTTTCTTTTTCAAGATTTAAAAGTTCTTTGTAATTAGTAATAAAAAATTCAATAAATTCATAATTAATTTTTTCTTTTGGTACAATTTCATTAAAAATAGTATGAATATTATTACCAGTTACACCATTTTCTACTTGATTATTTATTACTTTTTCATTAAGAAATGTAGTTATTTTTTGACTTAAAACTTTATTATCAGAAAAAACGCCTAAGACTTTACAAAGTTTAAATAAATCTTGTAGATTTGCCCCATAAACTTCATCGACTGTATTACTATTTTTTAATAAATGTTTAATATTTTTATTGTAATTTCTAACTAATAATTCTTGGTCTTCATAGCTTAAGTTAAGAGCAAATGAATGTTTATATAAAAATCTATCATATATTTGATATTTTTCTAGAATATTACAGTATTCAATTAATTTATCTACATTTAGAGTTAGTCTTTCATCTTCTAGAAATTCACTATATTTAAAAAATCTTTTTATAGATAAATTATAGTTTTTAATAAGTTTTATTAAGTCTTCTTTTTTTACTCTTTTAATTATATTAGCACTGAATAAGAAGTCATCTTCTTTGTCATGATTATCTACTATTTCTTTCATAATTTTTGAAAGTTTTTTTTGAGATATTCTTTCAACAACTTTAGATTCAAAAGCAAATTTATTAAATAAGTTTTCTAATTTTTCATTTATCCAGATATTAGAAAGTAATCTATCATATTCTCCGTTCATTCTAAGAAGTTCAATAACATATAAAGCAAGTTCATCTGGGTCTTTTTCTAAATAATGTGAGGTAGTGGATAGGCTTCTTATTTCATCTTCATTTATTTTTATTATGTCATAGTCATTTATCTTTATATAATATGTTCCATCTTTTAATGATAATATTTTTCTTTTTTTATCTGATTGATTTATGTAATATGTTTCATTTGTTTTTGTTTGAAGCATATTTATATCTTGGGCTTTTATTTTACCTAATTCATTAAAAATTATTGTTGTATCATTACAAAAGTTGTTTGGTCCTATTACTTGAATATTTTTTGGCATTCTTAATTCTTTTACTTTTGTTGCTTTATCAAAAACATTATTATTTATTTCAATTAATGATTCTGGTAAATTTATTTCAGTTGCATTTTTAAATATTTCTCCTTGATTTCCACAAAGTGTTATTATTCCCTCACCAATATTTATTTTCTCGAAAGGAATGTGTGATTTTTCATTAAATGATTTATGGACATGAAGAAGGAGTTTATCTCCATATGCAGAGTGAAAGAAATTTAATGTTTTTAGATTTGGACATTTAAAAAATGTCTTTGGTCCAACACTTTCTAGTTCAGCGTTTATGTCAATGGACTTTAAATATTTTGCTCCTGCAAAGGCATAGTCTCTAATGTTATATATAAGTGCATAACTATTTATTTCTTGTTCTTCATCAAAGTTTTTATAAGTTCCATAACTTTTAGGATAGTATCCAACAACAACATTTTCTTTAGTATTTGCAATTGCATATTGAAGAATACTTCCATCTTCATTAATTAATATAGTATCATCATCAATAGATTCAAAATTTTCATTATCTTTATCAACTGTTATTTTTTTCAATGAATGCATAAGAGAAAAGGCACCATCTTCGATACAGTCAACATTTTTACCTATATGTACTTCTTCAATAGAATCACAATTTCTAAAAGCACATGTTCCAAAATTAGAAGTACTCTCTGTAATTGGAAGTTTTTCAAGTTTTTCACAACCAGAGAAAGCAAAATCATCAACATAATTTATACATGATTCAATATTTACTTTTCTAAGATTTTTACAGTTTTTAAAAAGACCTTTAGAAAAGTATTGAAGTGATTTAGGAATTGTTATTTCTTCAAGAGATGGACAGTTACAAAAAGAATAGTTTTCAAGGATCTTCAAGTTTTTAGAAAGAGTAACTTTTTTTAATTTATTACATCCTTCAAAAACACATCTTCCTATTTGAGTAACTGAGTCTGGAATAACTATTTCTTCAAGATTTTTATAATCTTTAAAGGCATAATTTGGTATAAATTCAGTTCCTTCAGGAATAATTATTTTCTTTGCAGTTTTATCATATTCTTTCATAATTTCATCTCCTTGTACTTGTTAAATTTTTGATAAGATTTTTATTTATATTAAATATTTACTTCATTTCTAATAGTTAGTTATTATAACATTATTTGTGTAATAAGCAATTGAATTTATATTTTTAATATTTAGTCTTGATAAGTTTAACTTTTCATATTTTCTTGGTTATGCTATTATAAATAATTGATTGGAGGCGTTCTTATGGATGATAATTCTAAAATATTAAATCCAATGTGTATAAGATTAGACAATTATTTTGATATTCTTTTTGAAAATAGTGAAGGCTATAGTAGTTGTTCTTTAATGCCTGGTGTTATGGTTGGAGGAGAACATTATGGTTTTGTTGTAATATCTTCTAAAGGCGGAAAACAGAAAGAAGCAGTATATCCAACTTCTAATAAAGTAATTTCTATTGGAGTGGAAGATAATAAATTACAAATTTTTGAAGATAAAAAGAAAGTTTCATGGCTATTTGATTTGAATGGTAAATTAATTAGAAAAGCAGAAAGCGATTTTTCAATTAGTTCTAATGATAATAATCATGTTTTTCAAAAAAAGAGATAGTGTAGTAAAGAAAAATGAGATTTTGGAGATTTGAAAAAGGTAATTTAGAAGAAATAGTAGAACAAGAAACAACTGGAGAAGAAAAAGAAGATTTAGATAATTTGGATTCCAATAATACAGATTTAGTAAACAATACAGATACTGATCAAGAAAGTTTTTGTGATAATGATAGTTTAGAAAATACTGATGATAATTTAAATGGTAATGAAGAAAATACTACTCAAGAAAGTAATGAAGATGATTCATCATTTGATAATGGTGATGATTTAGAAAACAGTTCTAATGATGTGAGTCAAAGTAATGATAGTAGTAGTTCTGTTTCAACTTCTAGTAGTGATGATTTTTCAAGTGAAGAAAATATATTAGATGAACAAGGCGAACAAAGTGATAATTCTGGTAATGCAGATGATGGTCAAGAAAGTGATGCATTCGATGATAGTGATGAGTTAGGAACTGGTTCTAGTGAGAGTAATGAGAGCGATGGTTCTGATTCAACTTCTGGTAGTGATGCTTCTTCAAATGAGGAGAGTACTTTAGATGAACAAGGCGAACAAAGTGATAATTCTGATAATGTAGATGATAGTCAAGAAAGTAATTTATCTGATAATAGTGATGAGCTAGGAACTGGTTCTAGTGAGAGTAATGATAGTGGTAGTTCTGATTCAACTTCTGGTAGTGAAGAGAGTACTTTAGATGAGAAAAGCAATAACTCTGGTAATACAGATGATATTCAAGAAAGTATTTCAACTGATAATGGTAATGAGTTAGAAAAAAGTTCTAATGAGAATAGTGATAGTTCAAATACTAATAACCAAGATAATTCTTTTGATTCAGATGATGCATTAGATGATGAGTCTTCTATTGATAATCAAAATATTAAAAAAGATAGTCAGGAAAATGGTGAATCAATAGATGAAAGAAAAGAAAAATTACAAGAATTAAGAGATAAATTAGATGAGTATTCTAAAAAGAAATTAAACTTAGAAAGAGAATCATTGAAACCAGGTGAAGATACATCTGAAGAGTCATCTAAAAAGGATGATTATAGACTTAGTGATCAAAGTAATAAATTCTTAGAAGAATTATCTTCTCTTCCATCTTTTAAAGATAGGGATAGAGGAGATGGATATAGTATTGATACTAGTAAGTATTCTAGTATACCAGATAGTTTAGTTAGAACTTTAATTAGTAAGTTTTTAAATCAAAGATTTTGTAAGAGAGATACTGATTTAAATATTAGAAGTAATTCTTTTTCTAAAACTCATGGTTTTCATAAATGGGAAGTTAAAGATATGATTGTACATTTAGAGACTGAACAACTTAATAAAGTATTAGAAGATAAGTATGGGTATCAGTATGCTAATGGAGCAAGTGAGAATGTGCCATTGTCATTTTACTTTGATATGTCTGGTAGTATGAGTGAATATACTAATATGTTAGCAGTAATAGCAATTGAACTTCTTAAAAAGAATGTTAAAGTTTTAATTGGCTTTAATGAAAGAGTTAATGTACAGATAGATAAGATTGATAAAAATATTCCAATAGATGAACTTGTTAGTGTATTGGAAAGTGCAGGATATAGTGGATATAGTTATGGTAATAGTGATAGATTCATTAGAAATTCTAAAGTTACTTATAAATTTATAAATAGAGATATTGATGATTATTTATTGTCTAAGAAATGTGAAAAGTGCGTTGTATTTTCTGATTTTGATTCTTTGAGTGAAGTTATTGGTTTATCACAAAAAGCTAAAGTTTATTGGTTTTGTTTTGAAAACTATTTTACTAAATATGATTTGGGCAGATTTAAGGGATTTATTTATCAAACAAATAGTGCAGAAGATATAATAAATGGTTTAATTAAAGTTAATGAAAATAGATTTGAAACTCTTTGTTTTGTTTCTCATGATAAAACATTACAAAGAAGAAAGTAGGGGAAAAGTATGATTGATTATAATAATATGAAAGATAAAATCGAAGAGATTGGTTATTATGCAAATGAAGAGTTATTGTATGATACTTATAATGCTTTATACATGATAGATGAAGAAGAGAAACAAACTGGTCAAGATATTTATGCAATATGTTTAGAAGGTCCTCCAGGTGCAGGAAAGACTGCTTTTGCAAAAACTTATACAGAGATATGTAAAAAAATGGTTGATGATAAAACTGTAATGATAAGTTATCAATGTGATGCAACTACTGGTAAATCAGAATTATTTGAAGATATAAATGTAAGTGCAGCAATTACAAGAGATGGTCGTAAAGTAAATATACCAGGTAAGTTAGTAGAAGCAATAAAAAAAGCAAATGAAGGACATAGAGTTATTCTATTTATAGATGAATATGATAAAGCAAGAGAAGAAACAGATGCCTTTTTCTTACAATTACTACAAGATGGAAAAATTAATTCTACACAACATGGAGATTTAGAAGTAAAAGATGAATTTAAGTCACATTTACAAGTAATATTTTGTAAAAATGATATGAGAGAAGAAGTATCTGGTCCATTATCTAGAAGACTTAGAATAATAAGACTAGATTATATGAAACCAGAATTGTTTTTTAAACTTGCAAATAGATTGTTGATTGAGGAAAAAGAAAATAAAGTAAATGACGGATTACTTAACTTAGTTACTTTAATGTATGAAGAGGCTTATAACAATCGTGAAATATATAAAAGACTTCCAGCTTGTTCTGAGATGTTAATTGCACTAGAAGATGCTGATAGGTTGTTAAAAAGAGCAAATGCTCCTAAACATGTTATTTATAATTCTATTGTTAAAAATATGTTTAAATCTTTAGATGATATTAAGACTTTTGAAAGTGAAGTAAAAAATAATAATAAAGAGTTATATAATATTATTAATAGTATGAAAAGTAGTAAGAGTTTAGAAGATAAAAATGAAGAAAGTATTAATAGTTTAATTGCTAGAAATATATATAAAGATACTTTTGATAAGTTAAATGCTAAGATGGATGAGTTAGATAAGGTAACTCATGAATATAAAGAAAGATTTAGTAAGTTAGAAGAAGAAAAGAGAATAGAACTTGAAAATGGAAGACTTGTTTCTCATTTTGAAGAACCTAAATTTATTAGTAATTTTTTTGATGAAGGTGCTTATGTAAAAAGAGGTTATGATATTTTTAAAAGTTCTGATAATGAATGGGTTGATATTGGTAGTATAAGTATGCCAGATTTAGCTCGTTATGATTTAATTGATAATTTAGTTAAGAATGCTTCTAGAGTGGGTATTAAAGTATATGAAAATGGTATTCTTTTAAAAGAAAGAAATGGATTAAAATTAATTGTTGTTAATGATGTAGATAGTGATGGTAATTTTAAATATAGACTTATGTGTAATTATCCAATAGTTCCAAGTGCCTTTTTGGGTGATATTAAGTGTTTTATTAATTTTATGATAGCTGTTTATAAGAGTCAAGAAAAGAGTGCTAAACAAGTTAGTGATGATGCTCTAGGACTTAGTTTTGGTTCATTTAATATTAATTGTTTAGTTTATGGAAAAACTGATGATGATAATAATTTTAATGTTTATAATTTAGATGTTTCTAAAAATATTTCAGATGTTTCTTATTTAGATAAAGTTAGTGATAGTGATTATTCTTCTGTAGATGAGGCTATTAAATTATCTACTAATATTAAAAAAGAAAAGGTTAAAGTGAAAGTAAATGAATAATAATAGTTTAAGTAGTTTAATTGATGATAGAATTAGTATTTTAAAAAAATATGGATTAGATGATAAGAGTATTAAAGAATTTAGAAGTAAAATTAAGAGTGTAAGTGATAGTGAGAAAGAAAGTCTTGGAAGTGAACTTTTAAGTATTATTTCTAAAAAGGGTTTTAATGATGATTTTAATCGTGTGTTAGAACTTATTTATAATGGAGCAGATATAGAATATAAGAATTCTAAAAAAGGTGATTATGCATTACTTATTTGTGCTAGAAAGAATTATTTAAAAACATTTATTACTTTAATTAAAGCGGGTGCTAATGTTGATCAAGTGAATGATTATTTAACTACTGCGGTTATGGCTAGTGCAAGACATGGAAATAAAGAAATACTTGAAATATTAATATTACTCGGAGCAGATATAAATAAAAGATGTTTAGATGGAGATAGTGCTTTAATGAGTGCTAAGATGCATAATCAAAGCGAGTGCTTTAATATGCTAGTTCAAGCAGGGGCTTATATTAATAATATTAATTTTTTAAATCAAACATTTTTAGATTCTAGTGGAAGTGTAGAATTTGATAAAAGCATGTTTGAAAGAGATATTGAATTTTCTAAAAAAGAAGATGCAAAAGATTTAATTAATGAAGCAGAAGAGACATTAGAAAGTTATAGAGAAGATATAAAAAAATTAATTTATAAATAGTAGGAATTTTCTTACTATTTTTTTCTTTGTGTTTAAAATTTTTTTGAATAATAAGATAGGAGGGATTACATGGAAAAACAATTTTATACTTGTCGATATGATGCGGCATTTAAAGAAGTATTTATGAAAGAAGAAAATAAGGATTTACTAATCTGTTTACTTGAAAAGATTTTAAACTTAAAAATTGAGAATATTAAATATTTAAATTTAGAGAGAAATGTCTTAAATATTCATGTTAAAAGAAAACATTTTGATTTATTTTTAGATACTAATATTGGAAAGATACAAGTAGAGATTAATTCATATTATAGTGATTATATTCCTGTTAGAAATACATCTTATATTTGTAATACTTATACAAGTTATACAGCAAGAGGTGATAAGTATGATCCAAATATTAATATTATTCAGATTAATTTTAGTTATGGTTTAAAGAAAGATAAATTATTTAGTAAATATTATATTCAAGATGAAGATGGAAATAAGTATGTAAGTAATTTTTTAATTATTGAATTAAACATGGATAAATATATGGAGTTTTGGTATAATAATGATGAAAAAGAAATAAATGAATATATTGAATATATAATGCTTGATTTAGGAGTAACTGATTTAGAAAATATATCAAAGGGAAATGGAGTTGTGAAAAAGTATATGGAAGAATTAGTAAAAGTAAATGAAGATGCAGATTTTTTGAATTTCATATCAGCAGAAAAAGATAATATGATGATAGAAAATTCTATAAGAGATGAAGGAATTAGAAAAGGATTAAAAGAAGGCCTGGAAAAGGGTGTAAAAGAAGGATTAGAACAATCTAAAAATGAAATAGCAAAGAATATGTTAAAAGACAATGTAGATATTAATCTTATAAAAAAATATACAAATCTAACAGAAGAAGAAATAGCTAATTTAAAGTAGATTTTACTTATTTTTAGAGTATTGACAAAGTTCAATGCTTTTTAAATATATAATGCTTGATTTAGGAGTAACTGATTTAGAAAATATATCAAAAGGAAATGGAGTTGTGAAAAAGTATATGGAAGAATTAGTAAAAGTAAATGAAGATGCAGATTTTTTGAATTTCATATCAGCAGAAAAAGATAATATGATGATAGAAAATTCTATAAGAGATGAAGGAATTAGAAAAGGATTAAAAGAAGGCCTGGAAAAGGGTGTAAAAGAAGGATTAGAACAATCTAAAAATGAAATAGCAAAGAATATGTTAAAAGAAAATATGGATATTTCACTTATATCAAAATTAACAGGATTATCTAAAGAAGAAATAGCTAATTTAAAGTAGATTTTAAGGTAGACTTAATCTACTTTTTTTGTGTTATAATTAGTATGTAAGATATATTGAGTAGGTGTTTTTATGAATAGTTTTTTTAAGATTATAAGTTTAGTATTTGCAATTTTTTATATTCTGACTTTTATAAGTTTATTTTCAATATCTATTACAAGACCACATTCTAATAGTAAATATAATAGTTTATATGAGAAATCTATAACTTGTATAATGATAGGATGTTTATTTATGGGAATAGACTCTATGATGAGATATTCTAATTATAAAGATATTATTAGTAATACAATTAGTTATAAAACAATAATGTTATGTAGTTGTTCTATAATACTAATGATTTCTATTATTATAATTTTTCTATTACATAAAAAGAGATATAAAAAAAAGATTGAAAAAGTAGAATATGATTTTTTAGATGAATTTGATGCTGCAGAAACTGGTTATATATATAAGAAAATGAATAATAAAAATTTGACAGTTTCTTTAATAATAGAACTTGCTTGTAAGAAATTTATTAGAATAGATAACAATAAAAATATTATTGTTATTAGTAAAAATATAACTGATTTAGATAAATATATAAATAGAAAAATAATAGTTAAGAAAGTTAAAGAATTAAAGATAGATTTATTTAATATTAGTCTTAGTACTTATAATTTATATCTTAAGTATTTTAAAGATAATGATTTAGTTACAATAGAAAAAGACTTTGATAAGTTTTTTGATAATAGTAAGTCTTTATTAGAACAAGGAGTTATAGAAATAGTTAGTGATACTATTAATGATTACTCTAATGATGAGTTAGATAATATTAGAAATAAAATAAAAGAAGAAGATAGTAAAAATATGAGTAAAATGACTTCTAATGAATTAATTGTATATAAAAAGTTATTTGAAAATAGTGATAGTGTTATTCTTGAAAAAGAACATAAGTTTTGTAGAGTTTTTAATGAAGTAGAAGATAATGTTAGTAATTGTTTAGATGATAAAATATATGATTTAGAAACTTATAGATATAGAGCACTTTGTAGTTTGTTATTTATGATTAGTACATTTATTTTTATTATTTCTATTAATGTTATGGATAGTGCAAATATTATTTATATTGTGTCATATTTATCTATATTTATTAGTTTAGTATTTACTTTATTTATGAAGAGGTTAAGTAATTATGGAGAAAGTGTTAGAAATAAAATTAAGAGTCTTAGAGAGTTTATTAAAACAGGAGATAATGAGGAAATAGATAAAAGATTAGCAGAAGATAATAATTATTTTTATAATATTCTTGCTTATTCTTATGTACTTGGAGTAAGTTATAAATGGATAAATAATTTTAAGGATAATGAACTTATTGTTTATGATGATATGGGTAACTTTAATTATTTAAGTTATTCATCTCTTAGAAAAATTGATAGAAGTATTTATAATCCAAGTGATGATTAAATTAATTAATAAACGGACTTCCAAATGAAAATTAACGGATGCTCAAATGAAAATGTAAATGCAATGTTGAAAGGTTAAATGCAATGTTTGAGCTGATTATTAGTAACAAACAAGAAATTTCCTTGTTTGTTGGGCTTATTTTACTTAATATTCAAAATCAAGGGTCAAGATGAACTCACTATGTTCGCCCTTGATTTTTCT
>ERZ808246.309-NODE-309-length-43524-cov-4.414134_pt1 | contig 43524 bp, 42 predicted proteins | sample MGYA00521083_ERZ808246 | MGnify/ENA primary metagenome ERZ808246 (study PRJEB31516, sample SAMN03275577) | gut metagenome | biome: mammalia-associated habitat; material: feces | host: Papio cynocephalus | place: Kenya | collected 2012-07-07 ...
TCATTTGAACACTTTTGGGGACAGGTTCGAAATCCTTCCATTTGGAAGCTTTTCGGACCTGCCCCCAAATTCTTCCACCGATTTGTCCTTGCCCTGGGGTGCCGCCGGGTTTAGAGTGTCATAGAACCTTTAAGCGCGGTACGAGAGACCAGCAAGGTGAGAGTGGCCTTCGCGGCCGAACCCATAGCCTAGTTGGATGCCCTGTGCCGGCTTTCGGTCAGGGCATCTTTTTTATGAAGAAGGGAGTCCCATGGAAGAGGCCAGGCTTAAGGCCCAGATCATGGACGAGCAGGCGATGGGCAGGGCCCTCACCCGCATCGCCCATGAGGTCATCGAGCGCAACGAAGGCGCCGAGGGCATCGCCCTTGTGGGCATCGTGAGCAGGGGAGCGGTGCTCGCCCCCATGCTCGCCGACGAGATCGAGAAGATCGAGGGCATCCGCCCGCCGGTGGGCACGCTCGACATCAGCTTCTACCGCGACGACGTCTCGCGCGCGATCGCGCCCGTGCTCCACAGCACGAACATCCCGTTCTCCGTCGACGACCACGACATCGTTCTCGTCGACGATGTGCTCTTCACGGGCCGCACCATCCGCTCCGCCCTCGACGCGCTCATCGACTACGGACGCCCCAAGACCGTCCAGCTGGCCGTCATGGTGGACCGCGGCCATCGTGAGCTCCCCATCCGCGCCGACTACGTGGGCAAGAACGTCCCGTCTTCCCGCGACGAGGACGTCCGCGTGAACATCAAGCCCAACGACGACACCACGTCGGTCGAGATTTGGACCCGCCCGGCAAAATCAAACGGAGGTGCGAACTAGATGCTTTCCGTTAAGCACCTGATCGACACGACGTCCTTGACCGAGGACGACATCTACCAGATCCTCGATACCGCCCGCGCGTTCGAGGACGTGAACAACCGCGCGATCAAGAAGGTCCCGGCTCTTCGCGGCCGCACGATCGTGAACCTCTTCCTCGAGCCCTCCACGCGCACCAAGAGCTCCTTCGAGCTCGCCGAGAAGCGCCTCTCGGCAGATTCCCTCTCCATGGGCGGCTCCACGTCTTCCGTCGTGAAGGGCGAGTCCCTGGCCGACACGATCCAGACGATCGACGCCATGAACGTCGACATGTTCGTCTGCCGCGCCAAGCTCGCCGGCACCCCGCAGAAGATCACCGAGCACACCGACGCCATCGTGATCAACGCCGGCGACGGCAAGCACCAGCACCCCACCCAGGCCATGCTCGACCTCTACACCATGCGCAAACACTTCGGCCACCTCGACGGCCTGAAGGTCGCCATCGTGGGCGACCTCTCGCACAGCCGCGTGTGTGGCTCGCTCGTGCCCGCGCTCAAGACCGTGGGCGCCGACGTCACGCTCGTGGGCCCGCCGACTTTCCAGGTGGACGACCCCGATTACTTCGGCGTACCGCAGACGGCCGACTTCGACTCCGTCATTCCCGAGATGGACGTCGTCTACATGCTGCGTGTCCAGCTCGAGCGCATGGAGGGCGCGTCCATCCCGTCCCGCCGCGAGTACAACCGCCTCTGGGGCCTCGACATGAGCCGCGTGGACAAGATGAAGCCCAACGCCATCATCTGCCACCCGGGCCCGATGAACCGCGGCATGGAGATCAACGCGGACGTCGCAGACTGCGCCCGCTCCAGGATTCTGACCCAGGTCAACGCCGGCGTGCTCACCCGCATGGCCGAGATGTACCTGCTTCTGGGAGGAGAGAACAATGGCATTTCTGCTTAAGGGCGCCCACGTCGTCGACCCGCAGTCCGGTATCGACGGCATCCGCGACGTGCTTATCGAGGGCGACAAGATCGCCCAGGTCGCCGAGTCCATCGAGAACGGCGACGCCGAGGTCATCGACGCCTCCGGCAAGTACCTCGTCCCCGGCCTCGTGGACATGCACGTCCACTTCCGCGACCCGGGCTTCGAGTACAAGGAGACCATCGAGACCGGTTCCGCCGCTGCCGTCCACGGTGGCTTCACCGACGTGGCCACCATGCCCAACACCGACCCCGTGACCGACACCGGCGCCGAGATCCGCTATCAGATCGACCGCGCCCATGCCGCCGGTCTCTGCCACGTGCGCCCCATCGGCGCCATGACGCGCGGCGAGAAGGGCGAGTCCCTCTCCGAGATCGGCGATATGGTCATCGAGGGCGCCTGCGCCTTCTCCGATGACGGCCACGGCGTTCAGAGCGCCGGCATGATGCGCACCTGCATGGAGTACATCGCACAGTTCGACCGCGTCGCGCTCGCCCACTGCGAGATCGAGTCGCTCTCCGGCCACGGCGTCATCAACGAGGGCCGCGCCTCCACGCGCCTCGGCATGTTCGGCTGGCCGGCGCTCGCCGAGGAGCTCGAGATCTACCGCGACATCGAGCTGACCCGCCTCACCAAGTGCCCGCTTCACATCTGCCACATCTCCACGCGCAAGGGCCTCGACCTGGTGCGCGCCGCCAAGGCGGAGGGCCTGCCCGTGACCTGCGAGGTCACGCCGCACCACCTGTTCCTCTGCGAAGACGACATCACCGACGAGTACGACACGAACCTCAAGATGAACCCGCCCCTGCGCACGGCCGACGACGCCGCCGCGCTGCGAGAGGGCCTTCTCGACGGCTCCATCGACTGCGTCGTGACCGACCACGCGCCGCATGCCCCGCACGAGAAGGACTGCGAGTGGGAGATCTCCTTCTTCGGTATCGTGGGTCTCGAGACCTCGCTGCCTCTCATGCTCCAGAACCTCGTCGCCACCGGCAAGATGAGCTGGTCGCGCCTCGTCGAGGTCATGGCCGTGAACCCGCGCCGTCTCCTCAGGCTCGAGCCCGTCAAGGTCGAGGCCGGCTCTTCCGCGGACCTCACGCTCATCGATCCTGCGAAGACCGTCGAGATCACGCCCGACTACCTCAAGAGCCGCTCAAAGAACTCCGCTTGGCTCGGCCAGGAGCTCACCGGCGTGGCCACGGACGTCTTCGTCTCCGGCAAGCACGTCCTCGATGCCGGCGCCGTCTGCCCGCAGCACTAGCCGAAAGGTATCCATATGGCCTCTGTCTCAAAGGTGCATGAGTTCTCCTTCAAGGTCGTGAGCAACGACCCGTGCGCCCAGGGCCTCTACAGGGCCGTCGTGAGCTCTCCCGAGCTCGCGGCGGCTCTTCGCCCTGGACAGTTCGTAAACATCAAGGTTCCCGGTGCCAAGCAGATCCTGCGCGTTCCGCTCTCCTTCGCGCATGCCGACGCCGCGGCGGGAACGATCGAGCTCGTCTACGCGCTCGTGGGCGACGCCACGCGCGCCCTCGCCCGCATGTCCGCAGGCGACGAGGCCTCCGTGGTCGGCCCCTCCGGCAACGGTTGGTCGGTCCGTGCCGCCCAAGGCCGTTCGATCGTCGTCGGCGGCGGCGTGGGCGCGCCCCCGGTGGTCGCTGCGGCGCGCATGCTCCGCGATGCCGGCGTGCCCTTCGACGCAATCCTAGGCGTTCAGACCTCCGCAAAGCTCTGGGGCGTCGAGGAGCTCGAGTCGCTCGGCGCGGGCGAGGCCCTCGTCACGACCGACGACGGAACGGGCGGCATCAAGGGCTTCACGACCGACGCGCTTCGCTCTCTTCTCGACCACGGCGATTACGACACGGTCTACACGTGCGGCCCGCAGGTCATGATGCGCGGCATCGCAGCGCTCTGCTCCGAGCGCGGCGTCGCCTGCCAGGTCTCCATGGAGCGCATGATGTCCTGCGCGTTCGGCGCGTGCAACACCTGCAACGTCGCCATGGCGGCGGGCGGCTACAAGTCCTGCTGCATGGACGGCCCCGTCTTCGACGCGAAGGAGGTGGCGTGGTGATGGCCACCGATGCAAAGAAGACCGTGAACATGGCCGTCGACCTCGGCGGCGTTCACATGCAGAACCCCGTGAACACCGCGTCCGGCACGTTCGGCTTCGGCTGGCAGTTCGAGGGCTTCTTCGACGTGTCGCGCCTCGGCGCCATCACGACGAAGGGCTGCTCGGCCGTGCCCTGGGAGGGGAACCCCGAGCCCCGCATGTGCGAGGTCCCCTCGGGCATGATGAACACCGTCGGGCTCGCGAACCCCGGCATCGCCGGCATGCTCGACAAATGCGGCGAGTACCTCCAGGGCCTCGAGGCGCGCGGCTGCCGCGTCATCCTGCAGGCCGCCGGGCACTCCGTGGAGGAATACGTCGCCGCCGTCGAGAAGATCGAGGAGCTCGCCCCCTGGTGCTCCGGCGTCGAGCTCAACATCTCGTGCCCGAACATCGCCCGCGGCGGCGCCCTCGTGGGCGGGACCCCCGAGTCCGCCTCCGAGGTCGTCGAGGCCGTGCGCGACCGCGTGAAGCGGCCGCTCCTCGTGAAGATGGCCCCGGTTCGCGTCCCCGAGGTAGCCCGAGCCGTCGAGGCAGCGGGCGCGGACGCCCTCTCCCTCATAAACACGATCAACGGCATGCACCTGAACGTGCACACGCGCAGGAGCATGCTTTCCAAGCCCACGGGCGGGGTCTCCGGCCCCGCCATCCACGCCATCGCCGTGCGCATGGTCTGGGAGGCCGCGAACGCCGTCTCCATTCCCGTGAACGGCATGGGCGGCGTTGAGACCTGGGAGGACGCCGCCGAGATGATCCTGGCCGGCGCCACCGCCGTTACCGTGGGCACTGCCAACTTCTACGACCCCTGCGCCGCGTCGAAGATTGTGGACGGCCTCGCCTCCTGGGCCGTGGAGCAGGGCGTTTCCGACATCCACGAGCTGATTGGAGCCGCGCAATGCTGACGTACGAGCAAGCTTCCGATAAGGTCATCGTCGCCCTGGACTGCAGCCGCGAGCGGGCCTTCGAGCTCGCCGACATGCTCAAGGGCAAGGCCACGTGGGTCAAGGTCGGCATGACGCTCTTCTATGCCGAGGGGCCGTCCATCGTCGAGGCCATGCGCGAGCGCGGCCTCAAGGTCTTCCTCGACCTCAAGGTCCATGACATCCCCTTCCAGGTCCAGGGCGCCGTGCGTTCCGCCGCCTGCACCGGTGCCGACATCATCTCGATCCACGGCCTCGGCTCCTCTGCCATGGTCGCCGCAGCTCGCAAGGGCGCAGAGGAGGCGGCCGAGCTCACCGGTCGCGATCGCTGCAGGCTCGTCGCCATCTCGGTCCTTACGAGCATGGACCAAGAAGCCCTCGCCGAGATCGGTATCGACGCCCCCGTGGCCGACGAGGTCGCGCGCCTCGCGAAGCTCTCCTACGGCGCCGGTTCCGACGGCATCGTGTGCTCTCCCCAGGAGGCCGCCCAGATGCGCGGGCTTCTTGGCCCCGACGCCCTTATCGTGACGCCCGGCGTGCGTCCCGCAGGTTCCGAGGTCGGCGACCAAAAGCGCATCGCGACCCCGTCCGCGGCCATCGCCGCCGGTTCTTCCAAGCTCGTCATCGGCCGCCCCATCACGGGTGCCGAGGACCCCGTCGCCTCGTTCGACGCGATCTGCGCTGAGCTCATGGCGTAGCGGCTGTTATCTAAGCGTTATGTGCGCCCCGGGTCACGCAAGGCCCGGGGCGCTTTCCTCTGTCTGCGCAACCTTGGCGCCTCGCCTGGCCGCTGAGCCGCGACGCATAAATTGTTGCCTGAGCGCTTTTGGACCTGCCCAGCTCAGGGCTCATGTGCGCGATTGTGGGCGACCTTAACCCACCCATGAGGGGCACACAATTCTGCCACGTGGAATTTCAAGCCGCTGACCTGCGGATTTAGAAATTCCTGTTGCAATTGGGCAGGTAAATGGGCATAGTATTCAAGGCAAGACCGGGCGGGAGCTCCAATCCTGCCAAGTGTCTTATGTTTTGAATCGATTTTTGGAGGTTTCTTATGGCTCTTCCTCAGCTTACGCCCGAGCAGCGCAAGGCCGCCCTCGAGAAGGCTGCGCAGGCCCGTCACGAGCGCGCTGAGCTCCGCGAGAAGATCAAGGCCGGCAAGATGACCCTCGCCGAGGTCCTCGACTCCGACGACCCGATCGCCAACCGCATGAAGGTCTCCGCCCTCATCGAGTCCCTCCCGGGCTACGGCAAGGCCAAGGCCGCCAAGATCATGGACGAGCTCGGCATCTCCGCCACCCGTCGCGTCAAGGGCCTGGGCGCTCGCCAGCGCGAGCAGCTCATCGAGGCCCTCTCCAAGTAGTGGGCCGCCAAGCGCGTCTCTTTGTGGTTTCCGGGCCGTCAGGCGCGGGCAAGGGAACGCTCGTCGCGAAGATTCGCGAGGGGCGTCCCGGCCTGGGCCTGACGGTTTCTGCGACCACGAGGGAGCCGAGGGACGGCGAGGTCCCCGGCGTTTCTTACTATTTCCTGAGCGAGGACGAGTTCTCGAGGCGCATCGATGCCGGTGATTTCCTCGAGTGGGCACATGTCCACGGCCATCGCTACGGAACGCTCCGAAGCGAAGTCGATCGCCTCTTGGGAGAGGGCCGCTCCGTGATCCTGGAGATCGACGTCCAAGGCGGGCTCAACGTAAAGAAGCTCGATCCGCGCGCGGTGCTCGTCTTCATCGAGCCTCCGTCGTTCGAGGAGCTCGAGCGTCGCCTTCGCGGGCGCGGCACCGAGGACGAGGCGTCCATCGAGCTGAGGCTCGCAAACGCCCGCAAGGAGATGGAGTTCGCCCCCGTCTACGATGCCCGCGTCGTGAACGACGACCTAGACCGTGCCGCCTCCGAGCTCGACGCGCTCATTGATTCATACGAGACAAACGAAAGGTCTCTTTAGATGTCCGTCACCAAGCCTAGCATTGACACCCTGCTCGAGAAGACCGAGCAGAACCCGTTCCTCCTCTGCTCGCTCGCTTCCAAGCGCGCGTGCGACATCAACAACATGATCCGCGGCCAGCACCTCCGCGTCGCCGCCATCCAGGATTTCGACGACATCACGACCGTCGTTTCCGGCAAGGACACCGTTTCCATCGCGATGGAGGAGATCGAGTCCGGCACCCTGAGCTTCGTCAAGGAAGACTTCGACGAGGACATCAAGGGCGCGAACACGATCGCTATCTAGCCCATGACAGAGAGACTTTGCCTCGTTCACTACCACGAGATCGGCCTTAAGGGCAAGAACCGCTCGACGTTCGAGAACCAGCTGGTCACGAACCTCCATCGTGCCCTCAAGGGCTTCGCTGTCGCGAACATCCAGCGCATTTCCGGCTACGTCGTCGTGGAATCCGAGGACCGCGAGGCGTCGGAGGAGATGGCTGCGGCTATCCGTCGCGTCCCCGGCGTCGCGCGCGTCTCGCTCGCCTATAAATGCGGGCTTGACGAGACCGAGTTCATCGCGGCCGCGATCAAGGCGCTCGGCGAGGCCGGCGACTTCCATAGCTTCAAGGTCCATGCGCGCAGGTCTTCCACGACTTACGAGCGCCACACCCTCGAGATGAATCAGCTCGTGGGCTCGGCCCTCTGCGAGGCGTTTCCTACCAAGAAGGTCGACGTCCACAACCCCGACGTCACGGTCGTCGTGCACGTCGTGCAGGGGTCGACGTACGTCTACGCGTCTTCCGCGCCCGGCGTGGGCGGGCTCCCCGTGGGCACGGCGGGCAAGGTCATGACGCTGCTCTCGAGCGGCTTCGATTCGCCGGTCGCCACGTGGATGGTCGGCCGACGCGGCGCGACCTGCATCCCGGTGCACTTCTCGGGGCGTCCTCAGACGTCCGATACGAGCGAGTGGCTCTGCCAGGACATCGTTGAAGCCTTGGCGCCGTCTGGCGTTGTGGGAAGGCTCTACGTCGTGCCCTTTGGTGACAAGCAACGCGAGATCTCGCTCGCGGTTCCTCAGAGCCTCCGCATCCTCATGTACCGTCGCCTTATGTTCCAGGTGACGGAGCGCCTTGCCTCGCTCGAGGGGGCGAAGGCGATCGTGACCGGTGAGTCCCTTGGCCAGGTGGCATCTCAGACGCTCGACAACATCTGGGCCGTCGACGAAGCGGTTCAGATTCCTGTGCTGCGTCCGCTCATCGGCTCCGATAAGCAGGAGATCATCAAGCGCTCGCAGGAGATCGGCACGTACGAGATTTCCAGCCAGACCGCGCCGGATTGCTGCACGCTCTTCATGCCGAGGCGGCCCGAGACCCACGCGCGTCTCGACCATATCCATGAGGCGTGGGACAGCTTCGACCATGAGGCTACGGTGCAGGAGCTCGTCGACCATGTGGAGTACCGAGACTATAGCCAGTGCCCGAGCTACCATGCGCCTAAGGGCCGCCTGCGGGCGCACCATAGCGAGCTTGCGCCTGCCGAGCTTCCGATTTCTGATTAGACGCATTGGCTGGCCTCGTCTAAGCGTCAGGATTCTTCCGCCTGTCTTCTTTTGTGGAGGCAGGCGGTTTTTCTTTGCCTGGGCGATGCGAAAGGGGCTGTGGACGGAGTTCTTCTTCTTGGGGTCGGTCCCGGCAAGTGGTCGTGCTGCGTTGTGGCTTGTTTTTGACGTTGGGTCCCTGCTTCGTTTATAGCCTTCTTTACCTTGGCTTTGTTTGTCGCGCGTATACGTGGTGCCAGTATTTTGTCTGCTACGTGCTCGCTATCCGTTAGCTTAGGTTTATGAATCGCCGTCTTTCGTCTTCCGGTCGTTTCCACTTCCTCACCATTGAGGTCGAGAGGAGACGCTATGGCTCAGATGAAAAGCGATAACCCAAAACATGCCTTTAGGCGGGTGATGCGCCGGCTTTGCGGACGAGGCGGCATGGTTCCAGCCGCTGCGGCCGCCTTTATCGTCGTGGCGGCCTGCATCGGTTTTGCCCTTATTGGGGGAAGCTCGTCCGGCGTCGAGCTTAAGCGCTCTTCTCAGGGCGATGTACAACAAGCGGCTCAAGGAAGCGATGCACAGGAAGCTGCCGTGCCGAATACTGAGCCGGAACAGGAAGCGCCAGTTACGCTTTTCGTGCATGTTGACGGGGCCGTTGCCTCGCCGGGTGTCTATGCGATCGAAGCGAGCTCTCGGGTGAACGACGCCGTTATTGCGGCGGGCGGTCTCGCCGAAGGCGCGGACACCTCTTCGCTGAACCTCGCGGCCCCGGTTCAGGACGGCTCGAAAGTCTATGTTCCTTTTGCCGGGGAGGCGCAGGGAGATCTCAACTCGACGGGCTCGGTCGGTGACTCCCAATCGTCTTCCGGCGTCGCGCCATCGAGCGGCTCGGGCGGGAGCTCTTTGGTCAACATTAATTCCGCTTCGTCCGATGAGCTCAAGACGCTCCCCGGAGTAGGCGATGCGACCGCTGAGGCGATCCTCGATGACCGAAGGTCCAATGGCCCTTTCACTTCGATCGAGGACCTGATGCGCGTATCCGGTATCGGCGAGAAGAAGTTCGCCAAGCTCAAGGAGAAGATTTGTGTTTGAGCCTGAGCCGATTCCGTCGAGGCCGGCCGTGCCTCCGCTTGCGTATTCCTTGGCGGCAAGCGCCGCCGCTTGTCGCTGGGTGATGGGAGATGGGCTTGTCCCGGCGGATGTGTGGGCTGCGACTTTTTGCTGTCTGGCTTTGGCCGGTATTTTGCTGTTCCTTCATTCCAAGAAACCATGGCCAGTATTGGCGTGTGTCTCCCTTGCCTGCTTCTCCTTTTCCGTCTCACTTCTGCTGGCGAGTTTCCAAGCCGAGAGGGTGCTGGGCACCGCGGATGCCCTCGCGGAATCCAGCGTTTCATCATGGGAGTTTGTGGTCGAAGGGGACATGCGGGAATTCACGGGTGGATGGCGTAGCGAGGCTGGTGTGCTCGCTGGCGACACGCGGGTCGGTTCGGTTTGGCTCTCTACTCCCGAGCGCTTTGCCCGTGGTGATGCCCTCACGGGAGTAGGCCGCTTCACTCCAAACGCGGATGACGAGTGGGGGAGTTCTTCTCGTATGCGAGGGATTTCCGGCTCTGTAAGGCTTCTTACGGTGACTGGGGCTGTAAGTACGCAGAGTCCGCTTCTGCACCTGCGTGAGACGCTCCTAGCTGCACTCGAAGCGGAATCTGGTGGCGGTGAAGCACATGAGGGAAGGGTGATTGCGGCGGGAGCGATCTGCGGCGACTCAGCCGAGTTGAGCGCCTTGGGGCTCGACGAGCTATTCGCTGCTTGCGGAGCCTCGCATCTCGTAGCCGTGTCCGGAAGCCACTTGAGCCTTCTGTGCGCCTTCTTATCGGCTGGGCTGCTCCAATGCGGTGCGAAGAAGTCCGTGAAGGTATTCCTTACCTTAAGTGTCTCGGCAGCTTTCGTCGTAATGTGCGGCGCGCCTTCGTCTGCGGTCCGTGCATGGATCATGAGCTGCGCATCTGCGGGTGCGAGCCTGGTCGGTAGGCGTGGGCACGGTTTCTCCGCATTATGCGCCGCGGCCCTTGCGATGCTGCTGCTCGACCCGGCTTGTTGCGGCCGCCTTGGCTTTCTTCTTTCCGTCCTTTCGGTGGCCGGGATCTGTCTCTTTGGTGAATATGGGAAGTACTTCGTGCGGTCCCTTCTGCTCGCTCCTTTGAGTTTTCTGCCCCTACCGGCGGCCCTTGGCCGTCGGGTGAGATCTGTCTCTCGGTCCTTAGCGGATGCGTTCGCGCTCGCGTTTGTCTGCACCGTCTTTTCCCTCCCGGTTGCTTTGCCGGCCTTTGGGCGCCTTTCGCTCGTCGGGCCTTTTGTCGCGGGGCTTCTCGCTGCCGTGTTCGAGCCTCTTATGCTCTGCGGCGTGCTTGCGGCGTTGAGCGGCGGGTTGGGGCCGATCCATGGAGCGGCCCTCGGTCTCGTTGACTTGCTTGGCGGCATCCTCGTCCGCATTCTCGAGGCGGTCTCCTCTATTCCGGGGGGAAGCATCTATGCGGACGCCCCGGGCGAGGTGCTAGCGTTCGGCCTCCTTGCTTGTTCTCTGGCGCTGTTCCTCGTTTGGCCTCGCGTGTCTCCGCCTGCGGTCGCGGGGTTTTGCGGGCTTGTCTGCGTTGGGATTATGTCCTGGCATATTCGATGGAGGTACTTTGCGCCGGCGAGGGTCTGCGTTATGGACGTCGGGCAGGCCGATTCGATTCTTGTGAGCGATGGGCCGGGCACCCTCCTCGTGGACGCAGGGTTGGACTCTCAAGTCGCCGAGGCGCTCCTGCGCAACCATGCCACGCATCTCGATGCAATCGTGCTCACGCATTTAGACGAGGACCATGTAGGCGGTCTCGACGACCTTATAGGGGTCGTGAACTGCGATGTTGTCTACGTGGCACGGGGAGTAGCCAAGTTAATTGACCCAAGCCTTGCACAAAGCATCGAAAGGCTTTCCGGTTCATCGGCACACGAGGTCTCCTACGGGGATTCGCTCTCTGTGGGAAATTTCGAAGCCCGTATGGTGTGGCCCAGGGCCGAAGCCGTTGCTTCTGGAAACGCGGAGTCGGTCGTGCTCTCCCTAACATTTTGCGATGGCGGCAGGTCCCTTACGGGGCTTCTTACCGGCGATGCCGAGAAGGACGAGACCGGGTCCATCATCGAAGCCGGTGATGTGGGGGACATCGATTTTCTTAAAGTGGGCCATCACGGATCGGCCATTTCCATCGATTCCGATGAAGCGGGGTTTCTTGCTCCCGAGGTCTCGGTGGCGAGCGCGGGGGAGGGGAACGAGTATCGCCATCCCCGCAAAGAGTGCGTCGAGGCGCTCGAGGAAGCAGGTTCCATATTTCTTTGCACGAAGGATGTGGGCGATGTGACCATTGAGCCGGGCGCGAACGGACCCGTCGTGTCGTGCTCCAAGGCGTCCCAAGGATTGCCCGGCACGTAGCCGCTTCTCACCGTGGCCGTTGAGCCGCGTCAAGCGTTAAGATAAGGCCCCCGATTCGAAATGGAGTGACCCTATGCCCGCCGCATCCCAGCTTCTGCCTGCCTATCTTGCCGTCGGCCCCGACGAGCTCAAGAGGAAAGAGACGCTTGTGCGGCTTAAGGCAAAGGTCGAGGGTCCCTTTGAGGCGTTTAACCTCGAAGAGATCCAGGCATCGCCTGAGTTGGAGCCTCTGCAGGTCACCTCTTCGCTGAATACGTTGCCCATGGGTTCCGACCTGCGAATCGTTGTGATCGAGGACGCCGAGAAGCTACCCAAACCCGTTTCCGAGGCCATCATCACGTACCTCAAGGACCCGAACCCCGGGTGCACGCTTTGCCTCACGGCCCAGACGCTTGCCAAGTCCACGCGCCTGTACAAGGCCGTGGCGAAGGTCGGGCCCAAGGCGATCATCGAGTGTGCCGCCAAGAAGGGCCGTGACCTTCCGCCGTATGTGCAGAAGCTCGCTAGGGCGCATAACCTCACCATCAGCGTCGATGCCGCGACGGAGCTCGTCGCCCGCGTAGGCGAGTCCACGACGATGCTCGATACACAGCTGGCGAGCCTCGCCGCGCTGTTGGGCGGCGGAGGCAACGTCGATCGCGAGCTAGTCGAGCGCGACGTCGCTCGCGTTGTGGAGGTGAAGCCTTGGGAGTTTCTCGACCGCGTGTGCGAACGCGATGCGGGGAGGGCCTTGAGGTTGCTCGGGCTTCTCGACGGGTCTTCTCCCATCGGCCTCTGCTCGCTCTTGACGGGACGGGTGCGCGAGCTTATCTGTGCGCGAAGCCTCAATGAGCGCGGCGCATCCGCGCAGATCGCGACCGAGCTCAAGAAGCAGTCGTGGCAGGTGAGGAACTACAGCCGTTGGGCACGGAACTTCAAGGACGGTGAGCTCGAGCACCTCTTGGCCGACTGCGCCTTGGCCGATGCGGCCCTCAAGACCGGAGCCGATCCCGACGCGACCCTTACCGTTCTCGTCGCCAAGCTCTGCGGCAAATAACCCGCTCTTGCAAAATGAGACATCTTACGGGCAGAAAATGTCTCATTTTGCAAGGGGGGACGCGTGAACGTGGGGAGGCGCGAACGCAGGCAACTTCGAGCATTATCGATATGAAAAAGGCCCGGTCAGCACACCGGGCCTTGCACAAAGCTATGAAGCAAAGAAGAAAGCCGTCTTACTTGATGGTGTTGACGAGCTTCTGGACGCCGGACTTGCGCTGGGCAGCCTGGTTCTTGTGGATGATGCCCTTGGAAGCAGCCTTGTCGAGGAGCTTGCCGGCCTTGTTGGCGGCAGCCTGAGCGGTCTCGACGTCCTTGGCCTCGACGGCAGTGCGGACGGCCTTGACGGCGGTCTTGAGCTCAGAGCGGACAGCGCGGTTGCGGACCCGAGCCTTCTCGGCGGTGATGATGCGCTTCTTCTGCGACTTGATGTTAGCCACGTGCGGTTCCTTTCGGTTTCTAATACTGAGGCCTCTGATGGAACCGGGTGTGGGGGTGCCGATTCCTGACACGGCGAGGTCAACTTCGTGAATATAGCATAACGAGCGACCTTTCGCTATCATTCACTTTATGACTACTTTAGATACCTCACATATCCGCAACTTCTCTATCGTTGCGCACATCGACCACGGCAAGTCGACCATCTCGGACCGCATCCTCGAGCTCACCCACACGGTCGAGGAGAGGGACATGGAGTCCCAGCTCCTCGACACGATGGACATCGAGCGCGAGCGCGGCATCACCATCAAGTCGAACGCCGTGCGCGTGGAGTACGACGCCGATGACGGGCAGACGTACCAGTTCAACCTCATAGACACCCCAGGCCACGTGGACTTCACCTACGAGGTCTCTCGCTCGCTCGCCGCGTGCGAGGGCGCCGTGCTCGTGGTCGACGCGACGCAGGGCGTCGAGGCGCAGACCGTCTCGAACGCGACGCTCGCCATGAACGCGAACCTCGACATCGTGCCCGCTATCAACAAGATCGACCTGCCGAGCGCCCATCCCGAGGAGGTCAAGGAGGAGATCGAGGAGGACCTGGCCATCCCGGCCGAGGACGCGGTGTGCGTCTCGGGAAAGACGGGCGAGGGTATCCACGACCTCCTGGAAGCCATCGTCTTCCTCGTGAGCCCGCCCGCGGGCGACGCCTCGGCCCCGCTCAAGGCGCTTATCCTCGATTCCTACTTCGACGAGTACCGCGGCGTCGTCGCCACGGTGCGTGTGTTCGACGGCTCCATCCGCAAGGGGCAGATGCTCCGCATGATGCAGATGGGCACCGACTTCCTCGCGGACGGCGTAGGCGTGAAGCGCCCGGCCGAGCAGCCCCTTCCTGAGCTCGGCGTGGGCGAGGTCGGCTTCGTCGTCACGGGCCTCAAGGACCCCGATGCCGTCCGTGTGGGCGACACCCTCACTGACGCGGAGAACCCGACGGCCGAGCCGCTTCCCGGGTACCGCGTGGCGAAGCCCATGGTCTTCACGGGCCTCTTCCCCGTGGACAACAAGGAGTACGAGAACCTCCGCGACGCGCTCGACAAGCTGCACGTGAACGACCCGTCGCTCACGTGGGAGCCCGAGACGTCCGTTGCCTTGGGCTTCGGATTCCGCGTGGGCTTCCTCGGTCTTCTTCACATGGAGGTCGTGAAGGAACGCCTCGAGCGCGAGTTCAACCTGTCGCTTATCGCGACGAGCCCCTCCGTGGACTACCACGTGTACAAGACGGACGGCACCATGGTCGAGGTCAGGAGCCCGCAGGACCTGCCCGACGTCACGCGCATCGAGCACATCGAGGAGCCGTACCTCAACGCGAAGGTCATCGTGCCGCCCGAGTTCACCGGTGCCGTGATGCAGCTCGGTATCGAGCACCGCGGCGAGATGCGCGATATGGTCTATCTCACCGAGAAGTCCGTCGAGATGCACTTCGACATACCCTTGGCCGAGTTGATCCTCGACTTCTTCGACCAGCTCAAGAGCCGCACGAAGGGCTACGCCTCGCTCGACTACGAGTTCTCCGAGTACCGTACAAGCGACCTTGTGAAGCTCGACATCCTCCTTTCCGGCGACGAGGTGGACGCGCTCTCCTTCATCGTGCACCGCGACAAGGCGTATACGCTCGCGCGCGGCCTGTGCGACAAGCTCAAGGACATCATCCCGCGCCAACAGTTCGAGGTCCCCATCCAGGGCGCCATCGGCAACAAGATCATCAGCCGCTCCACGGTCAAGGCCATGCGCAAGGACGTGCTCGCCAAGTGCTACGGCGGCGACATCTCGCGTAAGCGCAAGCTGCTCGAGAAGCAGAAAGAGGGAAAGAAGCGCATGAAGCAGATCGGCAGCGTCGAGGTGCCCCAGGAGGCCTTCCTCGCGGTCCTCAAGGTGGACGACGAATGACGGATGCCGTGAGCCCCTATACCTCAGACAAGGCGAATCCCGCCGACGTCCTGGCCGCCTATGGCCCGGGCGTCGGTCTTTCTGGGAGCATCTCGCCGTTCGCCGGCGGAGACCGAAAGACGCCTCTGGCCGAGCGCTTGGCGAACAACCCGCTGCTCATGGCCCCTATGGCGGGGGTCACCGACTCCGCTTACCGCATGATGGCGCGCGCGGGCGGCGCGGATCTCGCTTACTCCGAGATGGTTTCGTGCGCGGGCCTGCATTTCGGCGGCGAGAAAACCTGGGAGCTCGTGGACACCGCCCCCGGTGAGCCGGACCTTGCGGTTCAGCTCTTTGGGTCCAAACCGGAGCTGTTCCATGAGGCGGCTCAGAACGTCTGCGAGCGCTTGGGCGAGCGCCTTGTGCTTCTCGACATAAACATGGCTTGCCCCGTTCCCAAGGTGACAAAGAAGGGCGAGGGCGCCGCGCTTATGGAAACGCCCGAGCTCGCTGCGGAAATTGTCCGGGAAACGGTCTCGGCCTCTTCGGTCCCCGTTACGGTGAAGATTCGCCGTGGACGTCGCGATGGCGCGGAGGTCGCTCCGGAATTCGCGGCTCGCATGGCCGATGCCGGTGTCTCCGCCGTCGCGGTCCACGGCCGATACGCGACGCAGTTCTACCACGGTGAGGCCGATTGGGACGTGGTCCGCCGCGTGGTCGATGCGGTAGACGTGCCGGTCATCGGATCCGGCGACGTGCGCGACGCCCTTGATGCCGCCCGGATGCTTCGCGAAACCGGTGCGACGGCAGTTATGGTTGCGCGCGGGAGTTATGGGAACCCGTGGGTGTTCGGCCAGGCGAAGTCGATCTTGTCGGGATCTGAACCGTCTCCGCTCGGCCTTGTGCAGCGCGTTCAGGCCTTTGAGTGCCATATGAGGCTCCTCGATTCGTGTGGCGCGCACCTTAAACGGGGACGAAGCCTCGCGAACTGGTACCTGCGCGGCATGCCCGACGCGGCGTATTGGCGCGGCAAGGCGAATGAGTGCTCGACGCTCGATGAGTTCCTTACGCTCGCTTCTGAGTTGAAGCTTGCCATGCAGGCCGAGGAGATCAATGGATAACACCCCTTGGGACGCCCGCTTATCGCGGGCGTCGGCATATTCGCTCTATATCCACGTGCCGTTCTGTGCCCGCAAGTGCGCCTACTGCGACTTCGCGTCCTGGGCCACGAAGCGGGAAGACCCGCTTATGCGCACCTATGCCGAGGCCCTCGTGAAGCAGGTGGGGGAGGCCGAAGCGATTGGTCTTCTCGATGGTGTTGCCACGGGATATGTGGGCGGCGGGACGCCTTCGCTTCTGGGCGCCGATGCGTTGGGCGTGCTCGTCGGTGCGTCTTCGTCGTTGGGCATGCGGGAGCTTTCTTGTGAGGCGAACCCCGATTCCTTGGACGATGCGGTCCTCGATTCGCTCGTGTCCAACGGCGCGACGAGGGTGTCCATTGGCGTCCAAAGTCTCGTCGACTCAGAGCTCAAGACCCTAGGACGACTGCACGATGCCTCGCTTGCGATGGAGCGGGTTCGTAGCGCGGTATCCAGTGGGCTCGACGTTTCCTGCGACTTAATGTGCGCGACCCCTGGTCAGACCGACGAGTCGTGGCATGACACGCTCGATGCGTTTCTTTGCCTTGGGGCAGGGCATGTGAGCGTCTACCCGCTCATGATCGAGGAGGGGACTGCCTTTGATCGGGCTTATGGCGATACGGACTGCTCATGGAACTCTGACGAGGTTCAGGCTAAGCGAATGGAAATTGCTCAAGTAAGGCTTGAAGGTAATGAATTTAATCGATATGAGGTTGCTAGCTATGCAAAGAATGGCAAAAGATGCGAACATAATATCGCTTACTGGACCGGTGAACCCTATTTAGGGCTTGGAACTCAAGCCTCGAGTATGCTTACCATCAAGGGCTACCTGAGACTTTGCCACGTATGCAAATCCCTTCCCACCCCACCCCGCGACACCGCTCGCGTACGACTCAAGGTGCTCAACGCGAGGGACGAGATCGCGCGTGACCCGAGTCTTGCATCTCTACGCTTTGACATAGAGTTTCTAACCGAAGCAGAAGCCGCTGCGGAAGACCTCATGCTGGGTGCTCGGATTGTCGATGGTTTGGAACCTGATCTTGTGGAACATGCCCGTGAAGTTATCGGCAAGCCTCGCGTGGACGATTGCCTCGACGGCCTGCTCCACCGGGGGTTGCTGCGGGTAAGGCACGGTCGCTTGGCTCCCACGCACGACGGGTGGCTCCTCGGCAACGAACTCTATGGCGAGCTTTGGGACCTTTCCCCAGACGAGCCGATCGAGGCTCGCTCGTAGCCCTTTTACGCGCGCGATGCGGTGCGCTATGCTATGGGCGTTTTGAAGTTTCATGCGAGGAGGTCGCCATGCCCGGTAAACGCGAGGGCGTCATCAGCTGGGATGAGTTCTTTATGAGGGTGGCCGTCGCCGCCAAGCTCAGGAGCAAGGACCCCAAGACCCAGGTCGGCGCCTGCATCGCCGATGTCCACCACCGGATCTTGAGCGTGGGCTACAACGGCACCCCCGCCGGCATCGATGACGACGAGTTTCCCTGGGAGTCCACGGGCGATGCCCTGACCGATAAACACAACTACGTCATCCATGCCGAGGCCAATGCCATCTTGAATTACCGCGGCTCGCTCAAGGACCTTGAGGGCGCGACGGTCTACGTGACGCTCTTCCCGTGTCATGAGTGTGCCAAGACCCTCGTGCAGGCGGGCATCGGCGAGGTCGTGTACCTCGACGACAAGTATCACGACACCGAGGATGGGCTCATCTCGCGCAACATCCTCGATCGCTGCGGCGTTGCCTATCGTCAGGTGGGCGTGGCCATCGACGAATAGGCATCCTCCGGCGGCTATTTCGCTCCTCGATTTGCCGATGGGGCGCGATCCCGGGGCTCTCGTCAACGTACATAGTGGTTCTGCGCATGAGGCGGGCGGCCTGTTTGGGGGCCGTCCGCTCTGGATATAATTAACATCTGTGCGCCGTTACGCAGGCCACGCGACCGAACCACGGACATATTGGAGCCCGCCTTATGGCCTCTATGAACGATAAGGATTACTACGCCGTTCTCGGCGTCTCGAAGGACGCGTCGAAGGACGAGATCCGCAAGGCTTTTCAGCAGAAGGCCCGCAAGCTACACCCCGACGTGAACAAGGAGCCCGATGCGGAAGAGCGCTTCAAGGAGGTCTCCGAGGCATACGCCGTCCTCTCCGACGACGACAAGCGCAAGCGCTACGACGCCATGCGCTCCGGCGTCCCGTTTGCCGGCGGCTCCACGTCCGGCGCTGGCGGCACCGGCTACGGATACGGCGACCCCTTCGCGAACGGCCCCTTCGCGTGGGGGCCGTTCGGCTCCGCAGGTTTCGGCGGGTCTTCCCGCCGCGGCTCTTCTCGCGCGTACCGCCCTCGCGTGGGAGCCGACGTCGTCTACGAGCTCACGCTCGACGCGGACACTGCCAAGAAGGGCTGCCGTAGGGGCGTGACCTTCCAACGCTATGCCGCCTGCGACGTGTGCCATGGCACGGGTTCGGTTCATGCCGAGCACTCCGAGACCTGCCCCACGTGCGGCGGGCGCGGCCGTATCTCCGTTGACCTCGGTTCCATCTTTGGCATCGGCGTCATGGAGATGGAATGCCCCGAATGCGAGGGAACCGGTCGCGTCGTCGCCGACCCGTGCGAGGCCTGCGGCGGCTCGGGTCGCACGCTCACGGCGTCCGAGGTCGTCGTCGACGTTCCCGCGGACTCGCACGACGGCGACGAGATCCGTGTCTCCGGCATGGGCAACGCGGGCACGAACGGCGAGAAGGCCGGCGATTTCGTCTGCCGCGTCGTCGTTCCGGAGGAACGGCTCACCAGCCGCGCCGCGAACGGCTTCTATCTCGTGGGCTTCGCGCTTCCGTTCGTCGTCCTCAACCTCATCGTGGGGGCGGGTATCTCGATCTTTGGCGTGGTGTTCCTCGCTCTCGGCCTTGTCCTTGGCTTTGGGAACGGCGTCGGCAAGGGTTCCCGCTGGTGGAAGAATGCGGGCGCGGCCATCGGCAACGGAATCAGCTCCGGCCTCGTCATCGCGCTCTTCTTCACGGCATTCACGTCCTGCTCTGCGGGGCTCGGCCGCGGCGGATACACGGGCGCCTATTCCGGTGGCGTGAGGGTTTAGGCGGCATCGGCGATCGTTGCGGGCCCTGAGGCGCGCAACCTATGAGTTCTAGACGGTATTTGTTGGCTGTGTTTGGAGATTGAGCAGAGTGGAACCGAGCAAGAATTACTACGAGGTATTGGGCGTATCCAAGGACGCCGATGCGAAGACGATCAAGCGCGCTTTTCTGAAGCTCGCCCGCAAGCTTCACCCCGACGTCTCCAACGAGCCCGATGCCGAGGAGAAGTTCAAGGAGGTCAACGAGGCCTACTCGGTCCTTTCGGATGACCAGAAACGCGCGAACTACGACCGCTACGGCGACCCGAACGGTCCGTCGGGATTCGGCTCCGACTACGTGGATGTCTCGGACATCTTTGGCGGCGGCGGGTTCGGCTTCGGCGACATCTTCGACTCGTTCTTCGGCGGCGGCGCCGGTCAACGGGGTGGACAGCAGGCCCGCACACGTGGTCGCGATATGGGGATTCACCTTCAGATTACGCTTGAGGAGGCGGCCGCGGGCTGCACGAAGACGCTCTCGTACGAGCGCCTCGCTCCCTGTGACGACTGCAACGGCACCGGTGCCGCGGACGGCGGCCATATGACGACCTGTACGCGCTGCCATGGCTCCGGTCGCGTCGTCGAGGTTCAGCGGACCATCTTCGGCCAGATGCAGACCCAGACCACCTGCCCCGAGTGCCGCGGCACCGGCAAGGTCATCGACCACCCCTGCGAAACGTGCGAGGGGCAGGGTCGCACACCGTCCCGTGAGAAGGTCGAGGTCAAGATCCCGGCCGGCATTCACTCCGGGCAGACCCTGACCGTCGAGGGCAAGGGCGAGGCCGGGCTGCGCGGCGACGTTGCCGGCAACCTTGTGGTCAACGTTGAGGTCAAGGATTCCGAGCGCTTCGAGCGTCAGGGAGACGACCTTTACTGCACCGTGAAAGTCGACTCGCTCCAGGCTATTCTTGGCACGACGGTCACGATCGACGGCATCATGGAAGGCGAGCACGTGACGATCGATGTGCCGGCTGGGTGTCAGTTTGGCCAGCAGGTCACCGTCGAGCGCCGTGGCATGCCGCGGATGGGCATGATCGCGCGCGGCAACCTTGTGGCGGTTGTCCAGGTCGAGACTCCCACGGACCTCACGCAGAAGCAGCTTCTGGAGATCGGCGCCATCGTCGCTGCCCGCTCGCTCGACGGGGGCTCGTCTGTGGACTCCGATGAGGATGACGACGGCATCGCCGGCAAAGCCGAGAAGATCAAGGACGAGATCGAGGAAGAGGTCGCCGAGCATTTTTCCTCCGATAAATGGCATGCGCCCAAGAACCCGTTCAAGGGCAAGCGCAAGTGAGGCGCACCGCCGCGCTCGTTAACCTTGGCTGCCGCGTGAATCGCGTGGAGCTCGATGCCATGGCCTGTGATTTGGAGGCGGCTGGTTTCGAGCTCGTGGGTGAGGACGAGGCTTCCTACATCGTGATCAATACGTGCGCCGTGACCGGCGAGGCGGAGGCGAAGACACGCAAGGCGATTCGCCATGCTGCCTTGAGGCCGCAATCCCCGGTGGTGGTCGCGACGGGCTGCGTCGCGAGCCTCTTTGCCGATGAGCTTGCGGCGCTCGCACCGAACGTTCGCGTCGTTGCCGACAAGCGGAGAGTCGCCTCGGCCATCGTGTCCGACGCCGAGGTGAACCATCTTTCTATTATGCTGGGCTGTCAAGAAGACAATGGCAAGGTCACCCCGACGGGCAGGACCCGTCCCGGGGTCCAAGTGCAGGACGGGTGCGATAACCGCTGCACGTATTGCATCATTTGGAAGGCGCGCGGGAAGGCGCGGTCCTTCTCGCCGGACGAGGCTCTTTCCGGGGTTCGTGCCGCAATGTCCCGCGGCGCGAAGGAGGTCGTTCTTACCGGCATCAATCTGGGGGATTACCGGTGGAGCGATGGCCGAGACGAGCTTAGGCTGCCCGGTCTTCTGGAGCTTCTCCTTCGCGAGACTGAGGTCGACCGGTTGCGTATCTCATCGATTGAGCCACCCGATGTAAATGCGGACCTGGTAGACGCGATGGCGAAGGCTGGAGAGCGCGTTGCCCCCTTCCTTCACATGTGCCTCCAATCTGGCTGCGACCGCACGCTTGAGCGCATGCACCGTGTGTATCGCACCGATTTATTCCGTGCGAATGTTCAGGCTGCTCGGGCCGCCCTTCCTCACCTGTCGCTAGGAACCGACCTTATCGTGGGCTTTCCTGGGGAGACCGATGAGGACTTTGAAGAGTCGCTCGCATTCTGCAAAGAAATGCGGTTCTCGAGAATGCACGTGTTCCGTTATTCTCGGCGTCCCGGAACGCCGGCGGCCGAGTATTCGGATCAGGTAGACCCCCAGGTCATGGCTGAACGTGCGGCCCGAGCACGCAAACTTGCCCGAGAGCTGAGGCATGAAGAAGCTGCTCGGCTGGTGGGTACGGAAGGCTTGGTCGTTGTGCAGTATCCTGGGCGAGGCGTCGACGGCGGGCTCTTTGATGTGCAGGTGGACCCTGGTGTCCCTGTAGACTCGTTTATTCGTGTGCGCCATACAGGCGTGCGAGACGACGGCACCTTAGTGGCGGAGCAATTAGGTTAGGACCCTATTATTACAAGACGGCGCCCGTATGGGACTCCCTGGGAGGGGTTTCTCATAGGGGCGCTTCGTATTGCGATACGTCTTGAGTTCAGTTAAAAGTTCAGTGCCATCTGGAGCTCGTTCACGGCTTCGACGGTCGTCTTTTTACGCTTCTTGCGAGGCTTCGATTTTGGCTTTTCCGGCTCGCTCTTTCCTTGTTGGGCAAAAGCCTTCCCATCGGAGAAGTACTTGTTGTATACGCCATCGATGACGGTCGAGACGAGGTCAAGGGATTCGGCAGCCGTCACTGCTTCGGCGACCTTGGGACTGCAGCAACTCTGTACGCCGGCTTCTGTCAGTCGCCCGTTCTTCTCGGAGAAGGCAGCGATCCAGTTGGCGATCTGCGCCGACATAGTGACCCCGTTTGCCTCTGCGATCTTGCGGAGCTTCTCGTGTTCATCGTCCGAAAGCCAGAAGGCCATGCGATGGCGCCCCTCGGGGTTGTATTGTTTGGTGGACATTTACGCCTCTTTCGGAAACACATCAGTACCTGGCTGTATATAGTGGAATTACAGCACCTCTTTGTGCAACTCTTAATCAGGTTACCATGCGCTTAGCTTGCGTCAACCCTTGCACAAAGTTGCATCGGCATTCGATGGGAATCCAGGCTTATCTGGCGTAAGTGCGCTGAGAAGTCCTTGCAGGATGGTGTCGAGGTAGAATAGAAAGAAATACGCGGGCTAGGCCCCGCGGGACGAAACATCTCTGGAGGACCATGGAACCAACTCATGTGCGGCTCAGCATTCCCGATTCGATCGATCCGAGCGACCTCATGGGGCCGACCGATGCCGTCCTCAGGCGTATTGAGGCGGCTTTTGACTCCACTATGGTCGCCGTGCGCGGCAATCAGGTCAGTCTCACCGGTGCTCCCGAGGAAGTCGAGGTCGCGACCACGGTCTTCTCGCGGCTCATTCGGATGGTTGAGTCCGGCCGAGAAGTCCAACCTACCGACGTCGACCTTATCATCGACCAGGTTCGTCACGGTGCATCCGGCTTGAACCATCTTTCAGAAGACGTGCTCCTGACCTATCGCGGGCGGGCCATTCGCCCCAAGACCGCCGGTCAGCAGCGCTACGTCGAGTCTATTAGGCGTAATACCATTACTTTTGGCGTAGGGCCGGCCGGCACAGGCAAGACCTATCTCGCCATGGCCATGGCAGTTGCCGCCCTTAAGCGCAAGGAAGTCGGCAGGATCGTTCTCGCCCGTCCGGTTGTCGAGGCGGGGGAGTCGCTTGGCTACCTGCCCGGCACGCTCCAGGAGAAGCTCGATCCCTATGTGCGGCCTCTTTACGACGCGTTGTTCGACATGACCGATATGGAGCGGGGAAACTCCCTTATTGAGCAGGGCGTTATTGAGATTGCCCCGCTTGCTTACATGCGCGGGCGCACCATGAACGACGCCTTCGTCATCCTCGACGAGGCTCAGAACACCACGCCCGAGCAGATGAAGATGTTCCTCACGCGCCTAGGCTTCAACTCCAAGTTTGTCGTCACGGGCGATGCCTCTCAGAAGGACCTGCGCGGCGCTTCCGGTCTGGACCATGCCCGTCAGGTGCTTGCGGGCGTCGACGACATCAACTTCGTCGACCTCGACAGGAACGACATCGTTCGCCACTCGCTCGTTGCCCGGATTGTGGACGCGTACAATGCGGCTTCCTCCTCGGGCGCGATCGCTGGCGGTCCCGATAGAAAGGAGCTTTCGTGATCAAGGAAGCCGCAAACGAGTACGACATTTCCAACGAGGAGTCGCTCGATTTCCCCTTGAGCGATTCTCAGGTAGCGGGGCTCATCGATTCCGTGCTCGCCCACGAAGCGGTCGATCGTCCCTGCATGGTCTCCGTTTCTATCGTGAATGATGCGGAGATCCAGCGCCTCAACGAGGAGTGGCGCGAAGTCGACCGCGCGACCGATGTCATAAGCCTCGAGTGTGAGCGCCCCGACGACCCGGACCTCGCTCCCGGCGAGCCATGTGAGCTGGGAGACATCGTGCTTGCGCCCGCCTATATTGCTGCCCAGGCCCAGAAGTTCGGCACGACGTTCGCTGACGAGGTGCGGCTCCTGCTCGTGCACGGCACGCTCCACCTCCTGGGTTACGACCACCTTGACGAGGAGGCGGCCATCGAGATGGAGAACCTCGAGGACCGTATCCTTGCAGAGGTCGAGACCGACGGCACGCTGGGCCATGTTGTGATTACCCGCCATCGTACCGAGGACGACCAGTGATCCCGGGGTCCAAGAGCGACCACCCGAGCTTCCGCAAAAGCTTCGGTTTCGCGCTCCAGGGTTTTCGCTTTGCCGTTCGTACCGAGAGGAACATCAAGGTCATGCTCTGTGGCGGCGCGTTCGCCGTGGTGATGGGCTTCTTGCTTCAGATAAGCGCGGTCGAGTGGGCCGTCGTCCTTCTTTGCTGTGGGGCGGTGCTGTGCGCGGAGCTCCTGAACACGGCTATCGAGACCGTCGTCGACCTGGTGAGCCCGGAGTTCCACCCGCTCGCGGGGCACGCGAAGGACATCGCGGCGGCTGCGGTGTGGGTCCTCTCGTTTCTTGTGGGCATCGCTGGAGTCGTGATCTATGGGCACGCGCTCTTGTGCAGGATCGGGGTCCTTTAGCCTCTCTTTTCGTGGGTTATATGTCCTCTTAGCTTATTGCAACGCTTGTACCAATTAATTATAAAAAGGAGAACCATGTCCGATAAGTACGCCGACAAGACCGAGCAGAAGGACGCGCCGGAGGAGCCCGTCTTCCACAGCGGCTTCGTGGCCCTCGTGGGTAGGCCCAACGCCGGCAAGTCAACGCTCCTCAATGCCTGCATGGGCGAGAAGATCGCCATCACGAGTCCCGTTGCCCAGACCACGCGCCGTCGCATGCGCGCCGTCATCAACACGCCGACCTCGCAGCTGATCATCATCGACACGCCGGGCCTGCACAAACCTAAGGACGCCCTCGGGAGCGAGCTCAACCGCTCCGCCTTGGGCGAGCTTGCCGATGCCGACGTCGTCGCGTTTCTCATCGACGCCACCAAGCCGGTCGGCACGGGCGACGAGTGGGTCGCCAAGCACGTGTCCGAGGCCGACGCCGACTACAAGCTGCTCGTCATCACCAAGGCGGATATCGCGAACCCCGAGCAGATGAACGCCCAGCTGGAGGCCGCTCAGGCGCTGTGCGACTTCGACGACGTCATCGTGACCTCCTCCAAGGAGGGCTTCAACGTAAACGGCTTCGTGAGCCTCGTCTCCGATCACCTGCCCGAGGGCCCGCGCTGGTTCCCCGAGGGGATGGACACCGACGCCACAGACGAGGAGCTCGTCGCCGAGTTCGTGCGCGAGAAGCTTTTCCGCAACCTGCGTCAGGAGCTGCCGCACTCCGTCGGCGTCCTGTGCGAGGACGAGATCGCCATCGAGAAGGACGGCCACGCGAGCATCAGCTGCACCATCCTCGTGGAGCGCGAGGGCCAGAAGGGCATCGTCGTGGGCAAGGGCGGCTCCATGATCAAGAAGGTCGGCATCGAGGCGCGCCACGACATCGAGCGCCTGCTAGGGCGCAAGGTCTACCTCGACCTCAAGGTGCGCGTCGAGCCGCAGTGGCGCCGCAACGCGAACATCATCCAGCGCCTCGGCTACTCCGTCGACGACGAGTAGGACTTCTTTACTTGGCAGGAAGACGCACATATCGCGTGAGGGCCTGCGTGCTCGACCGTACGAAGCTCGGGGAAGCCGACCTTATCCTCACGTTGCTTTCCTCCGACGGTGAGCAGCTGAGGGCTGTTGCAAAAGGGGCTCGCAAGCCGGGCGGAAAGCTCGCCGGCAAGGTGCAGCTCTTCTGCGAGTGCGACTTCCTGCTGGCAAAGGGGCGGCGTCTTGATGTGGTGGGGGAGGCGTCGCTCTTGGACGCCCATGCGGGCCTCCGCGGGGACCTGGACCGGGTCTCCGCCGCGTCCTGTGTGTGCGAGGTGGCGCGGCTTTGCTGCTTCGAGGATGCCGTGGACCCCTTTGTGGCCGCCATCACGAGCCGCGCCCTTACGGCTTGTGAGCAGGCCGTTGATAGGGCTCATCTCGACTTGACCTGCGCCGCGTTCGCGTTCAAGGTGCTTGCGCACGCCGGATGGCGACCGGAGCTGGACGGCTGCTGCGCCTGCGGCGATTCCTCGCTCACGCGGTTCTCGCCGCTTGCGGGAGGCGTCCTGTGCGAGAGCTGTGCGCGCGGCGTTCCGGGCGCGGAACCTGTCTCCGCTTCGCAGCTGGCTTGGCTCCGCGCCCTTCTTGGCTCGACGTTCGACGAGCTTCTCGCCGCCGCCATCGACGACGAGCTTGCCGTGTGGCTGCTTTCCTGCGCCCACCGATGGTGCGCCACGCACCTGGATACTAGGCTTCGCGCCATGGAGTTCGCCATCTCCTCCTAACCTGCAATTTGGGGTCTGACCCCAAACTGCTCGCGGCAGGACTCGATTGCCGTTCGGCCGATCCCGGTGAGCCGTTGGATCTGCGAGGTTGAGAAACCCTCGGTTATGAGGCCCTGAATCGCGTTGCGCCGTTGAACGATGGGGAGGGCGGCGATTTTCATGGCGTCCATGCCGCTGAGGGTGGATGCGGCTATTTCCGCCAGTTCCTCAGTCGTCATGTTCTTTTCCGGCGGTACATGGTATTCGATTGGTTTCTTTGAGTTCGAGAAATCGAGAAAGCCCTCGGTCCCACCGAGCATGGACAGGATGACCGTTGGGTTTATGAGGAAAGCCTCGCCGAGGTACTCCCTGTAGCTGCTCCATTCGTAGGTTTCGCGAGGCCCTACGCCAGATTTGACCGGGTTGTCGTGTATATATCGCACAGCGTCGAGAAGGTAAGCGTCCGATTCGATCGGGAAGCTCTTGTACCTTCCTTGGAAGAGCGGTCCTACCCGGTCGGTCTTCTTGTTGAAATAGGCGGTGTAGGAGATCCCGAGCGCTTTCATCGTGTTTGCAATGTCAGGCAATTTACCCTGCGGCAAAAGGTGCACGTGATTGTCCATGAGGCACCAGGCAATGAGCGTCACATTGTTATCCCGCGTCTTTGCTGCCAGCGTTTTGAGGTACTTCAAATGGTCCGAGTCATCGAGGAAGAGCAGCTGCTTTCCTACGCCTCGTACCATGACATGGTAATACCCTGACTTGGAAATGCTCCGCGCTCCTCTTGGCATGCTGCTCCTCCTCGAACGAATTTGTGGAGGAAGCTTAGCAAAGAAGGCCGCACGGAATTTTGACCAATCCTTGCACCAAGCTGCCACTTGCCTGACGCCGCAGCTCAGGGGCTTGGTCAATCAAGTCAACCTTCCGCTTGGCCTTATAACCAATCGGCGAACGGTAGGACGAATTTGGGGTCGGATACCAAGTTAATTTGGGGTTCGACCCCAAATTGGGTTAGAGGTCGCGGGCGGCAGGGAGGCTGTAGGCGGACTCGGCCTGCAGGGCCCCATCGGCGATGGCGCGGCCGAGGGCCTTCGTGGCGAGCGTTCCCACGAGATCGACCTGCGCCTCGACCTCTCCGGTCGCCATGACGAAGATCGTGTCGCCGTCGTTTGTGGTGTGGGTCGGCGAGATGGCATGAGCATAGGCGTCCGCGGACATCTGCGCGACCTTCGTCGCCTCGGCCTTGGTGAGCTTCGCGTTCGTCACAACGCACGAGATAGTCGTGTTCGTGCGCGAAAGGGGCATCTGGGCCGCCATGGCGAGCATCGCGTCGACGGAGCTCCCGACCTTGCCGGACTCGTCGCGCACGCCGGCGATGGCCTTTCCGGTCTCGGGGTCGCGGACGTCGCCGCAGGCGTTCACCGCGCTGACGGCGCCGCAGACGAGCTCTCCGGCCTTCTCGACGTCCATTCCAAGGCCGCTTTTCATGGCGTGGTCAGGCCCGGCGAGCTTGCCGACGGTGCAGCCGGTTCCGGCGCCCACGTTGCCGCGGGGGAGCGGTGTCCCCGCGTTATCGAAGGCGTCGGCTACCGCCGCGGCTCCCATCTGCGCGTCCGGCCTCACGCTGTGGTCGCCGCACGCAAGGTCGAAGAGACAGGCCCCGCTTACGATAGGCACCTTGCAGACCATGACGTCGAGCCCGATGCCGCGGCGCTCGAGCTCCTCCGCGACTCCCACAGAGGCCGCCAGGCCGTAGGCGCTACCTCCGGAGAGCACGATGGCGTCGAGTTCCTGAACCGTCTCCTCGGGCCTCAACAGGTCGGTCTCCCTCGTTGCCGGCGCCCCGCCGCGAACGTCGACGCCGCCCACGGCGCCCTTGGGACAGACGATGACCGTGCAGCCGGTCCCCGCCTTGGCGTTCGTCGCGTGCCCCACATAGATACCGGGGATGTCCCTGATGTCCATTCAGATCTCCTTGATCACTCTCGAGAGTCGCGAGACGGGAAGCCCCACGACGTTGAAATAGTCTCCCTCGATGCCTTTTACGAGCAGCCTGCCAAGCCCCTGGATGCCGTAGGCGCCCGCTTTGTCCATGGGTTCGCCGGTCTCCACGTACGAATCGATCTCGCTTGCCGTAAGCGGCCAGAACTCCACGACCGTTGTCACTGAGAAGTTCCTTCGTGCCTCGACCTCTCCTTGTGCCGAGAGGCGCATGGCGCAGACGCCCGTGGTCACGTGGTGCCTACGGCCCGAGAGCGATGCGAGCATCCTCCGCGCGTCGTCTGCGTCCCTGGGCTTGCCGAGGACTTCATCCTCGTCCCACACGATGGTGTCCGCAGCGAGTAGCAGACCGTCGGGCGTTGATAAGCCCTCCCTCACGGCCCGGGAGCGCGAGGCCTCGGCCTTCTGCGCGGCGAGCCTCTCTACGAGCTCGACAGGGCTCTCATCGGGTTTTCTCGACTCATCGATGTCGGCGGGGAGCACGAGCGGCTCATAGCCGAGCTCTTCGAGGAGCTGCTTTCTGCGGGGCGATTGCGAAGCGAGGATCATGGGCCTTCTTTCTGGCTTTAGCAGCGGTTGAAGTGAGAATGCAAAGGGCCGTGCGGTTCTTGCTCAATAAAAAAGCCCCGCTCGAGTTGAGCGGGGCTCGGCATCTCAGCGTAAAAGGTTACTCGACCTCAATGGCGGAGACGGGGCAGTTGTCGGCAGCCTCCTGAGCGGCGTCCTCGGCGTCCTCGGGGACCTCCTCGACCTGAGCCTCAGCGACGCCGTCGTCGTTGATGGCAAAGACCTCGGGGCAGGTGCCCTCGCACATACCGCAACCGATGCAATCCTCGCTGACCGTAGCCTTCATGATGAATCCTCTCTCTTGTTCGGGCCCCTTACCCGATGTGCTTATGTTTGTACCCTTAATCGGGCGCGAGCGCAACAAGTTTTGGATATAAGCCCCAAAAGACGCACTGTGCGTGACCTGCGGCTTATTCCCACTAGTTCACCTAGATTAACTTTCAATCCTTACCTTAAGTTGTGTTCAAGAAGGGCCCGCGATCGGCATACTCTGCAAAGCCAAGAAACGGAGGCGATGCTTATTGGCAGCCGCTAGCGACGATGGAGGATGGTCACGTTCTCCACATGGAACGTCTGCGGGAAGAGGTCGACCGGCGTCACCGCGACAGGTTCGAAAACTCCGATCTGCTCAAAGCGCGCGAGGTCCCGGGCGAGTGTCGCCGGGTCGCAGCTCACGTAGGCGATGGCGCGGGCGGGCTGCTCGGAGAGCTTCTCGACGACCGACTCTGCCAAGCCGGCACGTGGCGGGTCGACCACGATGACGTCGGCGTCGGTGTAGGGGAACTCGAGGTCGGCGTCGCCTCCGATGGGGTCAACGTTGTCCAGACGGGCTGCATCGAGGTTGCTCCTGAGGTCGCGCACCGCAGGCCCGTAGGACTCCACCGCCGAGACGAACCCGGTGCGACGAGCGAGCGGCAACGTGAAGGTGCCGGCGCCGCAGTACAGGTCCATGGCCTCCTCGTCCTCGTGCGGGTCGAGGCCGTCGATGACGAGCTCGACGAGCTTCTCGGCCCCGGCGGTGTTCACCTGGAAAAACGACGGGGCGGAAACGCGCATCTTCTCCGCGCCAACGCGCTCGGTCCACGAGCCCCTGCCGGAGAGCACTTCTACGCCGGCGATCCGACGCGCTTTTGCGGGCCCCTTCTGCATCACGCGAACGACCGAGGTCGGCTTGACGGAATCCTGCAGGAATTTTGCCGCCTGCGCGCGCGGGAAGGCGCCGGGGCGGTCCCAGAGGGCCACCTGGAGCTCGCGGGTGTTTGACGACGCCCTGATGCCAACGCGCTCAAGCTCAAGGTCGTGTGAGCCGGCGAGGTAGCCGAGCGCCCCGGCGACCGACTTCACGCTGCCTTGGAATTTCTTTGCGAGCAGGAGGCACTTGTCGACCTTGATGACGTCGTCGCTCCCGGCAGCGTGCATGCCCATGCTCACGTGCCCGCCTTTGCGCACGGCCGCGAGCTCGACCTTGTTGCGATAGCCCCAGGGCTTGCTGGGGCTCACGATCGGATTGACGAGCTTCACGGCCCGTTCGCGATCGAAGTGGCCGATGCGTACAAGCGAGTCGACGACCCCATCGCGCTTCGCGCGCGTCTGTGCGGCATAGGAGAGGGAGGCCCATGGGCAGCCGCCGCACACGGAGGCGTAGGGGCATTCGGGCAAGACCCGGTCGGGGGAAGGCTCGAGGACGGTCTCCACGTGCGCGTTCGCGTAGCGCGGAGCCTCGGCATCGACGACCGCCGAGACCACGTCGCCCGGGACGCCGCCCCGCACGAAGACGGTCCTGCCGCCCTCGTCGCGCGCGACGGCGTCGGCGCCGTAGGCCATGCGCTCGACCTTGACCTGAATCTTGTCTCCGACTGGCACTAGCTTCTCCTCCCAAAGAGCGTCTTTAGGCCCTCGCCGATGAGCGAGAAGGCCTTGGACACCCGGTCTTCATCCTTGCTTCCACCTGCCTTTTGCTGAGCGGGTTTCTCGCCCCCGGGCTCGCTGGCTTTGTGCGTGGGGGCGGGCTCGGGCGCCGCGTGCTTCTCGGGCACGGGTGCCTTCGCCTGACGCGACGCCGTTCTCGCAGGTGGACCATAGAGTTTATCACGCTGCCCGACCTCGGAGGCCGCTCGGGCGCGTTCATATGCCTCGGCTAGGAGCGCTTCTTGGCTGTTGACGGGAGCGGCCCCTTCCGGGACGGGTACCTTCTGCCAGCACCCGTTCTCGTCAAGCTGGCGGGCCTTCACGTTGTCGTCGTGCTGCAGCTCCATGAAGTGGCGCACGATCTGGCGGCACGCGGGGTCGAGGACGGGGTAGGCGATCTCGACGCGGCGCTCGGTGTTGCGCGTCATCATGTCGGCGCTCGAGAGGTAGATGAGGTCCGCCTCGTCGCCGAACGCGTAGATGCGCGCGTGCTCGAGGAACCTGCCCACGATCTGGCGCACGACGAGGCCGTCCGTCTTGCCGGGCACGCCGGCCTTGATGCAGCAGATGCCGCGGATGGTCATCTGTACGTTCACGCCCGCCTCGCAGGCCTCGGAGATCTTGTCAATGACGTCGCGGTCGGTGAGCGAGTTCATCTTGAGGAAGATCTTCGCGGGGCGCCCGGCGCGTGCGCGGCCGATCTCGCGGTTGATGCCGCGCATGACGAGCGGCTTCAGGCTCGCCGGGGCGACGCCGAGCTGCTTGTACTGCCCGCGCAGGTTGCCCAAGCTCAGATTCCTGAAGAATACGTTGCCGTCCTCTGCGATGCCGGGGTCCGCCGTGAGCAGCATGAAGTCGGAGTAGAGGCGCGCGGTCTTCTCGTTGAAGTTGCCCGTGCCGAGACAGGTGATCCTGCTGATGCCCGCGGCGTCGTGGTAGGTGATCTGGCAGATCTTCGAGTGGCACTTGAAGCCCTCGGAGCCGTAGATCACCGTGCAGCCGGCATCTTCGAGACGCTCGGCCCATGCGATGTTGTTCGCCTCGTCGAAGCGGGCACGCAGCTCCATGAGCACGGTGACGTCCTTGCCGTTCTCGGCCGCGGCGATGAGGCTCTCGCACAGGTGGCTGCTCTTGGCCACGCGGTAGAGTGTGATCTTTATAGAGATGCAGGAGTCGTCGGCCGAGGCCTCGCGCACGAGGTTCAGGAGCGGCGTCATGCTCTCGTAGGGGTAGGTAAGAAGGACGTCGTGGTCGCGTACCTGGTCGCGCATGGGAACGCCCGCCCTCACCATGCTCGAGAGCTGCGGCTCGAAGGGCGGGAACACGACGTCGGAGTGGAACTGGTCCGGGATACGCGGCTCGAGCCCGTAGACGTAGCCCATGTCGAGGGGGCGCTCCACGTGGAAAAGGCGCCTCGGCTCGAGCTCGAGCTCGTCGAGGACGAGGGCCTCGAGCTTCTTGCCCATGCGCCCCTGCGCCTCGAGCCTCACGGGCTGCAGGCGCTGACGCATCTTGAGGACCTTCTTCATGTGCTGGCGGTAGTCCTCTTCCTCCTCGACTCCCTCGTCGTCGGGGTCGATGTCGGCGTTGCGCGTCACGCGCACGACGGCGGTCTCGGCCGCCACGTAGTCGCCGAAGCATTGGTCGATGCAGGTGCGCACGACGTCCTCGACGAGCGTGTAGCGAAACGCCTTGGCCGTGGACGGCAGGGGCACGACGCGCTGCTCCGACGCGGGGACCTCGATGATGCCGAGAAGGTCCTGCTCCTTGGGGCAGTCGATCGAGCACATGAGGTAGAGACGGCCGTTGCGGAGGTTGGGGAAGGGGTGGCGCGGGTCGACGACGAGCGGCGAGATGATGGGGGAGAGGTGCTCGTCGAAGTACTTGCGAACGAGCACCGTGTCCTCGGGCGTGAGCTCGTCGGCGCCCACGCGCACGAGGCCCTTCTCGCGGAGCTCTCCCTCCACGAGTGCGACTGCCTGCTCATGGCGCTCCACGAGGGGAGGCAGCGCCTCGAAGATCGAGTCGAGCTGCTCGGCCGGGGTTTCGTTCGACTTGTTGTCCTTGGGCTGGTTCTTGAGCGAGGCGAGGTCAGAGAGCCCGCCCACGCGGATCATGAACCATTCGTTCAGGTTGGAGTCGAAGATCTCGCAGAACTTGAGGCGCTCGAAGAGCGGGACCTTCTCGTCGAAGGCCTCGTCGAGCACGCGGTCGTCGAACCTCAGCCAGCTGATCTCGCGGTTCTGCGTGTAGCTATAGTCGCGCTTGGGCGCGTCGGTATTAGATTTCTGGGCCTTCTCGGCCTTGTCCTTGCTCATGTATCCTCCCTACTACGTGCATTTGGTCAATCATACCTGCGCGTTGGGACAAAAATGTTACGGCCGCGTCAGCTTACGTTTCGCGGGGAGGTTTCCGCATGTCGACGCGAGGGCGGATGGGGCCGAGAATCCGCTGGGTTGGGTATACAATCACACCCATGTACGCACCACGAACCACAGGAGGCAACATGTCCGTCGACCTTTCCGGGCGCAATTTCTTGAAGCTCCTCGACTTCACCCCCGAGGAAATCCAGTACCTCATCGACCTCTCGGCCGATCTCAAGGCCAAGAAGCACGCGGGCGAGCCGCACCGCTACCTCGAGGGCAAGAACATCGTCCTGCTCTTTGAGAAGACCTCCACGCGCACGCGCTGCTCGTTCGAGGTCGGCGCCATGGACCTGGGCATGGGCGTGACCTACCTCGACCCCAAGAGCTCGCAGATGGGCAAGAAGGAGTCCATCGAGGACACCGCCCGCGTCCTTGGCCGCATGTACGACGGCATCGAGTACCGCGGCTATGCCCAGAGCATCGTCGAGACCCTCGCCGCCAACGCCGGCGTTCCCGTGTGGAACGGCCTCACGACCGAGTTCCACCCCACGCAGATGATCGCCGACATGCTGACCGTCCAGGAGGAGTTCGGCCGCGACCTCCACGGCCGCAAGCTCACGTTCATGGGCGACGCCGGCAACAACGTGGGCAATTCGCTCATGGTCGTGTGCGCGAAGCTCGGCATGGACTTCTGCGCCTGCGGGCCCAAGGAGCAGATGCCGTCCGACGAGCTCGTCGCCCAGTGCCGCCAGATCGCGGCCGAGACCGGCTCGACCATCACGCTGACCGAGGACCTTGACGAGGGCGCCCGTGGCGCGAGCGTCATCTACACGGACATCTGGGTATCCATGGGCGAGTCGAGCGACCTGTGGGGCAAGAGGATCGAGCTTCTCGCCAAGTACCAGGTGAACGCCGAGCTCATGGCCAAGGCGGCGCCCGACGCCATCTTCATGCACTGCCTGCCGAGCTTCCATGACCGCAACACCACCATCGGCGAGGACGTCTACGAGAAGTTCGGCCTGCCCGAGCTCGAGGTGACAGACGAGGTGTTCGAGTCCGAGCGCTCCCGCGTCTTCGACGAGGCCGAGAACCGTATGCACTCCATCAAGGCCGTCATGTACGCCACGTTGAAGTAGTTCTCGCTTCCACCTTTAGCTTTCTTGCAAAATGGGACATCCTAGCCGCCTGGGATGTCCCATTTTGCTGTTGCGGCTCTTCGACGCTCCTCTTACGGCCACCGTCCTCCTGCAATTTGAGACATTTCAGTGGCCGTTTATGTCTTAAATTGCAGGAGGATCTCTTGCGAGGGGTGCGTGAAAGGCGCGAAGAAGGGCGGCGAACACGTCTTCGTCCAAGGCTTCCTCGAGTGAGAACCGCATGATGGGAACCCCGTAGGCCGAAATCCTCGATTCCCGTCTTCGCTCGTCGGCGAGGACTTGGGCCGCATCGCGGCCGTGCATGTATCTCTCGTCTTGGGACTTCTGATATCCGTCGAGTTCCCCTATAAGCGCGAGCCCACCTTCGCCGTCCTCCCAGGCAAAGTCGACGATTGGACGTCGATCGCGTTCCACAGGGTCATTGAGCTGCACTTGCAGCAGCGGCTCCTCGATGCCGAGCTTGAGCATCATGCCGCGTGCCATGGATTCTCCCGCGTTGTCGCTCAAGGGGCTGGCGCTCTCCATTACCTTCATGAGTTTCTCGGTTTGGACGTCGTCGCGTACGTAAGCTTCAAGCTTATCGAGGGCTTCTCGGTTATCCAATCCGCTGACTTTGAGCGTCGAATCGGCGATTGCGAGGGCTTCGACGAAGGGGAGCGCCAGGATGCAGTCAAGGACCGATTGCCAGAAAGATGTGACCTTGATTTTCTCGAGCTTCATCGTCGCCCTGTTGCCGATCGCATGGTAGGTCTTCGCCATCGTGTTGCGCGTGGGGGTCGCCGATGACTGTGCGATGTGCATGCACTTGAGCAGGTGAAAGGGCACATCGATCCCATGAACGAGTGCCGCGGACACATCGCAGAACGCGATTCCCGGACGCCTCGTTGATTCCCCTCGGATTACGTGGATCGCTCTCTCAGCAGGATTTAATGTTTGCCAAAGCTCTTTAGCTGCGAAAAGGCCCGGTGTGGGGCGCACGGCCACGGCGTCCTGCGTCATCCGGTTGAGCAACCGTGTCTCCGTGCTTGACTGTGGCACATAGCAAGAAGATGCCTGACCGGCCTGCTCAAGCTTTTGAAGCATTTTTTCCCTCGCCTGTGCCATTGCCGCTCCTCACATTCAACGTGTGGGAGCAGTATCCCTGACGGAAGTAATTCCTCAGTGAGGGCTTCGCTCAACGGCGATGCGATTTTCGCTAGGATTCTCAGTAATTTCTCTGACGGTCGCTAACGAGCCGCTGCTCGATGAGGAAATCAAATCAGCAATTTAAGACATAATTCGCAGCAAAGATGTCTCATTTTGCAAGGGATGAACGGTAGGTAATCAGCTGGTGGGCGATATGCAAAATGGGACATCCCAGGCAGTTGGGATGTCCCATTTTGCAAAGGGGCTATCGGATGGAGCTAGTAGACCATGCCCATGGCCTCGCGGACCTCGCAGAGGGTCTCGTGGGCTATCTTGTTTGCGCGGGCGTTGCCGTCGTGCAGGACGTCCTTGATGTAGTCCATGTCCTGAAGGAGCTCCTGTCGCTTCTCGCGGATCTCGGCGAAGCGGGTGTTCACGGACTCGGTGACGACCTTCTTGAGCTGACCCGCGCCGCCCATGCCGATCTCGTCGGCGAGCTCCTTGGGGTCTCGCCCGGAGCAGATCCCTGCCGTGGTGAGAAGGGCGGAGACGCCGGGTCGGTTCTCGGGGTCGAACGTGATGTTGCGCTCGGAGTCGGTCTGCGCCTTCTTGATGAGCTTCGCCGTCTCCTCGGCGGTCATGGAAATGGCGATCGAGTTGCCATAGGATTTGCTCATCTTGCGCCCGTCGAGGCCGGGAAGAAGCGGCGTGGACGTGAGAAGGCCCGTGACCTCGGGGAACACCTTGCCGTAGCGCTTGTTGAAGCGGCGGGCGATCTTGTTCGTGACCTCGATGTGGGGGAGCTGGTCGCGCCCGACCGGCACGATGTTGCCCTTGCAGAAGAGGATGTCGCAGGCCTGGTGCACGGGGTAGGTCAAAAGAAGCCCCGTGAGCTCGTGGCCGGACGCCTCCTGCTCCGCCTTGACCGTGGGGTTGCGCTCCATCTCGGCCTCGCTGACGAGCGAGAGGAACGGCAGCATGAGCTGGTTCTCCTCGGGGACGGCGGAATGCGTGAAGATCATCGTCTTCGCAGGGTCGATGCCGCAGGCGAGGTAGTCGACCACCATGTTGTAGACGTTGTCCTGGATGTTCTTCGTCGTGTCGCGGTCGGTGATGACCTGGTAGTCCGCGATGATGATGTTCGTGTGGACGCCCATCTCCTGCAGGCGCACGCGATCGACGAGGGTGCCGAAGTAGTGGCCCAGGTGCAGACGACCGGTCGGGCGGTCGCCGGTGAGCATGGTGTAGTTCTGGGGGTTGACGGCGAGGTCGGCGTGGACCTCGTTGCTCTTCTTTAGGGCTGCCTCGTAGCTTCCCTCGTTGGGCATGGGGACTCCTTTGGTTCTTCGATTGCAACGATGTTTGATTTTACGTCAAAAGTCCTCGCCCCGGCACGGGGCCTCAATAACGCGCTGATAGAATGTATAAGACTTGAAATCTGGAGAAAGGTATCGGCGTGGCTAGCTCGTACGGAACGGATGCGGATAAGACCTCGCTGCGCTGCAACTACCTTGCTGCTCGCAGGATGCTCGATCCGGCGAGCAAGGCGCTTCTCGACGGGAGCATCGCGCGGTCGCTCCTTGCCTTCGACCTTTATAATTCGGCGAATCTCGTCCTGTCGTATGTTTCCCGGGGCTGGGAAGTCGCCACGCAAGGCATCATCGACACTGTGCTGCGTGCGGGCAAGCGCGTCGCCGTGCCGCGTTGCGGCGAGAATCGGGGTGAGATGGCCTTCTTCGAGATCTCGTCCCTTGACGAGCTCGTTCCCGGCTTTCAGGGAATCCTCGAACCCAAGGTTTCCCGTGCGCCGCTCGGCACGGCCGATTTTCTCGGCTCCGTCTGCCTCGTTCCCGGCCTCGTGTTCGACGCGGAAGGCCACCGTATCGGGTACGGCGGAGGCTACTACGACCGGTTCCTGCAGTTCTATCCCGGCGACAAAATCGGCCTTGCCCGTCTCTCCATGGTGAGCAGCAACCCGTTGCCTGCCGAGAAGGGCGATGTCCCCGTCGACTTCCTTGCCACTGAGAAGGGCATCTGGACCTGTAAGTAAAACGGCGCCGCCCCATCGCTAAGCTCGCTGCGATGGGGCGGCGTTATAACCTTTGCCTGGTGTTGTGGGCGTTACTCGGCTTCCGCGAGCTTGTCGGCGAGGTCGAAGATGGCCTTGCGGTAGCCTTGGATCCCCAGCCCCGTGATCGTCTCGAAGCAGGCGGCCCTGATGTAGCTCACCTGGCGGAAGTCCTCGCGCTGACTCACCTTGGAGATGTGCACCTCGACGATCGGCAGGCTCACGGCCTTCGCGGCGTCCAGGATTGCGATCGAGGTGTGGGTATAGGCGCCCGGGTTGATCACGATGCCGTCGTAGCGGCCGTAGGCGTCCTGGATCGCGTCCACGAGGTCGCCCTCATGGTTGGACTGGTAGCAGGAGCACTTGTCGAACCCGGCCTCTGCCGCGCTGTCCTGGCAGAGCTGGAGAAGCGCGTTGTAGTTCTCCGTCCCGTAGATTCCCGGCTCGCGGATGCCCAGCATGTTTATGTTGGGGCCGTTGATCACGAGAACGCTTTTGTGGCCGAGGTTGCCCGGATCCGTCGCTTCTCCGTGGTGCTCATCGGCGCCGAACGAATCGGAATCCTCTTCCTCGGACTTATCGAGCAGCGAGAGAAGTGACTCGACCTCGGCGAAATCGTCCTCATCGGACGCATCAGTCTTCTTGGGTTCCTCGTCGTCTTCGGAGGCGCTTTCGTTCACGATGACGTTCATGCTCGAGGAGGCGCTCGAACCGCCGAAATCGTTCTTGCTGCTCTCGATGCCGGTGAGCCCGGCGAGCGCGTCGTGGACGCCCTCGACCTTGCCGGGGCCAAAGACGACCTCGATGCCCTTGGTGCCGCGCTGCACGATCCCGAGGACGCCGGTCGCCGAGGTGAGCTGGTCGGGGTTCACAAGCGTTGGGTCCTCGGTCAGGATCCTGAGGCGCGTCATGCAGATGTCGTTGCCGGTGACGTTGGCCTTTCCGCCGACCGCCGCCAATACTTCCTTCGCTGTTTGGAGCGCCTTGTTCATCGTTGCCTCTCAGGGGGTATCTTCCGGACCACATTCACGGGAGAGAAGTATAGGAGCTTTAAACGCGCCGCAGCTCAAGAGTCCAGCAACGGTGGATTTGACGACTTAAACGGAGCGATTCGGAGGCGTAATCCCCAGTTTCTCCATGATGAGCGCCGCATCGCCCTCGGCAGATCCCGTGCAGCGAATGTGAACGTCGGACCAATCGAGGTAGGCGCCCATCCGCTCCTGGGCGAGCTTCTCCACGCCCTTCGATTTGCTCATGGGGCGTCCCTTGGAACTGAGCTCGTCGAGCGCTCGGTCGATCATGACGATGCTTGAGTTCTGGCGCAGGAGGTCGCGGTTACGCTCCCTGGTCACGACTCCGCCGCCGCAAGCGATGACAAGGCCGCTCTTCTTGGCGAACTCGCCGGTCACGCGCGTCTCGACGTCCCGGAAGGCGTTCTCGCCCTCTACTTCGATGATCTGTGCGCTCGTGCGCCCCTCTTCCTCGGCGATGGCGTCGTCGATGTCGACGAAGGGGCGCCCGAGCGCGCGGGAGAGCCGCTTGCCCGTGGAGGTCTTGCCTGCGCCCGGCATGCCGATGAGCACGATGTTCTGCGTCTGCGACGCGATGTCGCGCTCGATCTTCTCGATGAGCGAGCGGTCGAGCTCGCGTCCCTGGAAGAGCTCGCTGGCAAAGAAGGCCTGCGCGACGAGCATGGCGAGGCCGCTCTCGCTGGGGAGACCCATCCGCTCTGCCGCGAGGCAGATGCCTGTCTTTCGAGGGTTGTACACGACGTCGAGGACGCCGAGAAGCCTGTGCATGCCCCCAAGCTGCTCGTCCGTGAGCGGAGAGGCGGGGCAGTTCGGGTACATGCCAACGGGCGTCGTGTTCACTATGAGCGCGGCGTCGGAGTGCTTTTGCAGGAGGTTCCCGTAGTTGTCCTCGCCCGAGCGCGAGATCACGGTGACGTTTGCCCCCGCGTCCTCGAGCGCGGCGACGACGGCCTGGGCCGCGCCTCCGCTACCGAGAACCAGGGCCTTCTTGCCGTCAAGCACGTGTGCCGCGGGACCCGCGAGCTCCCTTGTGCAGAACCGGTCGAGCATCCAAGAAAAGCCGAGGACGTCGGTGTTCTCGGCATAGATCGTGCCGTCCGGCCTGCGCACGAGCGTGTTCGCGACGCCGAGGCGCTCGACGCGCGGGCTCTTCTCGTCTGCGGACGCGGCGGCCTGGGCCTTGTACGGGATCGTGACGTTCAGGCCCCGCCAGGCCTCGTTCGCTGTGAACCCGGCGACCTCGTCCGGCTCCAGCTCCACGTGCGAATAGGGGGCGCTTCCCAGCTGCTCGTGGATGGGGCGCGACCAGCTGTGCCCGAGCTTGCGGCCGAGCAGGCCGAAGGGCGTCGTCATCTTCTGCGCAGCCATTAAATCACCTCGGAGTAGGAGCCGAGGTAGCGGAAGTCCTGGCAGAGGCCCTCGATGGTGCCCATGAGCTCCTTGAACTCGGGCGCCGCGACCTGGCAGTCTATGTCGAAGAAAAACCCGAAGTCGAAGTCGCGCTCCGGGATCGGGCGGCTCTCGAGCTTGAGGATGTTTATGTCGAGCGCGTAGAACTTTGCGAGGAGCTTGTAGAGCGACCCCGGCTGGTGGGGCGTCACCAGGTTGAACGAGGTGCGGTTCGCGCCGGGATAGATCTCGAGCTCCTTGCCGATGCAGGCGAAGCGCGTGTAGTTGTTGTCGCGGTCCTGCACGGCGGTGCCGAGGACGGAGAGGCCGTAGAGCTCGGCACAGCTGCGGGACGAGAGCGCGGCCACGTCGTCCCGGGCGGAGTCGGCGACCATCTGGGCCGCGAGCGCCGTGTTCTCGACCACGTGGACGCGGGCCTGCGGCAGGGTCTCCAGGAAGGCGGCGCACTGACGGATGGCCTGCTCATGGCTGTAGATGTCGCGGATTTGGGAGACCTGTGTGCCTTTGTGCGCGAGCAGGCAGTGGTCCACCTTCACGCGCGTGGAGCGCACGATGTGGAACTCGTGCTCGTCCATGAGGTCGAAGACCTTGTTCACCGAGCCCGCCGTGGAGTTCTCGATGGGCAGGACGCCGTAGTCGACCTCGCCCGACTCCACGGCGGCGAAGACGCCCTCGAACGACTTCGTGTAACGGATGTCCGGCCTGCGGAAGAACTTCTCTGCCGCGAGCTGGGAGTATGCGCCCTCGACACCCTGGCACGCCACACGGGCGGAGCGGGGGAACGCCTCGGGCGTCGCGGCGCGGGCGGCCTCGATGCGGGCCACGAGCTCGGTGTCCTCGGCATCGCCGAGAAGGGCGTGCTGGCGCGAGCGGGAGGCCTCCATAAGGAGCTCCATGAGAATCTGACCGTAGCTCGAGAGGTCCTCAGGCACGCGGTTTCCCGCGTCGGCGACCTTCTGACGCTCGCGCACGGGGTCGAAGACGGCCTTGCCGTGGGCACGTTTGTACTCGGCCACACCGCAGGCGACCTCTGCGCGCTCGGCGAAGAGCTTGAATATCTGCGAATCGATACGGTCGATGTCCTGCCGTAGCTCGGAGAGTTCCTTCATCGGGGTCCTTCTTGGTTCATACTGTCCGGCCCGTTCCGTGCAGTGAAGGGCCAGTTGATTACTATATTGATATTTGTGCTACTCAGCCGGCCAGGCGAGGAACGCGTCTGAGACGGCGCAGGCGCAGACCGCCTCGAGCACGGGTACGGCGCGCGTGACGGCCGTCGCGTCGTGGCGTCCCTTGACCTTGAGCTTCGCGGGTTCCATGCGCGCGAGGTCGACGGAGTCTTGCTCTATGCCGATGCTGCTGATGGGCTTGAGGGCGCAGCGGAAGTGGAGCGGCGCCCCGGTGCTGATGCCTCCGAGGATGCCGCCGGCGTTGTTCGTGCTGGGGACGCAATTGCCGTCGCGGACCTCGTAGGGATCGTTGTCGACGCTGCCGCGCACGCGGGCGGACTCGAAGCCGAGGCCGAACTCGACGCCCTTGACGGACGGTATGCCGAAGACGGCCCGCGCGATGACGTTCTCCAGGCCGTCGAACATGGGCGAGCCCACGCCCGCGGGAAGGCCCGTGGCGACGCACTCGAGGATACCGCCGACCGAGTCGGCCTCCTCACGCGCCGCCATGATCCCGTCTACCATGCGTTGAGCCGCTTCTGTGCTAATCGCGGGGAAGTCCCTGCCGTCCTCGAGGGCGTTCATTTGCTCCTCGAGGCGCTCGTTGGCGGCAGGCGAGTTGTCCAGGGCCGAGAAGGGCTCGTCGGTGACGCCCGCGCACTCGAGCACGTGCGCCGATACCCGGACCCCCTTCGTCTCGAGCCACTGCAGGCAGATGCCGCCGGCGACGCACAGGGGCCCCGTAAGGCGCCCTGAGAAGTGCCCGCCGCCGGGAATATCCTGTTCGCCGTGCCATTTTGCCCAGGCGGTGAAGTCCGCATGGCCCGGGCGGGGCACGCCCATGATGTTCCCGTAGTCCTGGGAGCGCGTGTTCGTGTTTTCGATCAGGGCCGCGAGCGGGGCGCCGCAGGTGCGCCCGAGCGGGTTCAGGCCGCTCACGATGCGCACGGCGTCGGCCTCCTTGCGCGGCGTCGCCCAGGGGGCGTTGCCGGGTGCGCGGCGGGCCATGAAGCGCGCTAGGCGCTCCTGGTCGACCTCAAAGCCGGACGGAAGCCCCTCGACCACGCATCCGACGGCGGGGGAGTGTGATTGGCCGAATACGCTTACCTTGAGCGCGGTGCCAAAGCTGGACGGCATGGTCTTCTCGCTTTCTGGGTCTTAGGCTTCCTTGCAGGTCCCGCCGAGGGAGCTCAGGTCCTCGAAGAAGGCGGGATAGGACTTGGCGACGCACTGGGCGCCCCGGATCGTCGTGGGGCCCGTGGCCGTCGAGGCGAGCACGGCGGACATCATGGCGATGCGGTGGTCGTTCGCCGCGTCGACGGTGCCGCCGGCAAGGGAGCCCACGCCCTCGATCCTCAGTCCGTCGTCGGTCTGCGTCACGCGCCCGCCGAGGGCGTTCACGGCATCGGAGACGGTCTGGAGACGGTCGGATTCCTTGATGCGCAGGCGCCCCGCGCCCACTATCGCGGTCGTGCCCTGCGCGAGGGCCGCGACGGCCGCGAGGGGAGGGACGAGGTCGGGGCAGCTGTGGACGTCGAGCCTGCATCCGCGCAGCACGTCCGGGCTCACGCAGACGGAATCCTCGCCGCGCTCCACGCGCGCGCCGAGCAACGCCAGGGCGCCGAGAATCGCGCGGTCGCCCTGGTGGCTCCTGAGGTCGAGGCCCTTGACCTCGATGCCTGCCGGGTTGAGGGCGCCCGCAGCGAGCCAGAACGCGGCGTTGGACCAGTCCCCGCCCACGCGGACCTTTCCGGGCGTGTGGTAGCGCGAGCCGCGTGCGACCGAGAAGAGAAGCCCCGAGACCATGCCGCCTTCTGCCGCCTCCTCGTGCTTCCTGCGCGCTACCTCGACGCCGAACTCGGCCATCGCGGCACAGGTGATGTCGATGTAGGGGAGCGACTCGACGGGCGCGGTCACGAAGACCTCGACCGCCTCGCCCGCGAGCGGGGCAGCCATGAGGAGGCCCGAGATGAACTGCGAGCTCACGTTGCCGGCGATCGTGTAGCGGCCTCCCGCCGCCTTGCCTGAGACCTCCAGCGGGAAGGCGCCCTGCGGCGAGAGCTCGGCGCCGTGGGCCTCGAGCTCCTCGTAGAGCGGGGAGAGCGGCCGTGCCGCGAGCCTTCCGCGCCCGGTGAGGGCGGCCCCGCGCCCGAGGACGCAGGCGAACGGCAAAAGGAATCGCTCCGTCGAGCCCGATTCGCCGCAGTCAAGAAGGGCGCCGGGCGTGGGGTCGCCCGCGGGCGCGACCTCGAAGCCCTCCGGGGTGCGCGTCACCTGGGCCCCGAGGGCCCGCAGGCAGTCGACGGTCGCGTCGATGTCCTGCGAGGAGGTGTTGCACGAGATCT
>ERZ808246.310-NODE-310-length-43264-cov-4.182393_pt1 | contig 43264 bp, 31 predicted proteins | sample MGYA00521083_ERZ808246 | MGnify/ENA primary metagenome ERZ808246 (study PRJEB31516, sample SAMN03275577) | gut metagenome | biome: mammalia-associated habitat; material: feces | host: Papio cynocephalus | place: Kenya | collected 2012-07-07 ...
ATGTTGTCTGTGTAAGGTCATTTGTACCGAATGAGAAGAAGTCAGCGTACTGTGCAATCTGATCTGCTGTGCAAGCTGCGCGTGGGAATTCAATCATAGAACCAATCTGGAACTTGAGTTTTGTTCCCTTTGATTCGTTTACTTTTGCAATTACAGCTTCTGCCTGTGCGCGGATCTGCTTGAGTTCGTTTACAGAAGTTACGTTAGGAATCATAATGCGAACATCATGTGCAATTCCGTCCTTTTCTGCGTGTGCAGTTGCCAAAGCGATTGCTTCAACCTGCATTTCGTAGATTTCAGGATATGTGATTGCAAGACGGCATCCGCGGTGTCCAAGCATAGGGTTGTGTTCGTTGAGGTCAGCGAACTTTGCCTTGATTGTTGCAACAGAAACTCCGAGCTTAGAAGCAAGAGCCTGAGCTTCAACATCTGTAGCAGCCTGAATGAACTCGTTAAGAGGCGGGTCAAGAAGACGGATTGTTACAGCGCGTCCGCCCATTGTCTTGATGATTCCGTAGAAATCTTTTTCCTGAAGTGGAAGAATCTTTGCAAGGTTTTCTTTGCGTGCTTCTGTGTTTTCAGAAATAATCATCTTCTGGAATGAAGAAAGTTTTGGCTCCTCAAAGAACATGTGCTCTGTGCGGCAAAGACCAATACCGTTTGCGCCAAACTTGAATGCCTGTGGAGCTTCGTTCTGCTCTGCATTTGCAAGAACATCGAATCCTTTTACAGTCTTTCCAGAAGCTGTTTTGCGTACAGACTTTGCGCGGATTTCATCAGCCCAGCCAAGGAATGTTTCAAGGTCGCCAGAAACTTTTGCTTCTTCTACAGGAATAAGACCTGCGTAAACTTTACCAGTTGAACCGTCAATAGAAATATTGTCGCCCTTCTTGAAAGTCTTGTCGCCAATCTTTACTGTTTCTTTGTCTACGAATACAACTGCTGCGCAACCGCAAACACAAGGAGTTCCCATACCACGTGCAACAACAGCAGCGTGTGAAGTGCGTCCGCCTGTAGATGTCAAGATTCCTTCTGCAACGTACATACCTGCAATGTCATCAGGAGATGTCTCTTTGCGAACGAGCATTACTTTCTTTCCAGCCTTGTTCCATTCAACAGCTTCGTCTGCTGTGAATACAATCTGTCCGGCTCCAGCTCCAGGAGATGCGTTAAGAGCTTCTGCGATTGGTGCAGCGGCTTTAAGAGCTTTTGGCTCAAACTGAGGGTGAAGAAGCTGGTCAAGCTGATCTGGCTTTACACGGAGAAGAGCCTGTTCTTTTGTGATGAGTTTTTCTGCAACCATGTCAACTGCCATTTTAACAGCTGCCGGTCCTGTGCGTTTTCCGTTGCGGCACTGAAGCATATAGAGAGTTCCTTCCTGAACTGTGAACTCCATATCCTGCATATCGTGATAGTGCTTTTCAAGGCGAGCGCGGATTTTGCAAAGCTGATCGTAAATCTTTGGATTTGTTTCAGCAAGCTGAGAAAGGTGCTGAGGTGTGCGGATTCCAGCAACAACGTCTTCACCCTGAGCATTCATAAGGTATTCACCCATGAATTCGTTAACACCAGTAGAAGGATCGCGGCTGAAGCAAACACCAGTTCCTGATGTGTCGCCCATGTTTCCAAATACCATTGCCATAACAGTTACGGCTGTGCCTTTGATAACTCTTTCATCAATGTTGTTGAGCTTGCGGTATGTGATAGCACGAGGATTCATCCAAGAACCAAATACAGCTCCGATTGCTCCCCACATCTGTTTGTGTGGATCCTGCGGGAAGTCTTCGCCCTTTTCTTTCTTGTACATTGCCTTGTACTTAGAAACAATTTCCTGAAGTTCTTCTGTAGTAAGATCTGTATCCTGTGTGATTCCACGGTGAGACTTAACTTCGTCGATGATTTCTTCGAACTTGTCGTGATCTACACCCATTGCAACGTTGCCGTACATCTGAATAAAGCGGCGGTATGCATCCCATGCAAAGCGTGGGTTCTGTGTTTTGTTTGCAAGACCAAGAACTGAATTGTCGTTAAGACCGAGGTTGAGGATTGTGTCCATCATACCAGGCATAGATTCTGCAGCGCCTGAGCGAACTGAAACAAGAAGCGGATCTTTTGCATCGCCGAGCTTTTTGCCCATTGACTTTTCAAGCTTTGCAAGATACTTAGCAACTTCTGCATCAAGTCCTGCCGGATACTTTTTGCCTAATTTGTAGTATTCCTGACAAACATCAATTGAAATTGTGAATCCAGATGGAACAGGAAGGCTCAAAGGTTTCTTTGCCATCTGAGCAAGGTTTGCGCCTTTTCCACCGAGGATTGGACGCATTGATTCATCGCCTTCTGCGTCGCCATCACCAAAGTAATAAACATATTTGGTCTTAGCCATTATGTCCTCCATATATATATGTGAAGAAAATTATAATGGTAATTTCTTGTATCGTCAACAAATGTTTTTAATATCAGCAAGAATTGCAAATTAAAATTTGAATTTTTTCAAAAGGAATTCTTTAAAGCAAATCGCAGACTTCTCAATTTATCAAATCCACAAAAAAAATCGCCAAGTTTTTCCAATCCATACAGCAAGTTCATATCTTTAACGTGAGCCAAAATTTCCCAATTTTCACAAAATTAACTTCATCTTCTGCGTCAAAAAAATTCAAATAAAAAGGCAAATTCAACGGTCATAGCACAAATTTTCAAGCAAACACAAAACTCAAACGCAGATAATAAGCCAAAAACAAGCGAAAAAGGCATTTATTCAGCAAATTGCTGACTTTTCTCCACTTGGCACGCATTCTGCTATATATTTAGTGTACGGCTGAAAGGCAGTACGAAAAAAAATTAAAACAATGCTGTAAAACCAGCGAGGAGATTTATATGAACGAACTTTCACTTTTAGATTCACTTTTTGGAAATGACGGATTTGCATTGCCAAGCTACCGCGAAGCAGCTTTTGCCCCGAAAGTAGACGTTGTGCAGAAAAAAGACAGCTATGTGCTTTCTATGGATTTGCCTGGAAAAACTGAAAAAGATGTAGACATAACGCTTAAAAACGATGTTCTTACAATTTCTTCTGTTGAAAACGCAAAGTCTGATTCAGGAGAAAAGAAAGAAAAAGTTGACGATGTTTACTACATTCTGCGCGAACGCACAACAAGGCACAGCCAATTCAAACGTTCATTTACTTTGCCAAAAGACATTGATGCCAACAAAGTAAACGCAACATTCAAAAACGGCATTCTTTCTATTGAAATCGGACGCAAGGAAGATTCCACAGAAAAGAAAATTACAATCAAAAGCGAGTAAAAAAAATTAAAAAATTTTTTAAAAACTGTTGACAAAGAAAATGCAATGATGTATATTCTAATCAGCTTATAAAGCTGATAAAACTCTCTCCTTTAGTTCACGAAAGTGAACGGCAGAACCCCGGGCATCCGGGGTTCTGTTCATTTAAAGACATTAATTTTATTATTGATTCTAGTTGTCTGTCATCAAAATTATTAGATTCAATTCCGAGTTTTATGATTTAATGTCATTACTAGGATTGACACTGCGATGTTTGCACAGGAATAATTGTTTAGTAGCTGTTTTATTAAAATTCGACATTCGTCTTTTACGGCAAAATATTTTTTTTCAGTTTTTATAAAAAAAACTACATCGACATTCCTATAGAAAAGCCTGTCCTGAATTCTTTTTCTGTAATATTGTAAATGACTTCAACTGAACAAGCCGGAAACGCGACTTTTGAAAGGTACATTTTCATTCCGCCGCCAGCTCCCTGATTAAAAACCCAAGTCCTGTCAAAGTCTTTTGCGCGCGCTGTCTGATAAACCGCATAAACAGAAAAAAGGCCTATTTTTGTCTTGAGCGCAGCATATTCAAGCCCAATAGAAAGTCCTGCCATTGAATCAGAAGAAAATTCGCTAGGAAAAAGACTAACAGAAGCTGAACGTCCGCCAGTGTAAAAGACAATCGGAGCGTCGAATTCATAGAAGCAAGACGCTGACTGCACAATTCTAAGCTTGTCAAGAATCGGCTGCTGAATTTTTATTTTAAGCTCAAATCCGTTAAAAACATCCCGGCAAGGCGTAACATCAACAAAAGCCTTTGCGGCTGCGGATTTTTCAGACATAAAAACACCGTTCCAGTCAGCGGTTTTAAAATCTATTGTGGCGGAAGATTCCCATACTTTTTCAGATTCAATCTCGCCTTTAATTTCGTCCGAGCCGTCAATTTTTACAATTCCAAACCCTGTGTTTAATTCCGCAGAAAAACAGTCAAAGAATTTTTTGGAAACGCCAAGGCTTCCGCGGAAAGAAAGAGAGCCAAAATCGTAAACTGAATCGTCTTTTGTTGTAACAAGCTCCGTGTCTGATTTTGAAATTCCTGTGTAAATCGAAAATCCCAATGACGAGCCTTTTGGCGGACGTGAAAAAAATGTCATTCCAGAAATGTTGTCGCGCGAAAAAATTCCGCCTAGAATAAAAAAATCCTTCAACCCCATCGCATTTGAATCAATAAGAAATGCGCCCGCAGAAAAAAGTCCGTCGTTAACGGCAACAATCGGCAACGGCAAAATGGACATTTTCTCTTCAAGTGAAATTTTCACGCAGCTTTCGTTTTCGGTTATAGGCTCGCATTCAATTGAAATGTTTGTAAAAAGATTGTCCGCCTGAAGCGAATTTTCTATGCTGTGCAAGGTTTCTGCAGAGGCTTCTTTTCCAATGAATTTTTTTAAATCACGCTGAGCAGCAAATTCTTTTGTACGCTTTAAGCCTTGAATTTCAAATTTTGTAATTATAGGCTCCGCATTCAGAAAACCTGCAAAAACAGCAAAAAGCGCAACTGCAAAAAATGATTTTTTCATTTAAAACATCTCCATTTATTGTAAATTGCTGAAGTTTTATTTTTACAACAAATGGGAAGATTTAGCAATATAATGCAAGAAAAAGAATTAAACGTAATTAAAATCTGCCAAGCATAGACAAAACAAGAGAACCGCTCAATGAAGCCGCTTCATTTTCATTAAAACTGTAAGTTGATTCTCCGTCATCGTCCGCCATATCGCTCATGCAACGGATAATTACAAACGGAATTTCATTTATCCAGCAAGCGTGCGCAACGGCAGCTCCTTCCATTTCAACACAAGCCGGAGAGCAAGTTTCCTGAATTGCAGATTTTTTTTCTTTGTCGCTTACAAACTGATCTCCTGTGGCAATCCGCCCAAACACAAGCTTATGTTCCGCCGGAAATTCTTTAAATGCAGAACGAGCCGCTTCAAGCATTTTGCCGTCCGCCGGAAAATCGCTGCATTTCATCTGCGGAATTTCAGTTTTTTTGTAGCCGAATCCTGTTGCGTCCATGTCGTGATAAACCGCATCCGTGGAAGCAACAAAGTCAAGAACTTTAAGCCCAAAAGCCATTGCGCCGGCAATCCCAGTGTTAATTATATGCGTGCATCCAAACTGAAGAATCAGCCGCTGGGCGCACAAAGCAGCATTTACTTTTCCAACTCCAGACTGAACCAGAACCACAGAAGAGCCGTTTATTTTTCCTTCCGTAAATATCATTCCGCCAGCCTTAGTTTCCGCTGAATTTTCTTCCAGTTTAGACTTTAAAAACTCCAATTCAACGCTCATTGCACCAATTATTCCAATCTTCTTTGACATAAAATGTTACTCCTTGCGAAATACCGCATTGTTTATAAAATTTTTCGTAAAAATTCTTCAAAATTATTGACTACATTAAAGTTTTCATATAGATTATAGCCAGCAGTAAATAAAATGACAAAATGAAGTCAACACGCTTCATAAACGGACTGTCTTTCTCCTCCTTAGGGCAGCCCGTTATTTTTTTTGTCAAAAACAGAATAATAGAAAGCAAAAGGAATTTCAATTTTCAATCTACGAATTGACACAAATTTAAAAAATCAATATATTGTTTTTTAGACAATGACGTCTGTTTTTTGGGTATTTTTATGTCCTTAGAACAGGCGTCTTTTTTTTGCCAATTAATTGAAAAAGGGGTTATTTATGTGTGGATTTGTTGGCGCATTTGATTTAAACAGCGGCTCACAGCCAATTGATGAAGGTTTAAAAGAACAGCTTCGTTCCCAAGTTCTGGATATGTCTAAAAAAATCCGTCATAGGGGACCGGACTGGAGCGGGGTTTACACAGGAAACAACGCAATTTTAAGCCACGAACGTCTTTCTATTGTAGATCCGCTTTCTGGAAAACAGCCGCTTGTTAGCGATGACGGAAAAATTATTCTTGCGGCAAACGGTGAAATTTACAATCATCAGGAAATCCGCAGACAATTTGCAGGAAAATATAGCTTCAAAACACAGAGCGACTGCGAAGTTATAATTCCGCTTTACAAAAAATACAGAGCAGAAGAAAACGGCTTTTGCAAAATGATAGAAGAGCTTTCTGGAATTTTTGCATTCGCGCTTTATGATTCAGAAAAAGACGTTTATTTAATTGCCCGCGACGAAATCGGCGTTATTCCGCTTTATCAGGCATGGGATAAGCAGGGACGTTACTATGTTGCTTCGGAACTAAAGGCTCTTGAAGGACAGAACATGGTTTCTATAGAGGAGTTTCCAAACGGACATTATTTCTATTCAAAAGACAAAAAACCGACTCTTTGGTACAAACGCGACTGGGAAGAATTCAGCGCAGTAGAAAACGCAAAACGCGCAACAGATGACAACGGAGAAATCATAAATGAAGATGTGATTCAGAATGTGCGCGATGGACTTGAAAAAGCCGTAAAGCAGCAGCTTATGAGCGACGTTCCTTATGGAGTTTTGCTTTCAGGAGGACTTGACTCAACTGTAATCGCGGCAATAACACAAAAATTCGCAAAAAAAAGAATTGAAACCGGATCTTTAAAAGATGCCTGGTGGCCGCAGCTTCACAGTTTTGCAGTAGGACTTGAAGGCAGCCCGGACTTAATCGCAGCAAAAAAAGCCGCTGACTTTATAGGAACAGTTCACCATGAAGTTCACTTTACAATTCAGGAAGCGCTGGATGCTCTTGAAGACGTAATTTACCACATTGAAACTTACGACATCACAACCGTGCGCGCATCAACACCAATGTATCTTCTTGCCCGCGTTATAAAATCCATGGGAATCAAAATGGTTCTTTCTGGCGAAGGAAGCGATGAGCTTTTTGGCGGATATTTGTACTTCCATAAAGCGCCTAATGCCCGCGAGTTCCATGAGGAGCTTGTACGCAAAATGAGCAAACTGCACCTTTACGACTGCCTGCGCGCAAACAAATCTCTTGCAGCCTGGGGAGTTGAAGGCCGAGTTCCTTTCCTTGACAAAGATTTTATTGATATTGCAATGAGGTTGAATCCTCTCGACAAAATGAATATAAAGCTTCCGAACGGAAAACAGCGCATTGAAAAATGGATTGTCCGCAAGGCATTTGAAGACATTCTTCCGCCTGACATTTGCTGGAGACAAAAAGAACAGTTCAGCGACGGCGTAGGCTACAGCTGGATTGACACATTAAAAGAAATGACAGCGCAGAAAGTTTCGGATGCAGAATTCGCCCAGAGAGCAAAAAGATTCCCGGTAAACACTCCTGTTACAAAGGAAGAATATTACTACAGGGAAATTTTTTCAAACCTCTTCCCAAGCGAAAGCGCAGCACTTGTAGTTCCGCATGAAGCCGGAGTCGCCTGCTCAACAGCAAAAGCCCTAGAATGGGACGAAGCCTGGAGCAAAATGGACGAGCCTAGCGGAAGAGCTATAAGCGGCGTACACAATGACGCTTACAAAAGATAGTTTTAAACTGAATGTCGAGCCTGTCATTATCGGGCTTGACCCGATAATCTAAAACAGATTCCTGACCGAGTTTACCGCGTAAACATCGCAGTGTCGTAGCACGGGAATGACATTTAAGAAGCCGCTTTTTTTGACTTGTATAAAACCTAGAATAAAAAAACGTGCAGCGCAAAATTTTTGTAAAAACTTAATTTAGGCAAAGGCCATGGAATCAGTTTTTGAAAGCCTAAAAGACACTTGCGAAGGCAAAATTGCCGCCGAAACAGAAAGACTTTATTTTAAACTTGAAAAGCAGCAGTCGGACTGGTACAAAAAAACAAAATTCACCTGTCCTTCTGGATGCGGAATGTGCTGCCACAACTTTGAGCCGGATTTAACACAAGCCGAGGCCAACTTTATGGCATTGTGGCTTATACAAAATCAAAGGCAAACTGCGGAAAAACTTCTTGAAAGCGCAGAAAATTCCGGCAAAACCTGCATCTTTTTCAATGCGGAAAATAATTATCATTGTTCCATTTACGGCGGACGTCCTTTTATTTGCAGGCTTTTTGGAGCAAGCTGTTTTTACAGCAAAAACCGTTCACTTGTCTGGCGGCCATGCAAATTTTATCCGGAAGAAAAACTTTCAAGGCTTGGACTTTCCCACAGGCAGTATTCAAAAGATGAAGCAGAAAAAATTCTAGGCGGCGTTCCTCCTGCAATGAGCGACATAATGGCGCAGGCAATGGCTCTCTGCCCCGAAAACAAAAGCACCGAGCCTCTGCGGAAAATTCTTCCCCGAAAAATTCAGCACATATTTTTTCTTCTCAAATGCTGCGGAAAAGTTTAATAAACGCTTAATCTTTGCTTCTTGTAAAAAACCGCCCTAAAATTTCTTTTGTTTTTAAAACATTTATAAAAGCGGCTGGATCGCATTTTTTAAGCTCACGGCTCAAAGGTCCAAGCTCATCCGCAGAAACAACTGTGTAAAGCATTGTCTTTTCTGAATTTTTGTAGCAGCCTGTTCCAATAAATTTTGTAGCGTCATGGTTTGTAGAAGTCCTTACAACATGGTACATTTCGTCGGGTTTTTCTGTGATAATAAAAAGCGTTATTTTTTGATAGCGGCGATAAAGTTCATTTAAGATTTGAGTCGAGCTGAACTGAAAAATAATCGAATAAAGAGCTTTGTCCCAGCCAAAAAGAATTCCAGCCACAACAAGAACGCAAATATTCATTCCGAAAATCATGTTCCACATATCCATGCCTTTTTTTTCAGAAAAATAAATTGCGATAAAGTCCGTTCCGCCGCTTGTAGCATCAGCATAAAGGCAGCAAGTTATAGCAAGTCCGTTTAAAATTCCACCGAAAATCGAGCACAAAAGCAAATCGTCTGTAATGCGTATTGAAGGAATAAAATCTGTAAGAAACGAAGAAATTGCAATCATCAGCAAAGAAAAAATTGTGAACTTCTTTCCAATATATTTAAAGCTTATAAAAACCGGCACGGCATTCAGCGCAAAATACAAAACTGTATACGGAATTTTTACATTGAAAAACTTCAAAAATGCTCGCTGAATCAAAAGCGAAATTCCTGCAAATCCGCCTGGAAAAAGTTCTGCCGCATAAGCAAAAGAATTCAGATTCATGGAAAAAATAACTGCGCCGGCAATAACAAGAACCACACGTTTAAAAGTTGAAGGCGTCGGAATAATCGTAGTTACATTGCTCATGTTAAAATTGTATCAATAAAATATCGTTTAGTTAAGCAAAAAAAATTGACATTCACCCCGTAGCTGAATAATATAAAAAGGGGTTACGAAATTCTCGGTAGGTTTTTTATGGAAAAGAAGAAGTCTATTTATTCAGTGCTTGTTGTTATTTCTGTTGTGCTTTCAGTTGTTGTTTCGGTCTGCGTTTCGCTGGTTCTGCGCAAGATGATTTCGGGCGAAATTACAGGAATGAAAAAAATGGAGCTTAGAGCAAGCTCGGACAGGATGCACGTTCTGTTCGATTCACGGCGGGAAAATCTTGAGAAAAAGCTTTCAGTGATTCAGGACAAGATTGACTGGAGTGGCATTTCATCTAAGGACGAAATTTTTAAGAGGCTTTCGGAAGCTCAGAAAGAAGCGGAGCTTTACAGCGTGATTCTTGCCAAAACCTCAGGCGAGACAATCTATTCAGCCGGAAAGAACAGTTCTGTTTCGCTTGCCTCCGAAAAGAACGCGCTCAAGGCTGCCGCGGGCGGAAAACTGAATTCATGCGTCTCTCTCAAAAATGACGAGGTTCTTGCAACCGCAGCCGCAAAGTTTCCAGCGATAAACGGAAGCGTTCTTTTGATTCAGCAGGAAATTTCAGACCATGAGTGGATTTCAGAATACGGTTCCACGCTCGGATGCAGCATGAACATCTTTATAGAAGACACTTGCGTTGAAAGTTCTGACATTGACGAGAACGGCAAACCAAAGACCGGCGGAAAAATGGGAAGTCCTTTCATCATCGGCGAAGTCTACGAAAAACGCCATGTCCTTGAGCTGATTGACCGCTACAAGGGAAACGTTGCCGCGACGGTTTTCAGCCCGATTGACAGCGAAGACGGAAACGCCATGCTTTACCTCGGAATAAATCTGAAGGAACTTGCAAAAAGCTCATCGCACCTTGTTAGTCTTGCGCTTCCTGTTGTGATTGTTGCGATTCTTGCAAGCCTTGGAGTAATCCTATTTATAATTCTGCAGATTGTGATGAAGCCTTTGAGAAGAACGTCCGTGGCATTCAGAAGCCTGAACGGAGAATCCGGCACTTCCGACCTTACTGTAAAAATAGACACAAACAAAGAGAATGAAATCGGCGAGATGATAGATTCCGTGAACCAGTTTATCGGAACTTTGAGAAGTCTTCTTGCGGACGTGAATTCGGCGGAATCCCAGCTTGAGTCAATAGGAACAAGCCTGGCTTCAACTTCGCAGGAATCGGCAAGCGCGGTCTCCCAGATTATGTCGAACATTCTGAGCGTAAAAAATCAGATTGAAAAACAGAACAAGACGCTTGATGAAGTTCAGGGAATTCTTGACAGCTCAAGCCGCGGAATTGATTCGCTTGAAAAGAACATCGAAGACCAGTCCGCAAAAATCACGGAATCGTCATCTTTCATCGAGAAAATGGTTGCTGACATCGCGGAAATGTCGGAATCCGTCGCAAACCTTGCCGGAGAATACAAGGAGCTTATCCGCATCACTGATTCCGGAAAGACGCGCCAGAACGAAATGGCGGATGAAATCAAGAACATGGCGGAGCAGTCCAAGAATCTTGCCGACGCGAACTCCGTAATCTCGCAGATTGCCTCGCAGACGAATCTTCTTGCCATGAACGCCGCGATTGAAGCCGCGCATGCAGGAGAAGCCGGAAAGGGATTCAGTGTTGTTGCGGACGAAATCAGAAAGCTTGCCGAGAATTCCGCCGCGCAGTCAAATTCAATCAAGAAGGAGCTTGAGACAATCGGCCAGGTGATTGCAAAGGTTGTTGAGACTTCAGAAATTTCCGTAAAGGAATTTGAAAAGATAACTGAAAAAGTCAGCTCCACTGAATCACTTGTTCAGAATGTGGACACAACAATGTCGCGCCAGCATGAGTCCTCAAAACAGGTTCTAGCGAATCTGCAGGACGTGGACGATACGACTTCAACAGTTCTCAAGACCGCAAAGGAAATGTCCGCCGCAGTTGAGAATGTTGCGACCGCAGCCGGAAACCTCGATATGCTCGCCCAGCAGGTTGCAGGAAGCATGGACGAAATGTCGGAAGGCGTAAAGGAAATAAACACCTCCGCGCAGAACATCTCCGAAATGGCGCAGACAACCCACGACAGCATAAAGGTCATGGACAGCGTCCTGTCGAAATTCAAAATCTAGCGGAAGAAAACATTTTTGCTATTGACCCCAATGTAAAATTTCAGATATAATATTTGACATTCGGGCCATTAGCTCAGTCGGTTAGAGCAGGGGACTCATAATCCCTTGGTCCTAGGTTCAAGTCCTAGATGGCCCAGTAAAATTATAAAGGACACTTCGTAATGAAGTATCCTTTTTTTTATTTAAATTAATCAACAAAAATTCTAGGACTTGAAGCGCAATGAACGCCGACGCGAAATTGCCATGCAGAGTTTCAGTTTTTAAAGAATAAACTTTACGCCTGTGTGAACTTCTATTCCTATTTCAGTAGATTTAGAAGAAAGATCAAATGTCGTGTCATCATAGCCAGATTCACTTAAAGTTCCAAAGCAAGAACCAGCATTTATTTCGCATCCCAAGGAAAGAGCCGTTGCAAACTTTGAAGTTTTTAGAATTCTGTAATTTATAGAAATTCCGAGTTCACATCCGCCTGCAAGCGACATTAAATTATACGAATCGTCTTTGTTTTCAAATGAAGTATAGCTTCCGTAAAGTCCAAGTTTAAAATCAAAGAAAAAAGATTCAGACTTGTTGTAGCGGCCGCAAAATCCCAAAGCCAAAGAATAATCTCCACCATTAACTTTGTCATTGAAAGTCTTTTTTGTTTTATCATCTTTTTTTATTTTAATTATTGCATTTCTGTAAGAAAGCATTTCAACATCAAAATAAATTCCACACTGATATTTTGAACTGTCCGTTTGGTTTTCCTGCTGACTTTCTGCAGAATCTTCATCTAATAAACTAAAAAGCATTTTTCCAGTTTCTGAATTTTCTTTTTCAACAAAATAAACAATCCCCGCTTCAAATCCAAATTCTAGCAGTTTGTTAATCGAGCCTGTAAAGTCATCTAAATTTTTTCCGCGCACAGTAGGAATTTCAATTTCTGAATGATTGATAGGCTTTCCAACAACATCGAAGCTAAACTGAATATTTGCAAAACAATTGATTGCAGCAACAAAAGCTACAGCTAAAAGCAAAAAAATCTTTTTCATAAATAAAACTCCACAAGATGGTTCATAAAAGTTTATAACACAACAACGTGTTTTTAGAAATTTTTTTTATTCTGTATTGACAAGCAAAAAGATTATAAGATATAAAAATAACATACGTTATTGTAAAAGAGAGTTTATATGAAAAATATCAGCTTGTCAATTTATTCAACAAACAGCAAAATTGTCATCTGCAAAAATTCATCTTTAAAATTATGCAACTTATCACCTAAAAAACGCGGCATAACACAAATTATATTTTCTTTTGTCCACAAACTTATATGTTTACTTTAAAATCTATGTTTTACATTAATATTTTATTCTAAAACAAAAATATATTAATGTTAATTACTAAAATCATATTGACAAACGATATACATTTTATATAATTCAATAAAACTAACAAAATAAGTACCAAAGCACTTAGGTTTTATTATTCAAGTACAAATGGGAGGAAAAATGAACCAGGTATTCAAACTATTTATCGCACTGGGACTTTTCGCTTCAAGTTTTTTTGTTCATGCGCAGGCAGCACAAGAGGCAATGCAGTCTGATGACAATTTTGACGACATCATAATGGAAGGCGAAGGCCTTACTCTTGAACAAACCGCAGATTCGGAAAAAGAAGCAGTGAGCGGAGTTTCTGTCGTAATGGACAAGGAACAACTCAAAACAACTTCGCAGATCGGACTTGTTGAAGACGTTATGAGTTCCGTGCAAACAATGCCCGGCATAACTTTTAACGGCAACTGGAACAGCGAGCCTTCAATCCGCGGAGGCTATCCAAGGGAAATGCAGACTGTTCTTGACGGAGTTTACATTCTTTATCCGTGGCACTGGGGCGGCGCATATTCAATCTTCAATCCACACATGACAGACAGCGTAAAGATGAGCAACGGAGTTTTTTCGGCGCGCTACGGACAGGCTCTTTCAGGACTTATGGAAGTAACAACAGTTCAGCCGGGCGAAGAAATTCACTTTGATTTCAACATAACTTCTATTGCGACAGATTTATTTATTCAGCTTCCAGTAACAAATAATTTTGGAGTTTTTGCAGGCGGAAAAATTACTTACATTGAAGGCTACATTGGAGCATACAAAATGTTTGGCGGTTCAAATGAAATTACAGACGCGCTAAAAACCGTTCCTTATATCCGCGACTTCTACACAAAAATTTATTGGAATCCGGCGGAAAAACTGAACTTGACTTTCAACGCATTCTACGGAAGCGACGGAGTTGGGCTTGAAACAGACGACACTGACGATGGCGAGCACACAACATCGGACTTTGATTTTAGTATGCAGACCGCATTTGCAGCATTGAACGCAAAATGGATTCCAAGCGACAACACACAAGTCAAGGCACTTGCAAGCTACAACTGGACTTTCGAAAACCTGACGTACAGCGGAACTGTTGACGGCGAATTTAAATACAACGATGATTTTCTTGAGCAGTACGGTTCCCTTTTAAGCGACGAGGCAAGAACAAGAAAAAAATATCAACTAAACACACAGAACGAAAGCCAAAAAGAGCGAATAATTGCCCATCAGATTCAGGGAAAAATTGAAGGCGAAATGGAACTTAATGCAAGTAACAGAATTGCAGTCGGCGCAGAAGAAATGTGGAGCAGAAGCGACACTACACAAAAAATGCACGGCTGGAACGAGCAGCTAAAGAAAGATTCGCCGTACCCTGACTTTTACGAAATCGATTATTCAATAAAAGAAAAAGGAAATAATGTTTTTAAATCAGCAGCTTATGTGCTTTGGAATTTTGGAACAGAAACATCTGTTTTTAGCGGAGAAACTGGATTACGCATTGACGAGCTTAACATAAGAAATTACAACGCTGATTTAAGCCTGGATGCAAAACCAGTGTTTAATCCAAGGGCAGTTCTGCACTGCACACCGTGGCGTTACACAGATTATTTTGACAAAGTTTCATTCAGCGCAGGCTGCGGACTTTTTTCTTCTGTTCCAATGGAGCTGATTGTTGCAAGCAAAGACATGGGACTTAAGGAATCAGATGTAAGTCCAAACAGGGCAATTTTCACTGTCTTAGGAACCGAGCTTAAATTCAACGAGGACTGGAACTTTAAACTTGAAGGCTACTACAAGCACTACCTGAACAGAATGTTTACTGTAGAAGACGACACAGATCCAATGGATATAAAACTTGATTCAAGATTCAACGGAAAAGGATTCACAACAGGATTCGATCTTATGCTGGAAAAGAAAAACGGCGAAAAATGGGACGGCTATCTTTCGTACTCGTTTGTAATGGCAAGATTCAAAAATCCGTATACAAAACTTTATGACGACCAGACAACAAATTACGGCGATCCGCTTGATGAATGGTACTATCCTGACTTCCACAGATTCCACACGCTGAATGCTGTTGCAAACTTCAAGTTCAAGGAGCACTGGACATTCACTGTAAAAGGAACTTTCGCCACAGGAACTCCCAAAAAAGACAGCAGCAGCATTTACTGCTACCCGGCAAAACTTGAAGACGGAACTGTAATTCAGCGTTATACAAGGAACAGTTTCTACAACGATAGTTTGCGCACACAGATTTCGTGCCCAATTGACATTAGGCTTGGCTATAAGAAAAAAGTCGGAAAATCATCACGGACAACACTTGAATACTACATCGGCGCAGAGAATATTTTCCTGAATCTTTACAGTCCAAAAGGCGAAAAAGGATTCAACAGCCGCACAGGAAAAGAAGACGATAACACTTCAAGCGCAAATTTCAACATTGGAATTCCGATGATTTCACTCGGACTTAAAATAAGCTATTAGCCTTAATTTCGAGCTTTGATAAGAACAGCAATTTAAGTGTCATTCCCGTGTCAAGCACAAGAATGACAGATAAAAAACCGATTTTTATGGGAGAAAAATATGACATTCAATTTGGTTGAACTTTTTAAACTCGGCGGACCTTTTATGTGGGTTCTTCTTATTTTCAGCATTGCGACATTCGCGCTGGTTTTGGAACGTTGCATTTATCTTTTCTGGCACGACTGCAATGTTTCATCTTTAAGCAACAGTATAAAAAAACTTTTAAGGCAGAACAAAAAAGACGAAGCGGAACAACTTCTTTCTTCATTCAGCCGCAAAAAAACAGCCGCAACAGTTTTTCTAGCTCTTTTACAGAATTCAAAATTCGGAGAGTCAAGAATGGAAAAAGCTGCGGAAAGTGAAGCTCAGGAAAGAATCCGCAGAATGGAAAACGGCTTTAATTATCTTACAGCTCTTTCTTCACTTGCGCCTCTCACAGGATTTTTGGGAACAGTTTCAGGAATGATTGGAGCTTTCAAGTCGATTGCGGACGCCACAGATGTAAATGCGCAACTTGTCGCAGGCGGAATTTACGAGGCCTTAATTACAACAGTTTTCGGACTTATAATTGCGATTGTTGCCCTTGTCGCCTACAATCTTTTTGTTCAGAAAGTCGATGTCTTTGCCGCCGAAACTTCAAAAGCCGTAAACGACATTATTCCAGAACTTCTTGGTGCACAAAATGATTAAAAGCAAAAGACGACCGTTTGAAGACACAAGCTCAGGCTCGCTTCAGGACTTGAGCTTCCTCTTGATTGTGTTTTTCATTGTGATTGCGGGATTCAATGTGAACAAGGGCTTTGTGCTGAATTTGCCGTCAAAAGAAAAACCGAAAGTTGTGCAGCAGAACGACCTTATTAAAGCCAGACTGAATGCAGATGGAACTCTAATTCTCAACGGAAAAAACGCAAGCCTTGAAGAGCTTTGCACCGCGCTTCAGGAAAAACAAAAAGAATGGCCGAACATGACATTTCTTCTTTTTATAAATCCCGAAACTCTTTATCAAAATGTAGTCGATGTGATTTATGAGATAAGAAATCTTAATATAGAAAACTTCTGCTTCAAAATGGAAGACAGTGTATGAACATAAAACGCAAAAAACGAAAAGCAAGCATAACAACATCCTCAATGTCGGACATAGGATTTCTCCTGCTGATTTTTATAATGCTGATTTCGCTTATGAACCAGCGTTATGAAGAACACATTGAATATTCCGAAGCAAAGCAGCTACAAAAGACAAGTCTTGAACACAACTTTGAAATCTGGATTCAAAAAGACGGAACTGTAAGCGCAAACAAGCAAAATGCAACGCCGGAACTTCTGGAAGCCCTTGTTGTTTCCGCAATTGCCGAGCATCCAGATGTGCAAGTCCACATAATCGCAGATAAAAACACGCCTTATAAATATGTGAATTCAGTTGTGTCCGTTTTGCAGTCGCTTCAGCACAGAGTTGTAAGCTTTGTGGTAAAGGAGTTTGTAAAATGAAACAGCCGAAATTCTGCGGAATCTGCCAAAAATTCTACAAGCCGCTCATACTTATCGTAACAATTCTTCTTCACATCGGGGCGTTCTGTATTTTCAAGGGAAAGAACGAAAAAAAACTTGAAGAGCAAGATTTTATTGAGACAAAAGTTTTCAAGCTCGTTGATGCACAGGAATATCTTCCGCCGCCACCAAAACAAAAATCCGCTCCAAAAAGAGAAGCTGAAGTTGCAGAACACAAAGAGCCAAAAGCAAGCGAAAAAATCGAAGAGAAAAAAGAGGAAATTGCAAAAGAACAACAAAAACAAGAAGCAGAGCCTGAGCCGTTCGCAGACTATGTTCCTCAGCACAAGATTTCAAAAGCACCAGCATTTCCTTCAAAAAAAATTCTAAGTCGACTTTCCTATCCGCAGATGGCAAAAAAACAGAAAATTGAAGGCGTAGTTGTGCTTGAACTTTTTATAGATTCCAAGGGAAAAGTTGTAAAAATCAACGTGCTGAAAAATCCCGGCTACGGATTTGCAGAAGCGGCAGTGGCAGCGTTCAACGGAATAGATTGTGTCCCATCGTTAATCAACGGAAAAGCTTGCGCTGTAAGATACAGATACCCTGTCAGATTTAAATTGACGTAATATATAATAGAAGAAAACATTTCAGTTAGAGCAAAAAAATACGTTCCTGCTCTAACAGGAAAGAACTTCCGCTTAAAGCAAAAATGCCGTTCCTGTTTGAATAGGAAGCACGTTCCGCTTAGAACAGGAAACAAAAATTCTACGGTTGATTTCCCTTTAAAAACTGCCGTTGTAAATATTGATTTTTTACTGTATTCTATAGCGTATGGCTTACGAAGTTACAGCGACAAGGCGTCGTCCACAAAATTTTGACAATCTTGTTGGTCAGGAATTCGTTGCAGAAACCCTCAAGAATTCAATTCAGTCAAAAAAAATAGCTCACGCATATTTGTTTTCAGGTCCGAGAGGATGCGGAAAAACATCAACTGCAAGAATTCTTGCAAAAGCCCTGAACTGCCAGAAAGGACCTACAGCTTTTCCGTGCGGAGAATGCGCAGCCTGTAAGGAAATAACAGCCGGTTCTTCGCTCGATGTAATTGAAATAGACGGAGCTTCAAATACAAGCGTAAATGATGTTCGCCAGATAAAAGATGAAGTTTTGTTTCCGCCGAATTCATGCAGATACAAAATCTACATAATCGATGAAGTCCACATGCTTTCAACTTCAGCATTCAACGCACTTTTAAAGACAATTGAAGAGCCGCCGCCATACTGCATTTTTATTTTCGCAACTACGGAAATCCAAAAAGTTCCAGCTACAATAAAATCAAGATGCCAGCAGTTCAACTTTAGGCTTGTTCCAATTGAAAAAGTAAAACAGCAGCTTGCAGAAGCCGCCAGCGAACTTGGAATAAAGGCAGAAGACGAAGCGCTTTATTGGATTGCAAGAGAATCAACAGGCTCAATGAGAGATTCGTACACGCTCTTTGATCAGGTTGCAGCTTTTTCCGGCGGAGAAATCACTTACGAAAAAATCCGCGACAAGCTTGGACTTGTTGGAGTTGACCGCTTGAATGAAATATTCGGATTCTGTGTAAAAAAAGATTCAGAAAACGCGCTATTAAAGCTTGATGAATATTTGCAGAACGGCGTAAGCATTGAGCAGCTTATTTCAAACTGCGCAGACTATTTAAGGTCAATTCTTCTTATAAAAAGCGGTGTAAAAAAAGAATCCTTGCTTGGACAAAGCGCAGACCGTTTTTCTAAAGAAGTGTTGGATTCCTGGAATTCAGTGCAGACAGAAAGAGCACTTGGAATTTTTATGCAACTTTACAGGGATGTCCGCTACTCGCTAAGCCCAAGATACGAATTTGAGCTTGCAGTTTCAAGGCTTTGCTGGCTTAAAGATTACGTTTGCGCAGCGGAAGTCAAAAAAGCAATTGATGCTGTAAAACCGATTTTGGCAAATTCAACCTCGCAAAGAAAAATCCCTGCTGAAAAAAAAAATGAACCGGTAAATATAAATGCGCCAAGGAATTCGTTTTTATCTGTTCCCGCTCCAATTCCCACATTCAGCGCGCTGGAAGAAGACGAAGACTCTTTTTATGATGGCGGAGCTGAACCGCCTGAAAAATTTTCAGCAGAGGCAGAAACCAAGCCTTTAGAGCAAAACCAAGATATTCCGCAACAAAAAGAATCCGCGGCAAAAGATGTAGACACTTCTGACATAGAAAAAGTAAAAGAAGCAATGATTTCTGATTTTTCTGTGGACGATGCTTTGCTTGCCAGCACTTTAATGCAAACAAAAGAATGGAAGCTTGAAGAAAACAAAGCAAGCGCAATAAGTGAAAATCAGTTTGAGCAGATGCAGATTCAGCAGCAGGCTTCTAAAATTTCAGAATATCTTTCTAAAATTTACGGACGGACAATAAGCTTTGAAATTCAGTTTGTTCCGAAAAAAGTTGAAGAAAAAAAGCAGGAAATTCCTACAGAAGTAAAAATTCTCCGGGATGTCTTTAAAGGAACTATAACCGTAGGAGCGTAAAATGAAAAAAACATTCGCTTTATTTTTATGCGCCGGCTTGTTTTTTAGCTGCGGACAAAAATCTCCTGAAATGACACTTGAAGAAATTGCGGAATACAAAAAAAATTCAGGCTCGCTTCTTCTTGGAAAGACTCTCTACAAACCATGGAAAGGCGGCAGTTTTGCAGATGGAACAGAAGGCGGAGAATGGCTTTCTTCAGTGAATGCGGACCCAAAAACTTTCAACCAGTACATTGCAGAACGCGATGCAGAAAGCGCAGGAATTATAAATCAGACTTTGGATTCGCTTGTGGACTATGACAATGCTGAAAAAAAATGGTTTCCAAAAGCTGCATTCTTTGAAGTAGAAACAAACAAGGAAAAAAACACGCTCACCGTTCATTACACCTTGCGTGAAAATCTTTATTGGACTTGGTTCGGTTCAGATAAAAAAGTTCCTGTAACTTCTGATGACGTTGTTTTCTGGTACAACGAAATTGCAGGAGATCCAGCGTTCCAAAGCTCAGGCTACAACGGACAGTTTGTTTCCATGCCAGACGGAAGCTCTGCGCGCATTGAATGTGTAAAAATAAACGACAGGCAGTTTGATTTTGTTTTTCCGCGGATTATAGCAGATCCGCTTCTTGCCACAAACATGAACTTTTGTCCGTCTTTTATTTATAAAAAAGCAAAGGAAGAAAAAGGCGCAGAAGGTGTAAAAGACTTATTCAAGGCTTCGTGCAATGTACAGGAAATTCCTTCAATGGGAAGATGGTACATAGCTGAATATATTCCGGGCCAAAGAATAGTGTACAAGAAAAATCCGTACTACTGGGAAAAAGACTTTCAAGGAAAAACCACAACTTACATAGACACAAAGACAGTTCAAATTGTAGGAAATCCGCGGACTGAATATCTTTTGTTCAAGCAAGGAAAATTGGAATCCTATTCGCCTGTTCCAGAAGAAGTTGATGCTGTAATAAGCGGACAAAAAGATTCTTACAAAGTTTTCCGCTCAGAAGGTTCAATTGGAACTGCAATGTGGACTTTCAATCAGAATCCAAAAAACAGAGGAAAAAATTTCTACAGCTGGTTTACAAAAAAAGAATTCCGTCAGGCAATGAGCTGTCTTTTAAACCGTGAAAGAATAATTGAACAGACTTACCGCGGACTTGCTGAGCCAAAGTACAATTTTTTTCCAAGCGTAAATCCTTATTACAATGAAGCAATCACACTAAAATACAGATTCGACAAAGAAATGGCTTTGCGGCTTTTGTCAAAAATCGGAATAAACCAAGATTCAAACGGAACAATGCGCGATGCCTTTGGAAACGAAATTTCATTTGACCTTACAATCGCTTCTTCTAGCACAACCGCAAACGACATGGCGCAAATTGTGGCGGACGAATGTTCAAGCGTTGGAATAACCGTGAATGTTCGTCAGGTTGACTTTCAGAAACTGATTGAGCTTTTGACTTCAACTTATGACTGGCAGTCAGTGTTCATTGGGCTTGGCGCGAATATTTTTCCAACGCAAGGAAGCAATGTCTGGCCTTCAAGCGGAAACCTGCATCTTTGGTATCCAGAGCAAAAAACTCCGGCAACTGAATGGGAAGCAAGAATTGACCATCTTTACAACGAAGGTTCATTTACAAACGATTTCAATCAGGCTAAAAAAATTTGGGATGAATATCAGTCCATTATTCTTGAGCAATGCCCGATAATTTATCTTGTAAGCATGAAAACTTTTTTTGCCCTTCAAGGCAAATGGGATATTTCAAACTTTTTTTACGACAATATGAACGGAGCAATGACGGAACGAATTTTCTTGTCGCAGATTCAGTAAGGAAAAAATATGGCAGCATTTTTAAAAAAACTTTGGGAAACAATTTCTTTTCCTTGGAACTACTTTAAAAAGCAAAGTCCACTCGCATCTTTTATAACTGGCAGAATCGCAACGATGGCAGCTCTTCTTTTTCTTTTGGGGCTTGCAATGTTCGCGCTTATGGAACTTGCTCCCGGAGACATAGTTGACCAGATGATGACGCAGCAAATTGCATCTTCCATGAATTCAACTTCGGTTTCACCGTCGCAAATTTCAAAAGACAACAGCTTTACAACAGATCAAGGCCAGCAGCTTAGAAAAGAACTTGGACTAGACAAGCCGTTTTACGCGCAATATATGGACTGGCTAAAAAGAGTTTTTATAAACCACGATCTTGGAATAAGCTTGATTTCCAGAACGCCGGTAAGTTTTTTGATTTTATCGCGTCTTAAAAATTCAATAGTTTTGAATTTGATTTCGCTTGTTTTTATTACGTCATTTTCTTTTTTGCTCGGAGTTTATTTTTCTAGCAAAGCCGGAACTAGAACCGATGTGGCTGCAACTTTTTTCGCGTTGTTTTTTCATGCGTTCCCGGGAATTTTGCTTTTGATTCTTTTGCAGCTTTTTGCATCTATAACAGGATTTTTTCCAGTAACAGGCTATCCGAATTTTCCATTCTCTGAAAATCCGCTGAAATTTTCATTCAGCTATGTTCATCATATTTTTCTTCCGCTGCTAGCTTCTTTTCTTGGCGGAGTCGGAGGAACTATGAGAATGATCCGCTCAACAATGCTGGATCAAATGGGACTTCCTTACATCATGGCTCTTCGTTCACGAGGAATTTGCGAGCGCAGAATTTATTTGAACCATGCTTTTAAAAACACGCTTAATCCGTATATAACAGGCAGCGCAAATCTTCTTGCAAGCCTTTTTAGCGGAAGCTTGATTTTGGAAATAATCTTTTCATATCCGGGAATAGGCCGGCTGATGTATGAAGCTGTAACCCAGCAGGATGTAAATCTTGTTCTGGCGAACAGCATGTTTGTTTCCGCGTTAGTTCTTGCTGGAATGATTATTTCAGACATCACACTTGCAATTGTAGATCCTAGAATCAGATATAAATAATTTTTTGGAGTGCTTTATGAAAAAACTTTTGTTTACCATTGCCGCAAGCGCATTGCTTGCCTTTGTTCAGATTTCCTGCTCTACGAACAAGATTCCAACGGAAATTCCAAAGCCGTCGGTTTCATTCAATTCAATTTCATTTGTTTCGCTCGATTTAGAAGGAATAACATTAAAGTGCGACTACGCAATCAAAAATCCTTATCCGGTTTCACTTTCACTTGCAAAACTTGCGGCGGATATAACTTGCAACGGCGAAGCTTTTACAACTTTGACCGCAGACGAAGGAATTTCACTTTCAGCAAAATCCACAAAAGAAAACTCATTCAACTTTAAAATTCCTTATGATTCAATTTTGAACTTTGCAAAAACTTTCAAGTCTGAAAAAACGCTTCCATTCAAGATAGCGGGAAATGCGACAATCGACAATATTCCGCTTATTTCTTCAATAACATTGCCTTTTTCAAAAGACTTTGACGTTCCTGTATTCAAGCCAAGCTTTTCATTTTCAAGTCCAAAAGTTGTTCTTCCGACTGCAAAAGAAATTATTTCATCTTTCACAAAAAGCGGAATCTCGGCGGTAAAAGCGGCAAGTGCGGCGACTTCACTGGCTTCTGGAAAACCGATCGCAGAAAACTTGCTCGACAAAGTGAACATGGACGTAAAAATTAACTTCAACTTGAATGTAAAAAATGAAGGAGGCGCAGACTGGAAGTACATTTTGAATTCATGCAAAATAAGCTCAGGCGGAAAAGAACTTACAGTTCTTGACGTTGCCCAAAACGAAATAAATTCCGCAGACGGAACAATTCCGCTCACAGCCACAGTCAACACAATTACAGCTGGAAAATTTATCACTCAGATTATAAATAAATCTGGAACAAATCCGACATTCGCGCTTGAAAGCGGCATTTCATTTCCGCAGTTAAAATCAGTAACTTTGCCTTTGTCTTGCTCAAAAGAAATTCCGCTAAGCAAATTTGCCATTGGAAAATAAAACAAAATGAAGCAGCTTTTTAAATATATTACAGGACGACCAGTTGCGCTTGCCTCTTTAATCGTGATTGCCGCGATTTACATTGTCATGATTTTTGCTGAATTTTTTGCTCCTTATTCAGCGACTGCATCTTTTTCGAAAGATACTTTTCATCCTGCAAATATTGAGCTGACTTCCAAAGGTCTAAAAGTCCGTGAATTCCGGGTTTTGGAAAGCACAACTTGGCATTATGCAAAAGTAAAGGATTTGCGGCACGACCTGAAATTTTTTGTTCATGGACATAAATACAAAGTTCTTGGAATAATTCCATGCGACCTTCATCTTTTTGGAACAAAGCCTGATTCAAATGGAAGCCAATACCCGGTATTCTTAATCGGAGCAGACAATTTAGGACGAGACCTTTTTTCAAGAATCGTATACGGAAGCAGAATTTCACTTACGATTGGATTTATTGCCAGCGCAGTTTCATTAGTTCTTGCAATAGTTTTTGGCGGACTCGCAGGATTTTACGGAGGCTCAACAGACTGGTTTATAATGCGATTCAGCGAATTTTTTATGCTCATTCCTAGCCTTTACTTAATCCTTTTTTTGCGTTCGCTTTTAAACACAAACATGGACTCTGGAACTTCCTACATGGTAATTACGATAATCCTTTCTCTTGTAGGATGGCCGGGAAGCGCGCGGACTTTGCGTGGAATGATTCATTCAATAAAGCGTGAAGAATTTGTTCAGAACGCAGTCCTTGAAGGAACACCATCTCTAGTAGTAATCTTTAACTATATAATTCCGCAGATTGCAAGCCTTCTTATTGTAAGCACAACGCTTTCGATTCCAGGATTTATTATGAGCGAAACAACACTTTCGTATCTTGGACTTGGAATAAATGATCCTGCTGTAAGCTGGGGCTCGCTTATAAACCGCGATATTTCAACTTTAAACAATCTCAAAAATTTTCCGTGGCTCTTAACTCCTGTGTGGCTCTTGCTTGCCGTAACGCTCGCATTTAACTTTTTGGGCGACAGTCTGCGTGATTTTTATGATCCGTTCCATTCAGTTTTTCCAACTTGGAAAAAAAGACAGCTTGAAAAGAAAATCAAGACACATTCTGCTCAATGCGAATTTTCAATGGCGGAACTTCAGCGTTCTTTTTTAACTGTGCAAAATCTTTTTGTAACTTTTGACGTTTCAGCTGGAAACAAAAATATTCAGATTCAGGCTGTGCGCGGAGTAACTTTTTCAATGAAGCGCGGAGAAATTCTTGGAATTGTCGGAGAAAGCGGCTCAGGAAAATCTGTTTCCACAACGGCGGTTTCTGGACTTTTGCCGGGGAACGCCTTTGTTGAAGGCAGAATTTTCTTTAAAGGCATTGAACTTACATCTCTTTCGCAAGATCAGTTTAGGGAATTGCGCGGAAGAAAAATCGGCTGCATCTTTCAAGAGCCTGGACGCTCATTTGATCCGCTCCAAAGCATAGAAAATGTTTTTGCGGAAACTTTTAGGAATTCAGAACCTGAGCTTTCAAAAGAAGAATGCAAAAAACGCGCTATAGAACTTTTAAATGAAGTGGGACTTCCAGACGCAGAAAAGCGCCTAAAGAATTTTCCGCACCAGTTTTCAGGAGGACAGCTTCAAAGAATCAGCATTGCGCTTTCATTGGCACAAGGCTGCGACCTTCTCATTGCGGACGAGCCTACAACTGCGCTCGATGTTACAATTCAGGCGCAAATCGTGGAGCTTTTGGCAGACTTAAGAAACAAGCGCGGACTTTCAATAATTTTTATAAGCCACAACATTGACCTTGTAGCTTCGCTTTGCGACAACATAATTGTAATGTACGGCGGACTAATCATGGAAAAAGGAACTTCTGCCCAAATAATAAAAAATCCGCGGCATCCTTATACAAAGGCACTTTTAGCTTCCACGCCGAAATTCGGAAGCCACTACACGGAGCAAGTGCTTTCTTCTATTCCAGGAAGAGTTACAGATCCTGCATCTCCTGAAAGCGGCTGTCCGTTTGCTCCAAGATGCGGCTTTAGAAAAGATGAATGCGAAAAAGAAAACTTCAAATGCTATAAAATGATATAAAAAGGATTAGTTTTATATGAAAAAAGATATAATATTGTGCGCTGAAAACCTGCAAAAACACTTTGGACTTGACGCTGGATTCTTTGCAAAAAAAAACAAGCAAGTCTATGCGGTAAACGGAGTTTCATTTGAAATTGAGCGCGGAAAAACTTACGGACTTGTAGGCGAAAGCGGCTGCGGAAAAACAACAACAGCCCGGCTTTTAGTAAAAATGTACGATGCTGATTCTGGGAAAATTTATTTCAATCCGCAGGAAAAAACAGAACCTATTGAAGTCGCAAATCTGGACAAAAAAGCTCTTTCCGCATATAGGGAAAAAGTAAAATACATTTTTCAAGACCCTTCACGCTCGCTGAATCCGCGAATGACAATTGCAAGCATTTTATCATCGCCTTTAAAATACTCATCGCATTGGCAGGGAAAAGAACAGGCACGTGAAAAAGCCGCCGCCTTGCTTGAAGAAATCGGGCTAGACAAAGCGGATTTGGACAGACGGCCGCAGGAATTTTCAGGCGGACAAAGGCAGCGCATTTCAATTGCACGCGGACTTATTCTTGAGCCGGAACTTTTGATTTGCGATGAAGTTGTAAGCGCGCTGGATGTTTCTGTTCAGGCACAAATTCTGAATCTTTTGCAGGATTTAAGGAAAAAACGCGGACTTTCATTTTTGTTTATTGCCCACGATTTAAAAGTTTCCTGCTATTTTTGCGACACAATCGGCGTAATGTACCGCGGAATGATTGTAGAAGAAGCAGAAGCGAAAAATCTTTACAAGGAAGCCTTGCATCCATACACGCAGACACTTTTTGCCGGAGCAGGCGGAAAATTTCAAGTTGAAAAAACAGGCGAAATGAAAACATTGCTTGAAAGTCTTTCTGGCTGTCCGTTTGCCCACAGATGCCCAAAAGCACAGGAAAAATGCCGCTCTGAAATTCCGCCTTTAAAGCAGATTTCAGAAAACCATAAAGTGCGCTGTTTTCTTATAGAATAGACTCTAAAAACGCCTTAATACTACAAAAGTATGACAATTCAACTAATTATGTGGAATTTTTAGAATTATATTCGTTTTTGTACCCTTACTTTTAAAGATTTTCCCTTAATTCCGCAGTTAAAAAAAACAAAAAAAATCTGCCCCCAAGAATCACGCATAAACCGCCTATTTATAGAATTCTTTGATTTACGCCAAAAGTTCGTTTTATTGACTGAAAACACTACTGCTAGTATACTAAAGGCACTTTTAACACCATATATAGACAACGGTGTTAAAAAAAAAAGAGGGAAAAGCATGAAAATCATCAAAAGAAGTGGTGCGGAAGCTGTTTATGACCGCAATAAAATTTCAACGGCAATAAGAAAGGCAAATGAGCAGGTAAGAGAATCACAGCGCCTTAAAGAAAGCCAAATTGAATCCATTGTTGATGATATTGAAATCGAATGCCATAATTCAGGACACGCTCTTAATGTTGAAGACATTCAAGATCTTGTTGAAAACGGAATCATGCAGAATGGCGCTTATGAAGTTGCCAAGCTTTATATAACCTACCGCTACCGCCATCAGCTTTTGCGCAAGGAAAATACAACCGACCAGCAAATAATGAGCCTTCTTGAAGAAAATAACGAAGAAGTCAAGCAGGAAAATTCAAATAAAAATCCGACCGTAGTTTCCGTGCAGCGCGATTATATGGCAGGAGAAGTCAGCAAAGACATTACACGCCGTTTTCTTTTGGATCCGGATATTTGCAAAGCCCATGACGAGGGAATCATACATTTTCATGATGCAGATTATTTTGCCCAGCACATGCACAACTGCGACCTTGTAAACCTTGAAGATATGCTTCAAAACGGAACTGTAATCAGCGGAACAAAAATTGACCGTCCGCATTCTTTTTCAACAGCCTGCAATATAGCCACACAGATTATAGCGCAAGTCGCCAGCTGCCAGTACGGCGGACAAAGCATTACGCTCACTCACCTTGCTCCTTTCGTAGACGTAAGCCGCAAAAAAATCATGGCAGAAACAACAGAACTTATCAAAGCCACAGGACTTCAGGTTTCTTCAGAGCAGTTTGATTATATGGTTGAACAGCGCGTAAAAGACGAAATCAAGCGCGGAGTTCAGACAATCCAGTATCAGGTCATAACTCTTATGACAACAAACGGCCAGGCTCCTTTTGTAACGGTTTTCATGTACTTGAACGAAGCAAAAAACGAGCAGGAAAAAGCCGACCTTGCGCTGATTATAGAAGAAGTTCTCAAGCAGCGTTATCAGGGAGTAAAAAACGAAAAAGGCGCCTGGATTACTCCAGCGTTCCCAAAGCTTATTTATGTCCTTGAAAATGATAACGTGGAACAAGGCTCTCCATACTATTATCTTTCCGAGCTTGCCGCAAAATGCACCGCGCGCAGAATGGTTCCAGACTACATCAGCGAAAAGAAAATGCTGGAGCTAAAAATCGATGCAAAAGGAAACGGAAACTGCTATCCTTGCATGGGCTGCCGCTCATTTTTAACGCCTTACTTGGACTTGACTGGAAAGCCAAAATACTACGGAAGGTTCAATCAAGGAGTTGTAACGCTGAACCTTGTTGATGTGGCCTGCTCTTCTGGTGGCGACATGATGAAATTCCATCAGCTTCTTCAGGAACGCCTTGAACTTTGCCACAGAGCGCTTAGAATCCGCCACGAACGCCTTCTTGGAACAAAATCTGATGCCGCGCCAATTCTATGGCAAAACGGAGCATTGGCAAGATTAAAGAAAGGTGAAGTTATCGACAAGCTTTTGTACAACGGATATTCAACAATTTCCCTTGGATATGCCGGACTTTGCGAATGCGTGCGCTATATGACCGGAAAATCCCACACAGATCCGGATGCAAAACCTTTTGCGCTCAATGTAATGAAAGCCTTGAATGAAGCCTGCAAAAAGTGGAAGGAAGCCGAGCATATCGACTATTCCGTCTATGGAACTCCGCTTGAAAGCACAACTTACAAATTTGCAAAGTGCCTTAAAAGAAGATTCGGAATAATTGAAGGCGTTACAGACAAAAACTACATCACAAACAGCTACCACGTAAATGTAACAGAAAAAATCGACGCATTTACAAAGCTTTCATTTGAATCTGAATTCCAAAGACTTTCACCGGGAGGAGCTGTAAGCTACGTTGAAGTTCCGAATATGGAAAACAACATTCCAGCTGTAATGGCTCTCTTAAAGCACATTTACAACAACATAATGTACGCAGAGCTGAACACAAAAAGCGACTTCTGCCAAAAATGCGGCTACACAGGCGAAATTCAAATTGCAACAGACGGCGATGGAAAATTAATCTGGGAATGTCCAAACTGCAAAAACCACGACCAGGCCACAATGAACGTTGCAAGAAGAACCTGCGGCTACATTGGAACACAATACTGGAATCAGGGACGCACACAGGAAATAAAAGAGCGTGTGCTTCATTTGTAAATGTACTACGGAGAAATTAAAAAATTCGACATCTCAAACGGAGAGGGCGTTAGAGTTTCCCTCTTTGTTTCAGGATGCAGAGTTCATTGTCCGGGCTGCTTTAACAAATGCACTTGGGATTTTCAGTACGGAAAACTTTTTACAGAAGAAACAGAAAACGAAATAACCGAAGCTCTTTCAAAGGAATTTATTTCAGGACTTACAGTTCTTGGAGGAGAGCCGTTCGAGCCTGAAAACCAGAAAGTTCTTGCGCCGTTTTTATCAAAAGTAAAAAAAATGTTTCCAAAAAAAACAATCTGGTGCTACACAGGCTACGTTTACGACAAGGACATTCTTCCTTCCTGCGGAAAAAAGCACTGCGACTTTACAGAGCAATTTTTAAGCTGCATTGATGTTCTTGTGGATGGACCTTTTATAGAAGAACTCAAGGATATTTCACTGCAATTCCGCGGCTCAAGAAATCAGCGCATACTCCATTTAAAATAAATTCAGCTACAAGCTCATAACTGCCTGAATCCATTCGGTTCTATTTTTTACACCGAATTTTTCATATATATGCTGAATATGAGTTGCAACAGTGCTGGTAGCAATAAAAAGTTCCTTTGCAATTTGCTTGTTAGTCTGATTCTTTAGCAAAAGCTCAGCGATTTCAATTTCCCTTGACGACAAGCCGAATTTTTTATAAGCACAAATTCTGTTTTCTCTTGAATCAACGGCAGGCACGAATGTCAAGTCTGAATTCAATTTGCCGCCATAAGAAGATTCTGCTGTCTTGTTTATAAAATCAGTTATTGTCCTTGCAAAATCTTTTTTAACATTTATTTTTAAAGACAAAACCGAATAGACTTTTAAAAGCAGTTCCATTTGTGAAAAAGGCTTAAAAATATAATCCACCGCGCCTTCCTTAATTGAAACACGACGAAGCTTGGAATCCTGCACGCCCGTTAAAAACAAAAATGGAATTGTCTTTAGATTTTCGTCCTTGCGGCAAATTTCAAAAAAAGCCTTTCCGTCCATAACCGGCATAACCATATCCGAAATTATTAAATCTGGAATTTCTTTCTTTATTTTTTCAAGAGCATCCTTTCCATTGCAAGCAGCAAAAACCGTGCAGTAAGGCTTGAACATATTTTGAATATTTTCCAAAAGCGAAAGATTGTCTTCGGCACAAAGAATTTTTACGCCCTGCATTATTTGCAAAAAATCATAATTTTGAAGCGCGGAAATATTCAGTTCAGGTTCATTTTCATAGAAAAGCTGCTCCGTCTTTTGAACGTAATTTTCATCAGTGCTGCCGGAAACAATTTCAAGAGGCAAGCGGGCTTCAAAAACAACTTTGTGCAAATTTTTTCCATCCTTAAAAACAGGAACACAAACCGCATTGCAGTTTCCGTTATACAATTTGCAAATCCGCCGCACAAGATTAAGCCCGATTCCCATTCCAGCAATATTTTCTGAAATATTTTTTCCTCGGAAGCCAAACGCAAAAAGCTGCTCAATGTTCTGCTCCAAAATATTTTCAGAAAAATTTGAAACTCTATAAACCAGTGTTTTGCTCAAAGTGTCCCATTCAATGCTCACGTCAATTTTATTTTTTTCCACGGAATATTTTATCGCATTGTCAATCAGATTTATAAAAACAGTTTCCAAAAACAAAGGAAAAATCAAAACGCAAAGTTCTTCGCCGCATGAATAAGTCCACGAAATTTCAATTCCTTTTATCCGCGCATAGGAAATAAAGTTGTCAAGACATTGCCTAAACAAATTCATAACAAAAACCGCGGACTTTATTTTTGCAGCTTCCTGAATATTTTGTTCCTGCCGTTCAAGAGAGTTTACCATGAGCGCAATGTTTTTTATTCTTTGTATGTTCCAATCCGTGCTTTTTACACAGGCAAAAAAATTCTTTAAAGCCCCCCCCCCACGGAAATTATTTTGCCTAAAAAATTCATTTACAATGTTTTCCATTTCTTCAACAGAGTTTTGAATAATCGTAACCGGAGCTAAAAGTTCATGCGCTGAAGACTTTAAGAAATACGAAGATTCCCTAAGCATGTTAAATTCATTTTGCCTTTGCCTGACTTTTACAAAAATGCTTACGCCGTAAATAAGAATATGAGAAACAAAGCAAATGTCGTAGCCAAAATAATAGTCATTGTCAAAAACAGAAAGAAAGTTCACATTGAATTTAAGACGCAAAAGATGCAATGACTGCCTGAAAATTATATAAACAAAAAGCGGAACCCAAGAAAAAATCAAAAGCGACGGAATATTTTTTATTTTAAAAAATGAATGCACAAGAAGCGCGCTGCAAAATGCGCAGCCCAAAATCAAAAAGCAAATTGTCGCAATATATGGAACTTTTACATCATCGCAAAATCCGTACAGAAAAACAGAAACTAAGCAGACAAATAAAATCAAGCCGAGAATTCTTTTACACAACCAATTTTTTTCAAGTGAAAGATTTTCCAAAAACAAAATCTGCGAAAAACAAAGTCCAATGGCGCACACAATGTAGCCGAATCTTACAAAAAACAGTTTCTGGCAAAAAGCGTTCCAAATGTATGTGCAGCCAAATCCTTTCATTGCAAGTTGATAAAGAAAAAACGCAAAAGTCATAATGCCCAGATACAAAAAAAGTTTTTCCTTTAGACTTGCAAACAAAACAAAAAGAGCTGCCGCCGTAACAAGCATAACGCAAAAAAATATTATATGCACAAATGAAAAATGCTCTGTCTGCTCAAAAAAACGCTCCATTGTAAAAAAACGGAATATGCAAGAAGTTGAATCCGAATTCTTAATCTTTAAAATGTAGCATTCATCAAAAAAATGTCCTTCTGGAATTTCAAGGAAAACTCTCCAGGATTTTATTGGTTTTTGCGAATTGAAAACCGTTCTTCCTGCAACGCTGCTTTTTTTCCAGCTGCCATTTTCAAAAACATAAAGTTCTACGGAATCAACAATTTCAGGACCAAGGTCAAGAATTTGCGCAGGAAATTTCTGTGGATTTTTTCGCTGAACGGCGCACCAAAGAGTACCTTTTACAAATCCCGGCGAAAAACGAAATCCGCTTTTTTTACATTCGGAAGGAAATGCAAAGTCAGAAGAAAACTCGCTGTCTGAACTTTGCCAATAATAAACCTGCACTGAATTTTCCTGTGCAAAGAAAAATTCGCCGCAAACAAAAAACAAGACTGATAAAACCCAACAATTCTTTTTCATCAAGAAAGCAAACATAGCAAAACCCGCAAGAATTTTTTAGCAATCTTTTTTATTTTAGTGGATATGGAAAAATTTTGAAATAATACTTTTTAAATGAACCCCACTACGAAATGGGTGAAAAGTTCAGTTATCGCAGTGGGGAATTATGTAAAATATTTGAAACTTAATTAATCAAGTTTGATTGTAAGAGCAGGACAAATGCCTGAAAAGTTTGTACTTCCTGAAGTAACTTCTTCTAGTGAACTTAGATATACATTAAAATAACGATTTTCCCTGTTTTCAGAATTGATAAATCTCTCATAATAATCAACTTTTTCTTTGACAGGTGTCCGTGTAAAATAGCTTTTTTGAGAATATAAATTGCTTGCTTTTGCAAGGTCTGATGAAGAGCGATCATCGCTATATTTTGTTTTTTCTTTAAACTTAATTAAATCATTTTTACTTAACAAGAAAATTTTATCATTTGTATCATTACACCTTAAATCGATTGTTTCTGATTCTTCTCCGTCCGCTACTTTGGTACCTGAATAATATCTCATTGACTCTGAACCATTATAAACATAAGTTGTTGCAATTAAATTTTGACCTTCAGAAGAAAATGCATTCTGCAAAAATCCATTGTCCTTGAACTTTATTTCATAAGAGTCAATTTTATAAGAATCAATCAGTGTATTTCCATAATGGCTTATATAGCTTAAGCCATTTAACACAGCCCTTACAAAACTATATTCATAGTTTGACGGATAAATATTTTTATCTTTAGAAGACGAACGTTTAAATACAAAATTATTTTCGCTATTATCCCGCAGCCAATAAATAGTCATATCATAATGAATTCCTGAAATCAAAATTTTTTCAGAATATAGGAGAGCATTTCCCGTTCCATTGTAGTCATTTGTAACAACAATCCATTTTATTGGTTCAACTTTAAAGTAATATTCAGTCCCATCTACTATACTAGAACCATCAGAGAAGAGCCCATCATTATAGGCATTTGGATTTGCCTGCATCTTAAAATATTTACAGCCGTCACTACCTAAATAAAGATGTTTATCTTGGTCAATTGCTTCTGTAATTTCAACATCCTGCGTTTTTACAGTTTGCGGCCATTCTCCAAAAAGCACATAAGTTGCTTCCGTTCCCGCGCTTCCATCTGTCCCAGCTTTTAAAATATACGGAGAGTCTATGTAGTTTGTAGGCAATTCTTCAGTATTATCACCATTGTTTGATGAATTTCCAGTATTTGAAGATGGCGTTGCAGGCGCATAATACGAATCATCTCCAGAACCACCGCCTGAACCATTAGAACAGGAAAATATAAACAATCCTAAAAATCCAAATAAAAAAACAGGTATTACAACTTTTGTCATTTTCATCATGCCGTTCTTCCTTTTTTACAAAATATGACTAAGAAGATAATAGTTTTGGCATAGATATTTTTATCGTTTAAATTTGGATTTGCGCATAGACTTTTTTCTAGTTATGCATCGAGACAAACATTTAGACAAAAAACTGTAATATATTTTTTTTACCATATATTTGCCGTAAAAAAATTACGGCGGGGGTTGTTTTTTTAGAAATTTATTCCGATAATATGTTATATTCAAATTGGAGTATAAATATGCTCAAGTCACTAACACTAAGTAACTTTAAAGCTTTTGAAAAACCTGTAACAATAGATTTTTCTGCTATAGGAAATTACTCATTCAATACAGAAACTATAAAGAATGGCATTGTAAAAACAGCTGTAATGTACGGTAAAAATGCCAGTGGAAAATCTTCTCTTGGTCTTGCAATTTTTGATATTGTAGCCAATCTTACAGATAATTTTGTAAATCCAAGAAACTATATAAATTATCTTAACCGCAAGACTAATAATCAATTAAGCCTTTTTGAATATAATTTTGTTTTTGGAAAATCAGAAATTATTTATTCATATTCAAAATCTGATGTTAGAACTATTCTTTCCGAAAGATTAACAATCAATGGTAAAACAGTAATTGAATACGACCGATTAAAAGACAAGCATAAACTTTTTCTAAGTCTTGAAGGTGCAGAAAATGTAAAAATCGATTTAACACAACTTAATTTCTCTGCATTAAGATTTATAAAATCGAATGTCATTTTAAAAGAAAATGATGAAAATACAGCATTTAATCAACTATTTTCTTTTGTTAATAAAATGCTCTTATTTTGGTCTTTGGAAACCCGTGAGTTTATAGGTTATACACCAAATCCCGGTCAAGCTATTTTCAGTGAAATTGTAAAACGTGGACATTTTAAAGACTTGCAGGCTTTCTTTAAAGAAGCTGGCTTTGAAGATGAACTTGACCATAGAATTTTTAATGGCACAGAACAATTACTAATAAAATACAATGATAAAAATAAACTGGATTTTGGCTTGGCATGTTCATCAGGAATGAGTTCTTTGCTTTTAGTATATTATTGGCTTGAAGATGTCTCTGTTCCAGAAAAATGTCCATCTTTTATTTTTATAGATGAATTTGATGCTTTCTATCATTTTGAATTAGCAAGAATTGTTGTTGAAAAACTACGAGCTTGCAATTGCCAAGTTCTTCTTACAACGCACAATACATCTTTATTCACAAATGATTTGCTTAGACCAGATTGTTTTTATATTTGTTCAAAAAATAAAATTGTAAATGCTCATAATGCAACAATGAAAGAGCTGCGTCTTGGTCATAATCTTGAAAAACTCTATCGTGGCGGCACATTTGGCAAATGATTCTTTTTATCTTTGAAGGCGAAATAAGAGAGCCTGCTTTATATAAAACAATGAAATATTTGTTTCTCTCAAACTCAATAGAAGACGATATTATTGTTTCTTATTGCAGCAACATTTATTCACTTTATAAGAAAATGAAAGAATTGGATATTTTCGGAGGTTCTGCAGATATAGTCAGTGTTTTACAAGAACAACTAAAATCATCAAAAAACAAACATGATGAACTTAATAAAGTAAAAAGCAGTGATTCAATTTCTGAAATATATCTCTTTTTCGACTATGATTTAAAACAAAAAGACAATTTTAACAAACTTTCTGTAGATGAACAAAACAATCAAATAAAAGAACTTCTTGAATATTTTAATAATGAAACCGAAAAAGGAAAGCTTTATATAGACTATCCAATGGTTGAATCTATCCGATATTTTAAGAAAAAATTGCCAGATGAAAATTATATCAATTATGAAACAGATATGTTTGTTGGCAAAAAATTCAAGGAAGAAGCAGCTAAAAATTCGTATTATCAAAACTTAAGATTTATTACTTTTGATTTAAATAGAGAAAAAGAAATCAAATTACCTAAAAACTCAAACAAGGTAATTGATGAAGAAGAAATCAATAAAGTCAGATCAAATTGGAATCATGTAAAAGACTTAAATATAAAAAAAGCCAATTATATATGCCATAGTATTAATGAAATTCCTGCTATAAAAGACAAAATCAATCAACTTAATATATTTAACAAACAGCTAAGCAAATATTTAATTAGAGAAAAAATCGCTATTTTAAATTCTTTCCCTTTATTTTTATTTGAATATTTACGCTAATACAATAAATTCTTCAATATAAAATACCCATTGCAACAACGAAAGCAAAAATTTATAATGTTCCTATGTCAGAAAATCTTATAGAAAAATTTGTGGATGGTAATTCGCTCAAGGCGTTGAAAAATCTTATTGAATCCAGTTCGGATGACGCAGCCCTTTCTTCTTCTGTACAGCTTGCAGATATTTTTGGCGCAGGGCAGACATTCAAAAAAATCGCTGATAAAAATTCAGATACGGAATCAAAACTTGTTTCCAGCTTTAACAATAATCTTGTGCTTTTAATTCAGAAAACTTGGGTTGAAAAATCCGACGAAGAGCTTAAGGCGCAGATTCTTTATCAGCTTGAAGAATTCCGCGTTCAGTTAAATTCAAAAGATTATGTTCAGGCTTATCCGCAGTTTTTTTCTATTTTAGACAATGTTGTTTACCTTATGTTCGGAAATCAGGCAAAAGCAAAAGATTTTCCAGAATACGCGCTTAGAATCGATCCGGAATTTGGAATTTTCTGGTGGTATGTAAAAAGCCTTCCGCGGGATGCGCAGTGGTCAAGTGAACGCACAAGAATTGCCATTTTGCTTGGAATTTATTTTTTGGCAAACTATTAGAGGAATTTCATGGAGCTTGATTCAATTTGCGCTGAATTAAAAAAAGGAGCGGCACAACTTGCGCTTTATACAGAGCTTCAGAAAAACAATGCGTTAAAATGTGTTTCTGAGGCAATTTTAAAAAACAAGCAGGAAATCCTAAGCGCAAACCAAACCGATGTGGAAGACGCGCGCGCAAAAGGAACTCTAGAATCCCTTGTTGAACGTCTGGCTCTAAACGAAAAAAAATTCAATGATATTTTAGACGGAATCAAAACTGTAATTCAGCAAAAAGATCCAGTTGGCAAAATTGTTGACGGCTGGAAAGCTCCGAACGGAATGGAAATCCGCCAAGTAAGAGTTCCGCTTGGAGTCGCTGCAATTATTTACGAAAGCCGTCCGAACGTTACAGCGGATGCGTTTGCGCTTGCCTACAAAAGCGGAAATTCTATCCTTTTACGCGGTTCTTCTTCTGCGCTTAATTCAAACAAAGCCATTGTAAAGGCAATCAAAGAAGGCTTAAAAAATGCCGGAAAAAACGGCGTTGAGTCTGCTTTGTATTTGTGTGAATCCGGCAGTTATTCCGAAGTAAACGAAATTCTCAATGCAGTCGGCAAAATCGATGTAGTTCTTCCACGCGGCTCTGCAAAACTCATAAATCTTGTTGTTGAAAATGCGAAAGTTCCGGTAATTCAAACTGGAGCCGGAGTCTGCCACCTTTATGTTGATAAAAGCGCGAATCTTGAAAACGCAGCTAAAATTGCGCAGAATTCCAAAATGCAGCGTCCGGGAGCTTGTAACGCAATTGAAACAATCCTTGTAAATAGAAAAGTTCTAAAAGAATTTCTTCCGCTTCTTGCAAAGGAATTTGATGAAAAAGTTCAAATCCGAGCAGATAAGGAATGCCATTCTGTTTTGCAAAATGCAGGCTACAAAAATTTAAAGGAAGCAGTTGATTCCGACTTTGGATTTGAATTTCTTGACTTTATTGTTGCCGTCCGACAAGTTGAATCCACAGAGCAGGCAATTGAATTTATAAACACACACAACACCAAGCACAGCGAATGCATTGCCACAAATGACAGAAGCCACGCCCTTATGTTCCAGCAGCAAATTGACGCAGCCTGCATCTACGTAAATGCAAGCACAAGATTTACAGATGGCGGAATTTTTGGATTTGGAGCGGAACTTGGAATCAGCACACAAAAACTTCATGCCAGAGGTCCTATGGGAGCTGAAGCCTTGACCACGACAAAATTCCTAATCGATGGAAACGGTCAGATTAGGTAAAAATAAATGCAAATTCTCGGCGAGAATTTATTAAAAACACGCCGTACTTTTTAAATTTCACGCCGAGAATTTTAGAAAACTCGGCGTGTTTTTTTAGGTTACTGCGTTTGTTTTAAATGACATTTTTTCTTTTATACAAAAAAAAAGACCGCCCTTTCGGACGGTCTTTTGCTTTTTTTATACTTAATACAATAATTCAGCTTGTTTTAAACTATTCAATATCCGCGTTGACTGTTTTTTCCATTACAATCGGCTTGCCTGCAGCAACAAGATTTTTTCCGGCGGCTTGCGCCATTTTGTTTACAATCTTGTATTCAACTTTGCAGAACTTGTCTATGCCGATTTTTGAAGGCTTTTCAAAAGGTTCAAAGCCTTCAAGAACAACTTGAGTTCCAGGAGCTGCCCAAGGAGCTGTCAAAAGCTCAACTTTTTCAACGCCGTCTTCCACATAGTCAGAGGCAAGAAGCATTCCGCGGCTTTCAACGCCCTTCATTTTTCTTGGAGCAAGGTTAGCGGCAATAATAACATGTTTTCCCAAAAGCTCCTCTTCCTTTAAATAAGGACGCAAGCCAGACTGAATAATGCGCTCTGTTCCGCTTCCGTCGTCAAGATGCTCAATGTAAAGCTTGTCGCCCTGCGGATTTGTTTCCACGCTCAAAATCTTTGCAACTTTAAGCTCAATGTGCTTGTTAAAATATTCAACCGGGTCAATTTTTGGCGCAGAAGATTCAGGCTTGTGCTCTTCTTTTGGCTGAATGTTTTGAGTGTGCTCCTTAGGCTCTGTCGCCATAAGATATTCAAGATCAATTTCTCCTGCCACACAAGGAACTCCAACCTGCCAATTTTCAAGAATCTGCGGATGAATTTCTCCAAAAATTCCAGCCTGCTTTCCGTTCACCATAATTCCAGCCTGACGCCCCGGAATAAAGCGAGGATCATTTGTTTCCTGAACTTCATATTTATGGTCAAGATAGTAAAGAATTGTGCTCACTTCGCTTGCAGCTTCGTTAAAGTTTGCATTGTTGGAAGCTGTAAGAAATCCAAGGCTCTGAATTGTCTTTGTGCCGGTATTTTCACTTTCATCGATGAATGCAATTTTTCCGACTTCAAAAATCTTGTGAGGATAAACTGCGTTTCCGCTTTGGGCTTCGGCTTCAAAAAGAGATGCAATAATTGACGGACGGATAAACTGATAGTTTTCGCTCATTGGATTTGCAATTTCAATTACATTTTTTCCATCGATTCCCATGTTGTCAATGTAGGTTTTCTTTGAACCAAGGTAATTGAAAATCATTTCCTGATAGCCGATTCCAGCCATAATATTTTTTACTTTGCGGCTGTAAACGGTAATTGGCAAAAGACGTCCGATTGTAAAGTCGTTTGGTTTTTCAGGCTTAAAGAAATCAAGGCCTTTTCCAATCATAACATCTTCAATAACATCAACTTCGTGCAAAAAGTCGTTGCGGTAAGGAGCTGGATGCACAACAAAAACAGTTTCGCCGTTTTCATTCAAAACATCAACTTTGCTTCCCATGCGCACAAGAGCATCTTTCACTTCGTCCTCGGAAAGAGAACTGCCAAGCTTTTTGTTTATTGCAGAAAGTCGGGCTTTTGCTGTCTGCTGGAAATAATAAGGAATGACAACATCGTTTCCAAATCCAGTGTCATATTCGTGGTGAACTTTTACAGGAAGAATTTCATAACCTGCGTCTGCAAAATCACAGGCAACAATATTCGCAGCAAGCATCAAGTCTTTCATGTCAACGCCGGTAAGCTCAACCATCAAATCCTTGTCGCCAACTTCAATCTGTCCCAAAGTCGCGCTGTTGATTATAGGGCTCATGCTCATAATTTCGCCAGAATCGTCCTGCAAAACCGGATATTTTTCAAAATCCTTTAAAATCCAGCCGTATTCTTTTCCCTTTGGATGATTTTGAAGGATTTCACGGCAAGTCTGTTTTTCTTCACCCTGAAGCGGAACAAAACTTACCTTGTCTGGATCAGCTGCAACAAAATGAACCGGCCACTTTAAATTTGCTGCGCGGTAAACGCCCATTGAAATTGTTTTTCTTTTGCGCCCAAAGTTCCAGGCAAGCTTTTCCTGAGTCTGCATAATGTCAATAAGCATCGCATTGTCTATAGGTTTTCCGCTTATAACAAAAGAAACCATAAACGGCCTGATATGCTTTAAAGCCGGATCAACAACAGCAAGACGATTTCCTGTGTCTTTTAGCTTCCCTTCATCCGACATGAATTTGCTGTAGTCTGAATGGCCTTTTCCTTCGTGCTCGCGAAGGCATCTTGCAACTCCGCCGGCAGACCACAAGTCAGGACGGTTTGTGTCGTTCAGTTCAATTTTTATAACACGCTCATTTTCTGGAGCAGATTCATCGGGCTTTTCGTCAAGTTCGGCTTTTGCAAATGTAAGCTTCTTTTCAAAAGTATCCCAGTCGTATTTAGTTCCAAGCAAATTAAAAAAAAGTTTTTCGTTGACTTCAATCTTAGGCATGGTTTCCTCTATTAAATAGTGTGCATAGATTATATTACAACAATGGCAAAACTGCAATTAGGGGAATAAAGACTTGAAGTTTCAAATTGTAATACAAACATTATTTAAAATTGCCATAAGGATTGGAAAAATCTAACAATTTTTCTCACATACTCAAGCCCATGACTCGTCTCCATAATCATCTTCTTCACAACAACCCAAAATCGACGAAGGATTTCCATAACAAGATGCACCATATTCCCACAATTCTGAATCTTCAGTGATATTATCTAAAGAAGAAAGTTTATCCTTTAATCTGTTAATCACAATATTCTTATTAGCCCAAACTTCGAGTTTTGTAAATTTACTGTCATTGCCGTGCTTGCCCCTGCGATGTTTCTGAAAGGAACTCGGTTGATAATCCGTTGGAAAGATTGCCGTGTCAAGCATTGCAATGACAGCCTTGTTAGCATATAAATAACTGTCTAGTAGCTGTTTTTATTAAAACTCGACATTCGATCTAAAAATAAAGTGCAACAATTTCTCGAAAAACTCATCTTTTATAAAATCTCCGCACTTGAAAAAATCAAAATGAAAAAAAACACTTTAGTACAGTCAGAGAATTCATAAATTTCTAACCAATTACTGAAAAAAAAGATTCTATTTTACACTCATTAAATATTCATGAAAAATATATATTAAATCATCAGAAATATAATCCATAGGTATTCCTTTTTGTAAAATAAAAGAAGCAGTTTCAAAATCTTGTATTTCTGAAAATACATCCGTTATATGCTCTTCATACTTTTTAAGTATAAAATTTTTATCTATATATTTAAACTCTAAATTTGAAACCACTAAATAATGTCCATCTCTAAAGGTTTGCTTAATTATAAAGCCTTCTTGCATTATAAAAACATCTTGAAAACCTTCTCCAAGGTTATTTATATTTAGTTTTATTGTTGTATATTTAGAAATAATTTTATTATTTTTTATAATTTCTATTATTTTTACATTATCTAAATATTCTGATGAATTAATTGTTACTGGTGTTACTTTTAATTTAAAATCTGACAGTTCTTTTGAATTAAATGAATATGTTTGTGAAAACAAAGGGATAAAAGAAACATATAATAAAAACAATAACAATACTTTTCTTTTCATCTTCTTTCCCCCTATTTTGTTTTTTTACACTCAGTCAGCTTCCATTTACTTTTTAATGCTCTAAAATAAGAACGCCTTTTTGCTTTTCCAGGTTCTAATTCACCTGAATTTATCGTATTTGTAATCGAATTAACACTTACATCATCAGAACCTTTATCAGCCTTAGAATTTAATCCATTACAATACCAATAAGCCATTGCAGAAACAACTGATTCCGTTACGTTTGTTACATTATCAGGTGTTATCTCTGTAGAAAAATTAGGACAAACAGTTTTTATAGTATTATTTATATTTGTATAATTATTCTTGCCTGTTATCTGAATTAATCCACCGCCTCTATATTTCCAGCCATCTCCACTTGCAATATCCCCATTTCCATTTCGATTAGCATATGCTCTATTTGCAATTGCTTCTTGATCCGCTCTATGTGTTTTTGTACGTCCATATTTTTCCGCTTCATCAGTATGTTCTTTAAAGTATTTAAAAGGTCCTGTATCTTTTGATTTGAGGACTTCAGCTGAATAATTCAAGCTCTCCATTTTAGCGGTAAGTTCAGAACCAGATTCTTGTCTAATTTGAGCCCAAAAATGAGATTTTCTTAAACAAGTATTTATTTCAAAATGTTTACAATATTTGTTAAAAACTTCTAATATTTCTTTTAGACGATTCTCTGTTGCTACTGTAAAAATACATTTTAAATCTTCTGTCGTTAAATCTCTAGCACATCTACAAGTTTTTAGTGCTTCAACCACAGGCTGAGCAGGAGCTTGTAAAATGTTTTCATTTTTTGTTTGACTTGTATCTTCAGAATCAGAAACGACAAAATGATCTGAAGTAGCACATTGCAATGCAGGTATAAAAAATTTTACTGTATCTGTAATGCAATCTTGAGGTTTCTTACCAAAACGAAGAATAAAAAGTTTTTCAACTAATTCAGCATATTCTGGTATTGTCAGGACATCAGATAATGTAACTTCTTTTCTGGCAACTTTGGTCATAAAAGAATAACTAGTCTGAGGTGCACCTTCCCATGCATATCCAGGAATTGCAATAGAACAAACTTCTCCTTGTTGTAACATATCACTATATATTTCATTCCACTCTGGAATAGAGTCCTCAGATAAATGTAAACTATTATCAGCTAATTTGTTTATGTAACTTGGTTCAATCTTAAACACCTTATCTAATTTATCATCTGCTAATTCCTTCAGCTTTTTTGTAAAATATTGTGCGACTGAAAAAACTCCAAATGATTTTTTCCTAATGAATCATAATACTCTTTCCATTTAGGATTTTCTTCATTTAAGTCAAAAACAAATCCTGCATAATACTTCATTTTCAATATCCTTTATTTTATTAACATACAGACAGAACCAATAAAAATATCACTTATCTTTAGTTTTTCACTATCGATAGGTATTTCTTTACTGCTTCCATCTTTCCAGACAAGTTTTAATGTTTTCCCTTTGAGTTCATCAAAGTTCTTTATAGTTAGAACAATTTCATCTTTTACATCCAGCTGTCCTGATTCCTCGCTTTCCACACCGTCGCACTCTACAGTGAACGCGTATTCCGGCAGGGTATAACCTTTTTCCTCCAGCTCCTTCTGGCTGTCTGTGTCATCGTCATCTGCCATGTAGACGACTTTCCACTTGCGGCGGATTTTACCGTCCTGTACAGCTGCGCTCAGCTCTGCGACAAAATCATCGTTGCCGTCGTCGTCTTTCTCAATGACTTTGATTGTTGCTGTCGCTCCGTCGGCAATGTCCGTTACATCGGCACAAAGGTACATCTCATCGCCTACTAGGGCTTTTGTTATTGCCTTGCCGTTTGCATCTTCCCAGCGCGGGCTTGCGATTGACGGGGTCTTTTCCTCTGC
>ERZ808246.311-NODE-311-length-43176-cov-48.130795_pt1 | contig 43176 bp, 28 predicted proteins | sample MGYA00521083_ERZ808246 | MGnify/ENA primary metagenome ERZ808246 (study PRJEB31516, sample SAMN03275577) | gut metagenome | biome: mammalia-associated habitat; material: feces | host: Papio cynocephalus | place: Kenya | collected 2012-07-07 ...
TAATCTAAAAGAAATATTTATAGATGTCTTTTAGCCGTCGTGGATCAGTGGTTTACGCTTATGACCAGATGGATGATTTTCGATACCTGCTTAATCAGGGGAAGCTATGCTCAGCAATGAGTGCGATGCCCTGCAGATGGGTGATGCGGGCAATTGTCAGGGCATTGGTATTGTCAATGCCATATCAGAGCAACATGTCATCGGATGCGTCGGCAGTTCGGGCGTCTGATGCATATGTGACGAGCGGAATGAAGCGAAATCGATGTGCACCGTTGATTTCGGTTATTCGGCATGCGGTGAAATTCGAATTACTATCGTCAGGCGTAGTTAATCCTTGAATGAATGCTTTGCCATGAACCGTGTCGGATTTCGTAGAGAGATGGCGGCGAATCCGCCGGCTACCGGCGCATCACCTTTTCGAAACGGAACATCTCATCATTCGAATCCTCGTGTCCAAGATGCTCTTCTGAGTTTTCACCGGATGCGGAACCGATTTCCGGATCGTCGGATGGGGCGGGATGGTGGCTGTTGAAGAACTCCACGATATGGAATCCAAGCACGTTCACATAAAAATGAATGTTGCGCTTCTCGAAATACGGGGTGACGAGTTCCCACACCTTCACATTCGGATACAGGCGCTCCACCGCTGTCCATGCCTTCGTTCCCGCGCTTTTTCCGTGCTCATCGGGGTTCACGAACAGCAATTCGCATTCGCCACGGGAACCGTCTTCGGAAAAACGAAGCACCAATCCTCCGACTTTCTCGCCATCCGCCAGAATGCGGTATGCGGTGCCTCCGTCCAGACAGCCTTCGATCGTGGCGCGGGAGATAATCTGTCCGTCCTCTTCGAAATGGTTATCGCGCAATCCGAATTCCTCGAGCGCGCCGTAATTGAAAGCCTTTTGGTTGTCTGCGATGAACTGCTCGCGGTCAATGCCCTCCAACGGGGCAAGCGTCACATTTGGCATGTTCCCCTCGTTCGTCTCGTTTCCGTCATCGTTTCCGCTGGCCACGTCCGCCCGATAGACGAAAATCACCTGCATTGCCGAGTATACCGGCAATTCGGGTAGCCGGTGCACCCGTAGAACGAGCGGGACGGGTCGGAACCGGCATGCCGCAGCCGCAGGGCCTCGCCGCAGTTCGGGCATTGCGGTGGCAGCTTGACCCCGCGGAAGACATTCGGGCAGATGCGGTCATGCAACTCATACATGAACCGTGACGGCCGAGTCTGGTCGACCACGAAAAACAGCTTCTTCCGGCACCGCGTCATCGCCACGTAGAACAGGCGGCGTTCCTCGGCGTGCGGCATGCGCTCCACTTCCGGCAGCAGCAGTCCAAGCAGCGGCTCTTCGGGAATCGCGCTCGGGAAGCCTTTCAATCCGCCAGAACAGCAGAGCAGGAACACGAAATCGTATTGCAGTCCTTTGGATTTGTGCACGGTCATGAACGTGATGTTCATTTCCGGCTTCTCGGCAAATGCGATGCTTCCGGTCCCTTGGTCGATGCGGAACAGGCCATCGCGGTCGTTGCGTGCGATGAGGTTCAGGTCGCTGTTGTACCGTCCCAGCAGCAGCACCGATGCGGCCTTCGGCAGTTTGCGTAACTGCGCGACGACCGCTTCGAAGCGTTCCTCCTGCGTGGCGCCGCCGAGTGCCTTCAGCGAGTAGTCCCTCTTGTCGTTCGGATTGCGCAGATGCTTGGCATAAAGGTTGGCGTCCCGCATGATGAATTTGCCGCTCGCGTCGATGAGGCTCTGCCGGAATCGCCTGGTAGTGGTGATCTGGAACATGCGCGTCGGTCCCCAGGCCTGCCAGCTGTCGGCGAAATCAAGGATCAGATGGATGTCGCTGCCCGCGAACCGGTAGATCGACTGCCAGTCGTCGCCCACGCAGAACAGCGTGAAATCGCGTTGTTCGCGCAATGCGCGGATCAGCGCGTACCGCGGCCTCGACATGTCTTGGTATTCGTCGATGAGCACGTATTTGTACGGGTGCCGGTATGCGCCGCTTTTCACGCATTGGATGGCGTCGACGATCATGCCGGGGAAATCGATGCCGTGGGTCGTGCGGAAATTGTCGGTGTATGCGGCGTACAGCGGTTCCACGAGCCGCAGCATCTCGCGATTGCGGCCGATGTGCCTGCCGCCGTTGCGTTCGTTGAGCGTGTGCATGCCGTCGATGCCGATGTTGTTCTGCCGCATGTGCTGGATGATCGTCTGCGCGTTCTCGATGAGGTTTTGCCGATACTGGTTGAAGGCGTAATCGTCCGTCGGCAAGTGGAAATCCTCGCGTCGCGCGGCCGCGCCGTATTTGTCGAACAGTTCCTTCGGCATGAGCTTGAACGCCAGCAGACGATAGGGGATGTTTCGTTCGAGCAGCCGTTCGAAGGTTTCGCGCACCACGGTGTTCGACGCGTGCCCGTCGATGATGGGTCGGTCGGCGATGGTGGATGAACGGCAGATCTCCAATCCGAGACTGTGGAACGTGCACGCGCGGATAGTCATGCCGGTGCCTGCCATGATGCGCTGCGACATCTCGTCCGCGGATTTTCTGGTGAACGACAATACGAGGATTTCCTCGGGGCCGGCGCGTTTCGTGGCGAGCAGCCAGGCGATGTAGCCGATGATGGTCGTGGTCTTGCCGGTTCCGGCGCCCGCCAATACGAGGGTGTTATGGCCGGCTCCGGCGATCGCGCTGATTTGCTCGTCGCTCAATTCGTGCTTTTCGATATTGCCGATGATGGCGCGGGCCTGGTCGATTTGCTCCTTCGGCAGCAGCGGTTGCGGAACGAGTTTTGCCGGACGCTGCGATTGCCGATGCCGGACGATGGGGGACTGCGCTGAGTGCGATGATGGCGTGTGCCGCAGTGCGTTGCGAGGCTGTGCCGCCGCATATCGTTGCGGCGTGCGCGCCTTTGACGGCTCCGGCGTTCGCGTTGATTTCGGTGATTGCCGTTGCGCGCGTTGCGTGGATTGCACAGGTCGTACGGATTGCGATTGCCGATGTTGCCCGGGCTGCTGCTGGTGTTGCGTGGGTTGCGAAGCTGGCTCTGCCGTCGCCGTTGGCCGCGCTGTTGTAGCCGGCCGCGTCGCGTCGTCCGAGCCCAGCATGTTCTTCAGCATCCTCAGCAGTCCCATGGCGCTCCCTTCCATCACGCACGGGCAATTATAATGTGTGGAGTTCCGCAAAGGGAAAGGGATGCGCATGCGCGTGCTACATACTTCCGACTGGCATATCGGCAGACGGTTCAAAGGCGTCGATCTGCTGGACTACCAGCGCAAGGCGCTTGAATGGCTCGTCTCGTTGATTGAACGCGAACGGGTGGATGTGCTTTGCGTGGCCGGCGACGTGTATGATGCGCCGCGTCCTTCCGCCGAGGCTGTGCGCCTGTTCAACGAGATATTCCAGCGGCTCGGATTGATGGAGATTAACGGGCATGCGCTGCAGATCGTATTCACCCCCGGCAACCACGATTCCGCGGCCCGATTGGGCTTCGGTGCCGCGCTGATGCGACCGAACGTGCATATGCGCTGCGACATCGCAGGCATCGGCACGCCCGTGATGGTTGAATCGGCGGACGGTGAGCGGCTGGCGGTCTACGCGCTGCCGTATCTCGATCCCGACCTCGCGCGCCCGGCATTGCAGAGCCTGCTGGGAACCATGGCCGATGGATGCGGTCGCGCTGATGCGACCGATTCCCGGGATGCGGACATGGTCGGCACATCGGTAATCGCCGAATCGTCCGATGCTCCGGAAACGGGCGGACGGAATGCCGGATCGCACGACACGCGAACAGGCAAACGGCATGCGGAGCACACCATCCAGCGCTCCCACGAGGGTGTCATGCGTGCCGCATTGCAGGTGGCCACCGCCGATCTGGCGGCGCGGCGCGCCGAAGATCCGCGACTGAACGCCATCCTCATGGCGCACGCCTTCGTATCCGGTGCCGCATCCTCCGATTCCGAACGCAATATCAGCGTCGGCGGCGTTGACAGCGTGCCCGCCGAACTCTTCTCCAATTCCGGATTCGATTACCTGGCGCTCGGCCACTTGCACAGGCCTCAGAAAGTCATCATTCCCATGAAATCCGTGAGCGAGTCGCGGTACCAGCTCGGCCGCACCCCGCAGGCGCGCTACAGCGGCTCCCTGCTCGCGTACTCGTTCTCCGAATCGCAGAAGCCGCCGGTGGAGGGCAACGGCAAAAGCGTGGTGCTGCTTGATTTCGAAGGCGGCGAACTCTCGGAACCGCGCGTCATACCCGTCGAATCCGGCGAGCCGCCATTCGTACAGGTAAGCGGCACCATGGACGAGATCCTCGGCCCGTACGCCGAACAATACGGAAGCATGTGGGCGTCGGTCACCGTGCGGGTATCGGAATTCCCGCACGGCGCCTACCAGAAAATCGACCGTGCCTACGCGCATGCGTTGGAAAAGAACTTCGAATACTCGCAGCGGCCGCAATCGCAGGAAACCCGGAACATGGCCGACCTGAAACAGGCGACGGACGAAATGGACGTGCTGCGCGACTTCGTAAGGTTCTCTTTGGGACGCGCGCCGTCGCAGGCGGAAAACGACGTACTGCATGACGCCGTGGAGACGGTGCGCGCAAACACTCGAGGGGAGGCCGCGCAATGAAGCTCATCGCACTCAGATTCCAAGGCGTCGGACCATACAAAGGCGAGTACGCCATCGACTTCGCCGCATTGACCCGATCGCACATGTTCCTCATCGACGGGGAGACGGGTGCGGGCAAGACCACGTTGCTCGACTGCGTCACATTCGCGTTGTACGGATCGATTTCCGGCAACACCGAAGGGAAAAGCGGCGTCGGCGACCGCAACAGGTTGCGCTCGCGGTTCCTGGACGGGCAGGACGTTGAAACCTATGTGGAGCTGATTTTCGAGGAAGGCGGGCACTATTACGCGGTGCGCCGCACGCCGGCATACGAGAAGCCGAAGGCTCGTGGCGAGGGCATGACGTCGAAAAACGCGACCGGCAAGATGATGCGGGTCGCGGATGGTGCCGAAGTCGGATTCGCGATGCTTGTCGCGCAGGCAGGCGAGGGCGACGCGACCGACATCGGTGGCACGGCAAACGTCGGCGGTTCGAATGGTGCCGCGCGCTATTTCGACTTTCTTGACGAACCGGACCATGCGGTTGCGATCACCTCGCGCGCCGGCGAGGTGGCCGTTGAGGTGGAACGGCTGCTGGGATTGGACCGCGGGCAGTTCTCGAAGACCATCATGCTCGCACAGGGCCAGTTTGCCCAATTCCTGCGTATGAGCCCGGAGGACCGCACCGATCTGGTCAAGGAACTGTTCGGAGCCGAGGAATACGAGGCCATCCAAAACGAATTGGACGCGAGACGCAAACGGTTCGGCAGTGCCGTCGACGAGCAGCGCGCCACATTGGAGGAACATGTCCGCACGGCCCGTGAGAACTCGCGACGGATTATGGAACGGTTGGAATCGGCATCCGTTGAATTTGCTCGGCGGCTAACCGATTCCGAAGAGACGGACTTTCGCGCCGGATCGATGGATACGGGAATGTCCTATGGTTCCGTTGAATCGGATGCGGCGGGCGCGCATGATGAGGCATGGCGTTGGGGGTTGGACAAGTCCGGCACCCTTGACGAGCCGGCGCGCAGCGAAACCGAAATCGTGGAGCAACTGGAAACCACATTACGTGACGTGGAATCGAACGCGCGACGGCTGCTGTCGCAAACGGAATCGCGGGTCGGTCAGGCCGACGAACGGCTGGCGGCCGCACGGCGACGCAATGAGGCCGCATGCGGATTGCGTGAATCGTACGAAGACATGCAGGATGCGCGTACACGGGTTGACGAACTCGAATCGCGCAGACGGGACATCGAAACGGTACGGCAGCAGGTCGCGCAGGCGCGGCAGGCTGCGCCGATTGTGGCGAAGCACGCCGAAAGCGCGGCGTTACGCGCGAAACTGGACGATTGCCTATCGCAAATCGCGGACAACGCGGATGCGTTGGCGGATTTCGAGCCGAAAGAGGAACTGCGGAAGCGGCATGCCGAGGCGGTCGCGGCGGCCGCGGGCGGGGATGCGGCCCGCAAGGCGCTGCAGATAGCGGATGCGCATGCCAGGACTCTGGCCCAGGCCAAGGAAGCTCGTGAGTGTTTGGAAGCGGCCCGACACAAGGCCGAGCGGTGCGAGAAAGCCAAGCTTGAGGCCGCGGCGGCATGTGAGGCGCTGCCGTCCTCGGAATCCGTCGAAGCCCAACTGGAGGAACTCGCCGGCAGACTGGGCGCACGCGGACAGCGGGAAGCCGAGCTCGAACGCGCGAAGGGCGTGCTCGTTCATGCGCGCACGGCGGAAACGCTCGCCGGTCAGGTCACGGACGCCGAAGCCGAGTACGCAGCGGCGCAACAGGCGAGGTCAAGTGCCGAAGCCGATGCCGATCATGCGGAGGAGACGTTGCGGCTGGCGGGCGCCGCCCGATACGCCGAAGACTTGGTCGAGGGAGCGGCATGCCCGGTGTGCGGTTCCGTGGAACATCCCCATCCCGCATCGCGGCCGGACGGCGCGCTGGACGAAAAAACCGTCAAGGCGCTGCGGAAACTGGCGACCGAACGCATGGAGGACGAGTCGAACGCCAAGTCGAAGCTGGAGACGTTGCGTGTGAAGGCCGAAGCCGAACGCGCGCAGGCGGACGGGGCCGACGTGGCGTCGGCCGAGGAACGCATGCGCTTGGCGCGGCATGCCATGGACGAATTGGACGAACTGGCGGAGCGGCAAACCGCATTGAAGGCCCAGCAGAAGCGGATCGCCGACGCCGTTGAGGTTTTGGCGAAGGCTGGAGAGGCCCTGACCACGGCCATCGCGGAACGGGAAATCGCCGCGAAGCAGGCCGCGGACGCCGACTCCGCGGCGAAAGGCATCACCGCGGAAAGCATCGCGGGCGAACGGGGTGCGGCCGAGCGGCAACTCAAACAGGCGCATGAGCGGGCTTTGGAGGCCGAAACGTTGACCAGACGCATTTCGGAGCGCGAGGAACTTGAGCAGAAGGACGTGTCGCTGAAAGCCACACGCGAGGCGTTGACAGAACAGCACCAGACCGTACAACGGGCCGTTGCACGATTGTTGGAAGACAGTGATTTCGCGGATTACGAAGCCGCCGAAACGGCCGCATTGGACGATGCGGAGATCATGCGTCTGGAATCGCAGGTCGACACGTTCGGCAAGAACCGTGCCGCGGCCGACGCCGATATGAGCCGAACCCGTGAGCTGCTGACGGAACGACTGGACGCATGCCGCAGGCTTTTCGCGCCGGCATCGGGGGAACCGCTGGATTCTCGGAAACCATCCGAAACGCGGGAACCGCTGGATTCGCAGGTTCCGCAGGACGCCTTGGCTCCGCAGGGCTGCCGGGATTCCTTGAATTCGCAGGACCGCAAGGATTCGCGCGATTCCCAAAATCCTCAGGACTGGAATGCGATATCGCGACAAGCGGCGCAACTGCTTGAATCCATTGATTTCGCCGCACTCGACGCCGCGCAGTCCGCCGCATCACAGTCGCGCGACGACGCCATCAGCGCGCAGCAGACCGCACGCGACCTCGACACGAACCGCAGGGAGATCGCGAAGCGGCTCGCCAAGGCTGCGGAGACATGGCGGACAGGCATGGCCGATTTCGCGCCGGTCCGCACCATGGCCCTGCTCGCCACCGCCGGCAAGGACTCGCCATCCGCGCAGAAGGTGTCGCTTGTCACCTTCGCGGTGACCGAACGATTCCGGGACGTGCTCGACCGCGCCAACGAACTGCTCAAAGACATCCACGGCGGCGTATACGAGCTGCGCCTCGGCACCCACGAGGGGCGCTCGGGTGGAAAAACCGGACTGCCGATCGCGGTGTTCGACCGCCGCACCGAACGCTCCACCGAGCCGAGCACGCTTTCCGGCGGCGAGACGTTCTTCGTGTCGCTGGCGTTGGCTCTGGCGCTCGCTGACGTGATTCAGGCGGAAAACGGCGGAATCTCGATGGAGACGCTGTTCATCGACGAGGGCTTCGGTTCACTGTCGGACGAGTACCTGGACGATGTGATGGACGTGCTGGACGGCATCGCCCGCACGCGCGACATCGGCATCATCTCGCATGTGGGGCAATTGAAGGAGCGCGTGCATGCGCGCGTATCCGTGGCTCGCGTGAGCGAAAACGGCGAAAGCCGCCTGACCGTGACGGCGTAGGCGGCTTCCGGGATTCTCCCATCACGCTTCGAACGGGTACTTGAGTCCCCAGTCGGCGCGCAGCGAATCCATGAGCTTCATGATGCGCAGCGTGTCGGCATGCGGCATCGCCGCGCATTCGCGTTTGCCGTCGAGCATGGCCTGCGCCGCCGCGGCCACCTCGTACTCGTAGCCGGTGAGCTGCGCCGGCACGTCATAGTGCTTGACGACCGTGTGGTTCGCGTCGTACACGTCGATTGCCTCGACGTTGTTGATGTTCCGGCAGACGAGGTAGCCGTCGGTTCCCCACACGGAGCCGGCGCGGTCCGAATGGCACAGGATGGAGCTTTGCGCGGTGGCCATCACGCCGTTCTCGTAATAGAAGGTCATGGAATCGTGGGCGTCCACGCCGGTCTCGTATGCGCGCATCGACGACTCGACACGCGCGATCGGCGCGTTGTGCATGATCATGTCGATGAAATTGATCGGGTACACGCCGACGTCGAGCAGCGCGCCGCCGGCCAATGCCGGATCGACGATGCGCGCCTTCGCGGTGGTGGGGTAGCAGAGGTTCGCGTCGATGGCCTGCACGTCGCCGATCGCGCCCGACGCGATGATGTCGTCGATCATGGGGCGCGACGGCATGTATCGCGTCCAGATCGCCTCCGTGCACAACATGCCGGTCTCATTGGAAACGTCGATCATGGCCTGCGCCTGCGCGGTGTTGGCGCCGAACGCCTTCTCCACCAGCACGCCCTTGCCCGCGCGCATGCACAACGCGGCCTGCGACGCGTGCAGATTATGCGGCGTCGCGATATACACCAGATTCACCTTCGGATCGGCGGCAAGCTCCTCGTAGGAGCCATAGGAGACGGGAAAACCGAATTCGGCGGCGAACACGGCGGCGCGGCCGCCATCACGTGCGGCGACGGCATATGGCGCGACGAGATCGCGATACCGTTCGTCCTCCGCCATCTTCACCAAAGTATCGGCCATATGCCGTGCGATTCGCCCGGCACCGAGAATCGCGACGTTGATCTGCGCCATGAGAGCCTCCTTGATATGCGCGCGTATGTCTGCGGAATACGCTTCCGTGCATGGAACCGTCGTGGTTCCGCCACCGGCCCATCGCATCCGCGACGTTGTGATACAAGACTACCCGTTCGACCGTCCGCCTGGCATGTCCGCGCGCATTGCATGCGGCGCGGAATTCGGATGCGGTGCCCAAGCCGCCGAACGCCCGCGCGCATGGCATATGGCGATTGGAACGGCGTTGCCCATCCCTCCGTGCGGCGCCGTGAGACGCCGTGAGGGAAGATCCGCGCCGTTGCGATAATAGGGAGCCGTGGCAGCAAGGAAACCGGAAAAATACCAACGCGGCACGCGCAGCTATACCATGTCGCACATCCGCGGCAAGGACACGTCAATCGAGCGGATCGTACGAAGCTTTCTGTTCTCCAAAGGGTTGCGGTTCCGCAAAAACGACAAACGCTATCCCGGCCATCCCGACGTGGTGCTGCCCAAATACCACACCATCGTATTCATCAACGGGTGCTTCTGGCATATGCACGAGCATTGCCCGAAGGCGGCGCGCATACCGAAATCAAACGTCGAATTCTGGACCGCGAAGCTCACGCGCAACCGTGACCGCGACGCCCGGCAGCACGCCGAACTCGAAACGATGGGATGGCGCGTGATCGTCGTATGGGAATGCGAACTCGCCAAAAAGACCCGGGACGAGCGCTTGGAACGCCTATACCATCAAATCGTGGATGTGCCGGCCGCGAAGACGTGACCCTCGCATGATCGATGATTCGCGACGCCGCATGGAACGTGGTAGAAAATTGAAATATGGAAAATGCTGAGAACAGCGCGCTGCCGCAGATGTCGCATCGCGCGCAGATCGCCAATCCGTTCCGTGCCATGGTATTCGGCGCGATGGCCGATGAGATGATCGCCTCCGGTACCGATGTGGTCAAACTGAGCTTGGGTGAACCGGATTTCGGCGCGCCCCCGGCCGTCCGCGATGCCATGCGCGAACAATATGACGGACGTCCCCTGCCGTACACCGCCGCGATGGGTCTGCCGGAATTGCGCCAGGCGATTTCCGATTTCTACCGCGAGCGCCACCATGTGGACGTCGATCCCAAACGCATCGCGATCACCGCGGGCGGCTCCACGGCGCTGCTGCTGTCCGCCGCGCTGACGGTGAACGACGATGACGAGGTGCTGATCGCCGACCCCTCGTACCCGTGCAACCGCGAACTCGTGCGGGCGTTCGGCGGCAAGGTCGTGGACGTGCCGACGGACGCTTCGACGCGGTTCCATCTGACGCCGGAGCTGTGCGACGAATACTGGACGGACCGCACCAAGGCAGTGATGATCACGTCGCCGTCGAACCCGACCGGCACCACCATCGCGTTCGACACCTTGAAGGCCGTCTGCGATCTGGCCCGCAGCCGCGGCGCATGGCGCATCGTGGACGAGACGTACCTCGATCTGGCCGACCGCGAACCGGACGGCTCCGAAGTGAAATCCGTGCTGGCCTGCGATCCGGACGCCATCGTGTGCTCCAGCTTCTCCAAGTTCTTCGGCATGACCGGATGGAGGCTCGGTTGGATGGTCGTGCCGGAATACGCGCTCGAAGCCATGGACGACCTCGCCACCAACTTCTTCCTGTGCGCGCACACGCCCACCCAGCATGCGGCGCTCGCGTGCTTCACTCCCGAAACGCTCGCCGTATGCGAGGAGCGCCGTCAGGAACTGCTGGAGCGCCGCCGCATCGTGGTGGATGGTCTGGCTGAAATCGGCCTGCCGTTGGAAGTCGAGCCCAATGGCGCGTTCTACGCGTACTTCAACATCTCCGGCACCGGTCTCGACGCATGGACGTTCTGCGAACGCGCGCTGAAGGAGGCGCACGTCGCGTTGACGCCGGGCCGTGACTTCGGCAACGCCACCGCGGACACGCATGTGCGCCTGTCGTACGCGGCGTCGCGCGAGGCGCTGCGTGAGGGATTGAAGCGCTTGGGCGATTTCGTGGCCCGTCTGCGTGGCTGACATATCGCATATCGCGCCTGCGCGCTTGGCGTCATGCGGCCGACGGCATCGCGCGTGCGCGGCTGCGGTGTCGGCCGCACTACGAGACGCGCGGTCCGAGGTCGGTCACTATGTGGCCTTCCGTCGATGATTCCGTCTGACCGGACTATGGTGTGGCCTCAGCGCAAGACGGGACGCACGACTTCCCGTCCATGCGGATTCTTGGATCCGTCTTATCGATGGCGAAGGCAACCCTACACAATGGGGTTGCCTTCGTCGTCTTATGGGACGGCGAAGAATACAACAAAAACGAGGCATTGAGAGATGACTGCACAGGCTTTGCAGAATGTGAAGCGCAATGCTGCATCACGCGCGGCCGAAATGGACGCCGCGCAGAAGAAGCAGGTAGAGGAAATCACCCGTCGTGTGGATTACGCGAAGGAAACGCGCATGTTCCACAAAATCGTCGCATTGGTCGCGGCGGGCATGCTGATGGATTCCATCGACGTGTACATCGGTTCGGCGGTGGCGTCGAGCGCCCTGTCGACGCATTGGTCGACGGTGGCGCAGAATTCGACGTTCATGTCGGCCGGATTCATGGGATTGCTGATCGGTTCGCTGCTGGCCGGATTCATCGGCGACCTGAAGGGACGCCGCGTCGCGTATCAGATCAACCTGCTGCTGTTCGGCGGTTTCACGTTCCTGGGCGCTTTCGCGCCGAATATGGCCGTGCTGTCGTTGTGTCGCCTGGGCGCCGGACTCGGCTTGGGCGCCGAGATCGTGACCGGTTTCGCGATGGTCAACGAATTCGCTCCCGTGGAACGTCGAGGACGTTGGTGCGCCATCGTGTCGTTGGTCGCCAACTGTGGCGTGCCGGTCGCCATGCTGCTGTGCGCGTGGATCATCCCACGCTGGTCGTGGCGTCCGCTGTTCATCGGCATCGGCATCATTGCCGCGGTGATTTGGTGGCTGCGCCGCGACATTCCGGAGTCTCCGCGTTGGCTCGCCGTGCATGGGCGCTACGACGAGGCCGAGGCCATCGTGCGCAAGCTTGAGGAGAACGGTTCCGAATTCGACGATGCGAACTTCAAGCCTCGCCATGATGACATGGATGCCGCCGGTTCCCGCTCGATGAACGCGCGCGAACGCCGCAACCACGCCTTGGGTGTCTGCCTGCTGGTGGCCATCGTCGCGGTCGCCGCGACGAACGTGTGCTCGTACGCGTTCACTTCCTGGGTGCCGACGATTCTGGTCAAGCGCGGCATCGATCTTTCCAGCTCGTTGTGGACGAGCACGCTGATGATGTGCGGCGCGCCTGTCGGCTGCCTGATCGGATCCGTGCTCCTCGACCATATCGGACGCAAGAAGGTCATCGTTTCGGCGTTCGGCCTGACCGCGGTGTTCGGTCTCGCCTATGCGGCGCAGACGAGTTCCATCGGCGCGATCGTGGTCGGCTTCCTGCTGACGATGAGCCTGTACGTGTTGATGGCGTCGGTCGTGGCCGTGTACGCTCCTGAGCTGTTCGCCACCAAGGTCCGCTTCCGCTGCGTCGGTTTGGCGAATGCCATCGCGAAGCTGCTGAATGTGCTGATGCCGATGATCGTCGGCTGGATGCTGGTGGCGATGGGCGCCAATTCCGTGTTCGTGTCCATCTCGGTCGTCGCGGTGATCGCGATGCTGGTCACCGGCGTGTTCGGCGTGGAGACCTCCCGTCGTTCCGTCGGCTGACGTGAATCCGCGAAGGCTACGGGGAAGGGCGCATCTTCGCGGATGGTTCGTATGAAGGGCGATTCAAGGGTCACGCACCGTGAATCGCCCTTTTTCTGTATTTTGCCAGCGTTGGCAAACAACGTACTGCAATCGTTGTATTCCTTATATTGCAGTCATATGATGTTATGCAATCGTGTTTCTGTTAGAGAAAATGCAAATGTTTTCATTGGCATGTCGTGCGAAAAGTGAACATTCCGATCAGTATGCTGTGAACTATGGTCAGTTTGCATTCGCACGCCACGCGACTCGGCGTGCTTGATATTGGTTCGAATACCGTACATATGCTTATCGTCGATGCCGCTCCGGGCGCGCGCCCGGAGCCTGAGGCGAGCACGAAGAGCACCGTCCGTCTGATGCAGTACCTCAAAGAGGACGGTACCATCAAGAAGGCCGGCGTCGAAGCCGTGGTCTCCGCTGTGGAAAAGGCCATGGAGCTGGCCAAGGAGTACGAGATCACCCAGCTGCTGGTGCTTGCCACGTCGGCATTGCGCGAGGCTCCGAATGGCAGCAAGATCCTGCGTCGCATCGAAAGCACCATCGGCCAGCCGGTCACCGTGCTCTCGGGCGTTGACGAGGCCCGCCTGACGTTCCTCGCCGCGCGCCGTTGGTATGGTTGGGACGCCGGCCGTCTGCTCGTCATCGACATCGGCGGCGGTTCGCTTGAGGTCGCCATGGGATCCGACGAGGATCCGACCGTGGCGTTGTCGGTGCCGGCCGGCGCGGGCCGCGTCACGCGCGAGTTCCTGCCGGAAAGCGGCATCGCAAGCGAAAAGGAGCTGGAGGACGCGCGCAGAAACATCCGCAAGATCCTCGAGCCGATGGTCGATGCGTTCCCGAAGTCGAAGCACCCGATGCACGCCGTCGGCACGTCGAAGACGATTCGCTCCCTTGCGCGTCTCGCCGGTGCCGTGATGCGACAGCCGGGTCGTGTGGACACTTCGGTGATGACCCGCGACCAGCTGGAGGATTGGCTCCCGCGCCTCGCGGCCATCTCCCCGGACCAGCGCGTGGCGCTGCCGGGCGTCACACCGGAACGCACCTACCAGATCGTCGGCGGCGGCTTGGTGATCGACGAGATCATGAAGGCGCTCGACGTCAAGGAAGTCGAGATCTGCCCGTGGGCGTTGCGCGAAGGCGCGATCCTGCGCTGGCTCGACCAGTTCGGCCGCACCCGCCTCGGTTTCTGACGGTTCTTTGGCGCTCTCGCCGCATGGGGGACGCGCCGAAATTCGGTTTCCGGTTTCCTGCTTTCGCATGCGATCGCGCATATGAAAGCAGGAAACCGGTTTTTATGTGTGGAACATGCGCACGCTGATTAAGTCGCGTGCGCCTGCGCGATTGCGGTACCTGTGGATTGCGGTGGCCGTGCGGTTTCCATGCCACCCGGTCGCCGCAAACACGGTTACCCCAGCAATTCGTCCAGCTGCCTCTTGGCCTTGTGAAGCTTGGCGTAGATCTCATTGCGCTGCGCAGGATTCTTCGCACGCTGGTGGTCCCGCGTGAGCTTGTCGATATCGGCTCTGAGCTGCGCGGCGAGCATATGCCGCCTGACGCGTTCGTCGAGGTCGACGGGGGAGGGGTCTCCCAGCAGCACCTGGGAGCACAGCGACTCCCACAACGCGTCCACGGAATCCACGCCTTCCGCGGCGGCATCGAGCGTCGCCTCGCCCGCCGGAACCCAATCGGAGGAAAAGACGCGGAACGTCGGCGTATGGCCCGCACGCCCCGGAAGCGCACGACGCACCGCGAACGCGCACTCCTGCCGTGTCGTGCCCTCGAAATCGGCGTCGCGCACGCATGCGAACACGATGCCGGATCTGCGCTGCATCGCAATCAATTCGACGATGTCTTTGGGAATCTCGGCGTTCCGGTCATGCAGACGCAACCCGATCACCAGTACTTCGGGAATCCTGCGGCCCTCGGCAAGCGCGGTGTTCGACGCCCGCATCAGCGACAGCATGGTGATCGACTCGATGCCGGAGACGAGGTGCTGTTTCGTTTTCGCTGAAATCGGTATCTTCGCGGCGAACAGACCCTTCGGCAACGTCGCCTTCGCGGCGGGAATGGCCGTGGAATTCGGCAGTCCAAGGGTGGAAGCGGAAACGGAACCGCAGGAGGCGATCGTCATTGCTGGCCTTCTTTCTTGCGAACGAACGTTGATTGCAACTGTAGTCAAGGAGATTACGGCAACATGCCATGGTTGGTCGGTATGCGAATGGAGCGCGTGCCGTTCACACGATGGAACCGCGTCCATATACCGGGCTTTTAGCATTGAGTCGGGGCTATGGGTGGGTGGATGCTGGAAGCCATGCGATGAACGCACACCTTTCCCGTGCCGCGATGCGTTCGAATGGTGACGTGGCGCATAACTGCGGGTTTCCGTCATATGAACATAGGATTTTCACTGAGTGAAAAATCGCTTGCATCGATGAATGCGGTTTTCCTATATTTCTTTGCGATGGGGGCACCCCTTGGGTGTATGATGGATTTTCGGAGCATGTATGATTCCGATGCTCCATCACGGTATGAAAACGATATTTCGGAAGTTCGTCAACCATGATTGCAAGATTGATGCGCGTCATACTTGCGGCTGTGACGGCCGTGGGCCTGACCATGCCCGCAACCATCGCTGATGCCACGGATGAAGGAAACCAGCAACAAACGCCCGTGTGTGGACAACCGTGGAATCAGAACGCGGATGGAACCGCTTCGGATCCCACCAAGGCGTCAGGCCAACTGGTCGGGTGCATCTCCAGCAGCGGTGTGCAATACCGTCTGCGGAATTCGACGCAATGGCAGGACGCGCCGACCGACGGCAACGGTCAGGCATCATTCGACTACACCACGAAAATCGCGCAATTCCGTTTCGAAGCACGGTTCGTCATCCCCAAAGGAGCCATCACCGCCTCCAACCATGTTTTCCTCTACCGCATCGCGGGCTTCAACGGCACTGGCAGCGAAATGTCGGGAACGCTGACCGGAGGCCTCGGAACATACGTCATCGGCAAAGACGGCTTGGTCACCATCACTTTCAACGAGCAGGCCATAGCCAGCAACGCCAATGCGCCGCTCGACAATGGATGCCTGTACATCGAGGCCGACCGTGGCAAAGTAACGGGAAACAACCCCGGGCAGACGGTTCTCGATTTCGGCAATGGCCATACCACCACCATCGACATGTACCGCAAAAGCGGCACGGCGGCGAAACAATCCGTCGGAACGCCCACGCTGCAGTCGGACGGCACGCTCAGCGCACGATGGCGGATCTCATATGACAATACGGGAACCATCGACCAGCCGATCGTGAAAATCGAGGATTGGATGGCGTATGAAAACGTCTCCGGCAATGGTTCCAACGCGCCCGGCCGTGGCTGGTACACCGCCGGCAATATCGCTGACCTGTATCAAACGCTGGTTGCGGCGATGGGCGTCGGCACGCTGACCGTGTATTCGGTGGCCATCTCGGGAACGACATACAAGACCAGCAACACCGCCATCACATGGCCGGCCGGCGGCCTTTCAGCCGGGACCTATTGGAAGTGGGTCTTCCAGCCGCAATCATATTCGGTCAAGCCCGGACGGCAGCTGGAAATCCAATATGATTCCACATTCGCGAACGACGTGTTGTATCCGGCCTCGAAGAATATAGTTCGTTTTTACCGTTCCGATGCCAAGGGCGACTACTATACCAAAAACGCGGTTGCATGGAATCCGCTCCGGCCAAGGATGACCCTGTCGAAAACCGCAGGCGGCCAGAGAACCCCCTCGCTGGAGGAATGCCGGTCCATGGGCGAGACGAACGGCCAATGCGGCTTGGCGGCATGGAACGTGACATTGAAGAACTCCGGTGATGGAAACCTTCCCCAAGGATGGGTCGTGCAGGATACCGGCAGCGGCGTATGGTACACGAAGGCATTGTTGCGCGACAGCCTGCGCGTCAGCGTCGACGGCACGACGGTGACCGGAAAGACGCGGGTCACGTCCGATGGCGGCAAAACCTGGACGGATCTCGACAAAGCGAACGACACCCAGCGCTACACGTCGTTCCGTTTCATCGCCGACACCGCATTGGCATCCGGAAAAACCGCGGATATCACCTACCAAAGCCTGTTCGACGTCACGGAAACCAAGGTGCGCAAGAATTCCGCGACGGCGGGAACCGGTGTCGGCGGAGCGTTCGTGAACACCGTCACCGCCAGCGTCCAGGCCGCGTCTTTGGTGAAAGACGGTTGCAGCGACCCGATGGACGCCTCGGGAAATCCGAAATTCACCGCTTGCGGAGCCAACGGCGCCGACTACACGATTAATGCCGGCGATGACCCGGAAACCGCTTCGCATGTGGGATGGCGCATCAGCGCGCATGTGACCGACAACTGGCGCGATTCGCCGCTCGTGTTCGACGAGACCCTCCCGCAAGGCCTGAGCGATGTGAGATTCGCGTTCTCCGACTACGCCAACAAAAAGAGGTGGCTTGACGTGGGTGAGACGACATTCACCAATATCAAGGGCGTCTCCTATCGGGTGAAGATCGAGAAAACCGGCGAGCGCAATTACCGCATCACCATTCCGCAGCAGGCGAGCGATCTGACGAACGAGGGCAACGTATATCTGTACGTGGCCGCGCATACGCCGGATGTTAACGACAACACCTATTGGACGGAAGGCAGGTACGACAGCAAAAAGGGATGCGTTGCCGACAAGACGCTGCAATCCGGTGCCGGAGACTGCCTGACGATCGCATACCGCAACACGGTGTCGATGAGTTCCGGCAGCATACCGTCCGTCACCACATCGGAAACAATCACCGACAATTTCCATAAAACGAACGCGGGCGTCGGAGACAAGCAGAACGTCGACTCAGACTGGGCCTCGGATGGCAAGAGCTTCACCAGAACCTACTATGTGCGGGCGAATCGTTACGGATTGAACATCAATCCTTCGCACAAGGCGCAAGGTGGCATCACCGATGCGGACACCCTGCCCATCAAAGACACCTTGACGGTGCCGACCGCTCCTTCGGGAAGCAACCCGCAGGTTTCGTTCCTCGGCAACGTGACCATATGCCTCGCGTGGATCGGCAATGGGCAGGCATGCCCGGCGGGCAAAACGTATCAGCCGTCTTCCGACGCGATCGTCTACCAGGAAAACGCCGATAAGCTCGGCGGTGTGCTGACGGTGTATGTGCCGGACTCCACCCCGGTGACCATCAGCTACCAGTACGGGTTCAAGGGGGACGCGGGATTCGACCTGATGAACACCGCGCAATTCGCCAACGCTCCTTGGACGGATCCCGGGAAGTCAGATGCCAACGGCGCGGCCATCAGCAGCAGTGGCGTCATCGTGCAGACGTCCACGATTCTGCTGCATAAAACCGACGACAACGCCGCCGGATACCAAGACCTCAGCGGCGCCAAATTCGAATTGCTTGAATGGAATGGACGGGAGTACGCGTCGAACGAACCCACGCCCATCACCGCAGTGACGGATGCGCAAGGCATGATCACCGTGGGAAGGACCCAAGGGCTGCAATGCGGCACGGCGTATCGGGTCAAAGAGCTCGAGGCGCCGGCCGGTTACGAAATCAGCGACGAACAGACCGATTTCTATCTGACCGACTGCGGAGGCGGCGACTATTTCGGGCCCGTCGATGCGAACGGCCAGCCGGATTCATCCGTGCACAAATGGTCGGGCGGCTACACGTTGACGATCCGCGACAGGAAAATCACCGGTTCGGTCTCCTGGAGCAAGGTCGACGGCGATCATCGCACGCAATACCTGTCGGGAACCACCTGGCGTCTCGAACGCCGCAACGATTCCGGACAGTGGGAGAAGGTCAACGACACGTTGAACAACTTCGCTGATTGCGTGGCCGATGGAACGACCACTTGCGCGGGCGCCGGAGACAAGGATCCCGAAGTCGGCCGTATGACCGTCGACAATCTCGACTGGGGCACATACCGGCTGACGGAGACCACCGCGCCCGGAGGATACCGGTTACCGGACGCCACAAATACGTGGGCCGAATTCACCATCGACCGTGCGCATCCCAAAGCGCAAACCGTGCTGCGCGGATATGGCGAGTGGGCCGATACCACCGACAACCGGTTGACCAACCGGTTGAAGCCAGTCTCTTCGCTGCCTCGCACGGGACGTTCCACCGCATGGATTCTGGGCATCATCGGCACCATGGCGGTCGGCGGCGCGTTGGCGACGCTGACGATGGCCGCTCATATACGCAAGCGTTCGTTCGGAAACGCGTTCCGCGCCGGACGATAGAAGTGTTCCCAAGCAAACCAACAATGGAGGGAAGAACATGAAAACAACAATGAGAGCAACAACGATGGTCGCGGGGCTCGCCGCGGCGGCGACGCTGTTCGCGACGATGGCCGTGACCAATGGTGCCATGGCCGACGAACCGTCCACGGCGTCTTCGACATGCGCGGCCACAGGCACGACCATCACGCTCCAAGGCAGCGATCTGGACGCCTTCAGGACATGGAACGGCAAGACCTCCACGGGGCTGCGCACGTTCAGCGCGGCGAAAGTCGCAGATTATAAGATCGCCAACGGAACGACCGGCGGATCGCTGCATTTGCAGACCGTGGCCGCGGACAAGGATGCGATCATCAACGCGCTGGGCGACATCAAGGACAACGCCGGCAACAAGCTGTACGACAGCGAAGACAACCAAGGCGATCCGATGAACTGGCTCGCCAACACGCAGAACGACACCTTCATCCGCAATTACGCCGACGACCCCGGCGTCACCGGCACAACGGTCTCCACGAATGACGTGACGGTGGACGAGACCGCCAAGACCGTGACCATCGATGTGAAAGAGCCCGGCCTGTACGTGATTTTCGATTCCACGGATCCAAAGACCCAGACCAAGGACACCGGCGACACCACCGTCCAATACGATGGATTCAAGAACATGCTGGTCGGCACGCCGCTGTCCGGTGACTGCCAGGTCTCGAACGGCACCGGCATCGTCGACCTGAGCTCGACGTCCAATGCGAAGACCAGTTCCTCCACGACCGTGCGTGGCGGATTCAAATTCACCAAGGTCGGCGTGAAGGACGACCGCACCGGTCTGGCCGGAGCCGAATTCACCATGTACTCCGATGACCAGTTCACCACGCAGGTGGAGGACGGCAACGGCACGCCGGTCGTGGCCACGTCCGGCAAGGGCGGCGTAGTCGACTTCACCGGCTTCAAGCTGGATGCGGGTACTTACTACCTTAAGGAGACCAAGGTTCCGGACACCTACTGGGCCGGTTCCGCCGGCAAGCTGAAGATCACGATGTCCAAGAATGAGCAAGGGCAGATCGTGCTGTCGAAGATCGAGGACATGTCGGTTCCCACGAGCGGTCTGCTGACCAATGGCCAGAACGGATACGTGTACCACAACGTCAAGAGCATCACCCAGCTGCCGCTCACCGGCGCCATGGGCATGGCCATCCTCGGCCTCGTGGCGGTGCTGTGCATCGGCGGCGCGACCATCGTCGTGATGCGTGCCCGCAAGACGAAGCGTGAGCTCGGCATCTGACCGCATCGTTCCGATTCGTCGACCTGATTATCGGGACGTGATCGGAACGATGGCGGCATGACCAAACGGACGGCCGCGAACCATGGACGCGTGCTTGCGCGCGTCGCACGAATTCGCCGGCCGTCCGTCTTGCTCTCAAAATCGGCCATTCGCGGCATGCCGGTTGTCGCAAAAGGAGAAAAAAAGACATGGCGCATTCGCCGGAGTCGTTTGAACGCCTTATCGATGTTTCCGACATCTTTCGCGCACAGACCCGTCTTCGTACCCGATTGCGGATCATGTACGGTATCGCGGCGGCGCTGGTCGCCGTGGCGCTCGCATGCACGGCGATTCCGATGCTGATGCAACGCGCGTCCCAGAGCTCGATGTCCGAACTCGTGTCTTCGGGGGAGGAGCGTGTGCGGCTTTGGCCGAAAAGCCGCATCGATGACGCGCTCAAGAGCGCCCGCGCGTATAACCGGAAGCTTGCGGCATCTGGCCAGCCGGTGCTTGGCGAGGCGATCGACCCTTTTACCAGAGGCGGTCGGTCGTTTTCTCACGCTTCAAAGGACAGGCAATACAATCGTCTGCTCAATGAAGGGCATGGCGTCATAGGGAGCGTGGTCATTCCGAAGATCTCGGTCGATCTTCCCATCTACCACGGCACCGGCGACAAACAACTGTCATTGGGCGCCGGTCACCTTTACGGTACCAGCCTGCCCGTTGGAGGCAAAAGCACGCATGCGGTCATCACCGGACACCGCGGTCTGGTGAAGGCGCAGATGTTCACCCGACTTGACGAAATGCGTAAGGGGGACTTCATCTACATCAAAACCATGAACCGGATCCTCGCCTATGAGGTCGACCGCATCGCGGTGATCGAGCCGAATGATACCTCCTTGTTGCGCATTCTCCCAGGGCAGGATCGGCTTACCTTGATGACGTGCACGCCATATGGCATCAACTCCCACCGGCTCCTCGTTTCCGGCCGTCGCGTCGGCATACCCGTTCCGGCGCCCGATCCGACGGACCTGCATGACGGGCGGACCGTTGGCGGTTGGTCCGCTCTGTCGGTCACGCTATGCGGCTGCGCGGGCGTCGTGGCGTACCGCAAGCCATGGCGTTCGCCGGGCGAATGCATGCGGCATGCGACACGGATGTATGGCAAAGGCGCCGCGTCGCGGAGAAAACACGCGGCATGAGGCTTCAGCATAGGCTTTGGCACGAGTGTGTCTCCGTTTGATTCCATCATCGTCATTGGCCATTGATGGTTGGTTGGAAACGCGTTCGTGTAGGTACTGGTCTCCTCATCGGGATTCCATCGTTTCAGAACGGTCGTACGGCACGCATGTGACCAAGCTTACGTTCGATTTCTTCTGGTTCGCCGCCGTGTTCGGAACGCGTATGCATATAATGCGGTACGTCATTCCTGCCCGGGTCGCGCAGGTCGAGGAAATGGCCCACGGCGAACGCCGCGATCTCCTATAACAGTGCGCGATAATCCAAAACAAAGGAAATATTCATGGCGCAGCCATCTGTTTTGCAAACCAATAATGCGATTTCATCCAAAACAAGTCTGACCCGCAGCCTGCGGTGGCGCGTGGTCGATATCGCGGTCGGAGCGGCGCTCGGCGTGATGGCCGGCGTGGTCTCCTGGATCTTCGACAACGTGTCGTATGGCATCTTCCCGATGCTGACGCTGATTCTTCCCGGTTCCGCGGCCTTGCTGCACGCGCTGTGGTATTTCCAGGCCACATTGGGATTGCTGATTCTGCGCAAGCCCGGAGCGGCCATCTACGTGGTGATGGTCGGCGCGTTCGCCGAAGCGGTGCTGGGCACGAAGTACAGCGTGAGCTTCCTGCTGCCCGCTTTGCTGCAGGCGCTGAGCGCCGAAGCGGTGTTCGGGGCGTTCCGCTACCGTCGCTGGACGCTGGGTGTCACCGTGCTCGCGGCATGCGCCATCGCGGTCGTGTACAACTTCTATCTGATGACCTTCTATTACCAGTCCTTCACGTTCTTCAGCCCGCGCGGCATCATCGGCACGATCTGCGAGCTGATCAGCGGCGTCGTGTTCGCGGGATTCGGCTCATGGTGGCTGTATCGCGCGGTCGCGAAGGCCGGCGTGCTGGACCGCTTCGCGTCGGGCCGCGAATGACGATTCGGCGATTCACGGAACGCGACACGCCGATTTTGCGTTTTCGCTGAATGCGCGTATATTTATTTCTCGCGGTGGTCATAGCCTAGGTGAGACGCCCGGCTCCATTCCGAACCCGGAAGCTAAGGCCTAGAACGGCGATGGTACTGCATTCGAGAGGATGTGGGAGAGTAGCAAGCCGCCGCACTTAAACTTTTTTAAAAGTCCCGAGTTGAGCAAAGCTCCTCGGGACTTTTCCGTTGTCCAATCAATTATTCGCGATGCCATACGCGTGGTCGAGGGCCTGCGCAAGATCGGCGATCAGATCGTCGGGCTCTTCCAGACCGATCGACAGGCGGATGGCCTCGTGATGGATGCCAGCCGCATACAATTCGTCGGGCGTGAGCTCGGAATGGGTGACAAGAAGCGGGTCGACCGCCAAAGACTTCGAATCACCGATGTTGGCCTGCAACTGGAACAGCCGCAACGCATCAAGGACGTCGCGTTTGCGTTCCTCGGTGTCAAGGTCGAAGGTGATCAGCGTGCTGCCGTCATGTTTGAGGTATTTGCTCGCCAAATCACGGTAGGCGTAATCATGCGCGGCGGGATGGAACACCTTGGCTACGCGAGGGTCGCCATCCAGGAACTCCGCGACTTTCCGCGCGGTCCGTGTCTCCTTGTCGAGACGCGCGGACAAGGTTTCCAGACCCAGCAGCGTCAGATAGCTGTTGAACGGGCTCGGCGAAGATCCCAGCAGCGTGACGATGAAGGAACGGAGCCTGGCGGTGAACGGCGTGTTCGGCGCGACGTCCAGGATGCTGCGTTCGCGGCCGTCGCGCGTTCTCAGGGTCCATGCCTTGCGTGAGAACTGCGGGTATCGGCCGCTGGCGTAATCGAACGCGCCGCTTTCCAACACGATGCCTCCGATGGCGTTGCCGTGCCCATTGATGCTCTTCGTGGTCGAATACACCACGATGTCGGCTCCGAAATCGAATGGATTGAGCAGATACGGCGTGGCGAGCGTGTTGTCCACGATGAGCGCGATGCCATGCGTGTGCGCGATGCCGGCGAGCGTGCCGAGGTCGGCGACGGCGTTCAGCGGATTCGACACGCTTTCGACGAGCAATGCCTTGGTGTCCGGGCGGATCCGTTCCTCCCAGGACCGCGGGTCGTCGGGGTTGTGCGCGAAGTCGAAGCTGATGCCATAATCCGGCAGCACGTTCGAGAAGGCCGCGACGGTTCCGCCGTACAGCCGGTACGAGGTGAGGATGCGCCCGCCGCCCGCCGCGATGTTCAGGATGGCGTCGCCCAACGCGGCGAGACCGGAGGATGTCGCCACGGCGCCGCTCACCCCATGCAGCGCGGCCAGGCGCTTTTCGAGTATTCCGGTGGTCGGATTGGAGATGCGCGAGTAGATGTCGTCATCGAGTTCGGAGAACACGATTCGGCTCGCGTACTCTTCGTTCGGCAGCGCGTATGCGGCCGTCTGGTACAGCGGCACGCCGCTCGAATGGTGGTGCTCGGCGGGATCGTAGCCCGCGTGCAGCGCGAGCGCGGAGAATGACGGCGCGATGTTTTCCCATCCGTGGCTCCGTTCGGGGTTTTCGCGTCCGCGCGTCTGCTCGGTGTTCTCCTGTCCGTGGAACCGCTTGATCGGGTGGTTGTCGTTGCTCATGGGAAGCCTTCCTTGATGTTCCCGACGTGAAATGGAATCGATCGGTCGGGATTTGGATATCGCCTATTGGAAGGCCGGAATGATGGTTGGATGCGTTGATTGCAGTGAATGCTACATGGGAATGACGCCGCACATGCCCATGCGCGCCAAGGAAATCGTTATATGAATGTATTGATTTATGTTATATAACGGGAAATAGCGGTTCATAAGAATTAATTATAATTTTCCGGTTGCGTCAGATTTTTTGATTTGTTATGCTGATTGCGGGCCGGGAAAGTTGGATGCCTGGTTCATCAGTTTCAATACCGACATTAAGAAAGGAGCTCAGCAAAATGTCTCGCATGATGATGACGATTTCCGTCGAAGGGAATGGACGAATGTGTAGCATGATGGGTTCCCGAATGGCCATGATGGCCGTGGAGTGTATGGCTCGCTAGCCTTTCGGCCTATATAGAGGCCCTGTTCCACCGTTTCCGCGGTGTTCTTCTGGATTTCGCGCCGCATGCCGGCTATGGCGCGATTCTTCTTGCAAAGCGTTCCCAGTATGCCCGTCGTTTGTCGACGATCTGGGGTGATTTGCTGATTCGATTAAAAATTCAATATATCAATATATTGAATAAAAATTTCTCTATATATGTATTTAAATTAAAAAATGCATATAAACAATCTTTATTAAGGAATAAACAATGACTACTGATGGTGCTCACGACGGATTCGAATACAATCGTTTCGAAAGCCACTACACGGAACGCCCCAACATCACCGAATCCCGTCTCCGCCTGCTGTGGGCCGCGCTGACCACGAAGATTCCGGGGCGCACCCTTTCGGTCGGCGCCGGAACCGGCAGTGTGGAGGAGGAGCTGCGCGACCGGTACGGTTTCACCGTCGATGAGATCGTGGAGCCCTCGGACGCGTTGTTCCCGGCCATACAGGCGAAGGGCTTCCACGCCTGGAAGGGCGTCGCGGAGACGTATCCGTACGAGGCGGAATCGTTCGACACCATTTACTACAACGGCTCCAGCCATGGATTCATCGACGATGAGAACCTCGAGTCCACCTTCCGCAAGAACTACGACGCGCTGCGCCCCGGCGGCAGGCTGATTCTGTCGGACGTGCCCAAGGAAAGCTCGCTCGGCATCCTGCTGCTGACGATCCGCAACCATCCGGACCTCGACCGGGGGCAGTACGCCGACCTGCTGTCGGGCACCGCGTTCTTCGACCTCGCGCAGGGCAAGGAACCCACCTACAAGCCGAACTGGCATGTGACGACGTTCTACATCGACCTGCTCAAGCGCATCGGCTTCGTCGACCTGCAGTTCAAGCAGACGGTGCTGGCGAACTCCACCTTCCAGAACGATGTGGTCGAGGACCCGGTCCCCGGCTACACGAAGGGCAACTACGTGGCCATCATCGCCACCAAGCCGGCCAAGTGACGGCGCGCCCATCCGCCGCCGGACGGACGGCGCGGCCGAGCCGGGCCGACGGCGGATGACGATTTCCAATGGGTATGCGACCGCGATGCCCGCGCATGCTTGGTTCCGCATGCTTGGCCCCCGCATGCCCATCTCCGTGCCCATCGGCGCAACGATGAGACGGCACGTACACCAACATCACCAAACATCTCCTTATTTCCAATGAATTCCAAGCGGCGCCATGGAACCGCGCCGCCCACAGAAAGGTTTTACCCATGTCTCGTTACCTCGTTTCCGAATCCGTCACCGAAGGCCACCCCGACAAGGTCGCCGACAAGATCTCCGACGCCATCCTCGACGCGTACCTCGCCGAGGACCCCGATTCCCGCGTCGCGGTCGAAACGGTGGTGAAGGAAGGACTGATCTCGCTGCAGGGCGAGATCTCCGCGCCGGTCACCCTGAACCATTCGGAGATCGCACGCAAGGCCGCCGCGGAGATCGGCTACACCGACGCCGACAGCGGCCTCGATCCGCAGGGCGCCGGCGTCATCAACAACGTGTGGCCGCGCGACTTCTCCGAAAGCAAGGGCGACTACGGGCAGACCGCCGCGCAGACCGAGGAGGAGCGCGAGCGCCTGTACGACACGTTCATCGGCGACCAGGGACTCGTCGTCGGCTACGCGACCGACGAAACGGAGGAATACCTGCCGCTGCCGTACGCGGCCGCCTCCAAACTGGCGGAACGCCTCGCCTACGTGCGCAAGAACGGAATCATCCCGCAGCTCCGGCCGGACGGCAAGACGGAGGTCGTGGTCGAATACAACGAGGACCTGAGCCGCGCGCTGCGATTCGACACGGTGCTCATCTCCACCCAGCACGACCCCGACATCGAACTGGATGATCTGCGCAAGCAGGTGCGCAAGCAGGTGCTCGAACCTGTGCTTGACGAATTCAAGCTTGACTATTCCAAGGCGAAGATCGTCATCAACCAGTTCGCGTTCGTCAAGGGAGGGCCCCATTCCGACGCGGGCCTGACGGGACGCAAGGTGATCGTCGACACCTACGGCGGCATCGGTTCGCACGGCGGCGGCGCCTTCTCCGGCAAGGACCCGCACAAGGCCGACCGTTCCGAGGCGTACGCGGCACGCTGGGCCGCGAAGAACATCGTGGCCGCGGGCCTCGCGCACCGCGCCCAGGTGACGCTCGGCTTCATCCTCAGCCAGGGCGCCCCGGTCTCGATCGACGTGGAGACCTATGGCACGGAAAGCGTGCCGCGCGAGATCATTCAGAAGGCGGTGGAGAAGACGTTCGACTTCCGACTGCTCTCGATCATCGACCAGCTCGACCTGGCGCGTCCGATCTATTACAAGACCGCGGCCTACGGCCACTTCGGCCATGACGATCCGGACTACACGTGGGAGAAGCTCGACAAGGTCGAGGCGCTGAAGGAAGCGGTGGACTCGCTCCGTTAGCGATCTCTCGGGGCGCGTTCCCGGAGACGCCGAACGGGTGGCGGAACCGATGTGATTCCGCCACCCGTTCGTATGCAAAGGACTGCTTGCGGGTTTGGCTTTGCGGGTTTGTTCGGTCGGCCTGACCCGCGACCATGGACGCGCGCTAGTTGAACTGCACGGTGGTGAGCAGCGCCTTGTGGTCGGTGCCGTCGATTTTGACGGTTTTCGTCTGGCCGGCCTGCATGCCGGAATCGAGGATGATGTGGTCGATCCCGGCGAACGGCGGCACATAGTTGATGTTCGCCGGCCAGGTGAACATCAATCCGTTCGCCGATTGCCGTGCGGCGTCGATGAAACGGCCACCCAGCATGTTCCGCAACGGCGTATGGTCGGTGGTCGCGTTGAAATCGCCCATGAAGACATAGCGCCTGGAGGCGTCGAACCGCATGCGGGCAAGCTCGTCCAACGAGCGCTTCCACTGCTGCCAGTAGCCATTGGTCGGGGATGTGGTGTGTACGGAGACGAACCGCACCTGGGTGGCGCCGTTGTTGAATCCGATGGTCGCGCCCGGCATGAACGAGGCGCTGGAGTCCACATCGTCGTCCGACGGGTCGGCGAGCGGCGTGGCCGACCACAGGCCGTTGCCGTACACGCCATCCGAGCTGGATACCTGCGAATAGGGCAGCACATCGCCGATGCCGGCCTGATTGAGCTCGTCGATGAACGCGTCCGTGGTCTCCTGCATGGCGAGCACCTCCACATGCTCGCTGCGGACGAGATCGACGATCTCCTGGGCGTCGGCGTGCCCCTTGTACACATTGCAGGTCATCAGTTTCGCGTAATCGTCGGTGGTGTTGACGGTGGAGCCGGATACCGCGGCGATCGCGGCCCGTGAGATCTTCGTTCCGTTGTAGAAGAACGGATACTGCCACCAGACCTGCAATCCGACGGCCAGCAGGGCAAGCATCAGCGCCAGCCGTTTTTTCGAAATCGCGGCGCAGGCCAGCGCGACCACGGCAAGCAGCGCGAACCACGGCACCAGCGAGACCACGACCGGAACATACGGCAACGCCTGTATCTCCTCGGGGAGGATGCGGGTGAGCGTGCCGAGAAGCGCGGCGAAGGCGAATACGGTGCCCAGAAAACCGCAGACGAGGCCGCGGATACGATGGTTGTTCGATTTTTTCAGGCTGCGGATCGGCTTGGCGGCTTTCGCTGGCCGCGAATTCTTCTGGGCCATGCTTCCTCCCAAAATCGGCATGCTGATATGGCCGGGGAATACAACAAGTGCCCCAGATAGGAATCGAACCTACGACACCTTCTTTAGGAGAGAAGTGCTCTATCCACTGAGCTACTGAGGCAACGAAGCTCCATTCTACACATAAGCCGGACTCGGCCGTGGACATTCGACGTGTCGGCCATACGGAATGCGTCAGCCGTGCGGGATGGACGCTCGGAATGCGTCGGCTGCGCGGAATGCGTGCCGTCCATGCGGAATGGAAGCGCGGTCAGCTGAGATTCGACTGCGTGCCGGCGGTATCGGCCGCGGTGGCCTGCTGCGCCTGCGCCGCGTCCAATTTGGCGCGGACCTCGCCCAGCAGGGTCTGCGCGCGTTTGGCCAGCGCCTCGCCGATCTCCCACTGGCGCATGGACTGGTCGAGGCTGAGCCCCCCGGCCTCAAGGGCCTGCACGGCCTGGATGAGCTTGTCCCTGGCCTCCTCGTAGGGCATCTGTTCGATGGCCTCGCGTTCCTTGTCGGTGAGGCTGGATGCCGGTGCCGTGTTGTTGTCGCTCATGATGTCGCGTTCCTTCCTCTGTCGCGTGTTGTATGGCGTTCCATGCCGTTCGGATGCTTTGCGTGATCCGAACGACGATTGGCGTGGACGTCGGTTGTTTCGGTTGCTGTCGGTTGTTCGTGTCGTCATGGCCGATGGGTGTGGCCGGACGGCACGACCGGAAGCCGTCACGGCCGCACGGTTTTCGCTTCGGAGACGACCACGCCGTGCTTGAGCGTCATCGTCAACGTGTCGCCGGGGGAGACCTTGCCGGCGTCGTCGATGACGTGGCCGTCGGCGTTCTGCACCACGGCGTATCCGCGGTCCAAGGTCGATTGCGGGCTGAGCGCGGTCAGCGAGGCCTGGGTCTTTTCGATGGTCAGGCTCGCGTCGTCGAGGATGCGCGTCAGGCCGATGCGCATGCGCTGCCTCGCGTCGTCGATGAGACGCTGGTGCGGCTCCAGCATGGTGAGCGGCTGGGTGAGGCTCGGACGGTTCGCATAGCCCTCGATCAGCCTGGCCTCATTGGAGACCATCGCGTCGATGCGCATGCGCATGCGGCTGATGCCCGTGTCGATCAGCTGCGCCTGCTCGCGCACGTCGGGCACCACCTTCTTCGCGGCGTCCGTGGGCGTGGACGCGCGCAGGTCGGCCACCAGGTCGAGCAACGTCCAATCGTCCTCGTGGCCGATCGCGGACACCAATGGCGTGTTCGCGGCCGCCGCGGCGCGCACCACGCCCTCGTCGGAGAATCCGATCAGGTCCTCGAACGCGCCGCCGCCTCGCGCGACGATGATGACGTCGACGTCCGGGTCGGCGTCCATCCGGCCGATCGCCGCGATCACGTCCGAGGGGCATTGCTCGCCCTGCACATGCACATGCATCACCTTGAAGTCGACGGCGGGCCAACGCAGCCTCACGTTGGTGATCACATCGCCCTCCGCACGGGCCTGCGGCGCGCAGATCAGGCCGATGCAATGGGGGAATTCGGGAAGCGGCTTCTTGCGGTCGGCGTCGAACAGCCCCTCGCCCTTGAGCTTCTTGCGCAGGGCGTCGATCATCGCCTTGAGGCTGCCGCCGGCCCCTGCTGCGATGATCTTGTCGCCGCGCAGCGACAGCGAGGTGCGCTTCATCCACAGATTCGGTTTGCCGTGGATGATGACGCGGTCGCCCTGTACGAAAGGCGCCGCGGCGGCCGCGAACTGGCCGAATCCGTTGACCTCCATGGCGATGTCCTGAAAGTCGTCGCGCAGGGTGATGTAGGCGCTGCCCTGCCGGCGCGTGTTGATCTGCGTGATCTGGCCGGCGACCCAGACGGACGGCCAGCGGTCCACCGCCGAATGGAACTTCTCGCTGAGCAGACTGACCGGCCAGGGATTGTCGGCCGTGGTCTCGCCTGCCATGCGCGGCAACGGCTTCGCCGGCGCCTGCGGCTGCGCTGCCATCGGGTTGTAGTCCGGATTCCAATTCATGGATTCAAGATTCCACCATCTTGCGGACAAGTAGAACGTATGTTCGAATGATTGCCGGATTCCGCTTGGTCTTCGTCGGCGTGTCCGGGTGCGTGGTCCGGTGGTTTGGGTGTCGGGTCCGCCGCGCGTCCGGCCGGCTCGTCCGGCATGGTTCGGACGTCCGACGCGCCGTCGCATGACGTTTCCGGGGCGCTTTCACGGCGTTTCCCCGGCGGTTCGCGACGTGTCCGTGAAACGGTTTGCGCGAGCGCGTTCCCGTGTGTATAGTCCCTCTTCGGAGCAAACGCCAGCTCGACACCCCGCTTCGCCGCGTTAGTTATGTCACAGTTTTTTTGAAATGGCAGAATACCGCCAAAAACGGCATATATAGTTTCATTGTCGGCGTGGCGGCCCTAGATATAGTGCTGGCCTTGGCATATAGTCATAGACGTCGAAAAACACAGCGCATGCCCGACAACGCATGGAAACCAGCCGGAAGGCCCGGCTCGGAAAGGATGACGAATGGAAACCCAGGTTCTGGATATTGCCAGCGCAACTTCTGCGACGGGCACCGGCAAGGTGCTCGTCGAGAAGCGTGATGGTCGTGTGGTCGATTTCGATCCGATCAACATCATCAGCGCGGTGAAGTCCGCCTTCGCCGACCTTGACAAGAAGATCGGTCCCCAGGAGGAGCGGATGATCCGCGACATCGCCAACCAGGTCGAAGGCGAGATCAAGGACCGATACAACGGCCCCGCCAAGATCGAGGACATCCAGAACCTCGTCGAGCACGGTCTGATCGAGGACCATCTGTACGACGTTGCGCGCACCTACACCAACTACCGTCTGAACAAGGACATCGAGCGCGCCAAGGCGACCGACATCAACGAGGCCGTCAGGCGCCTGGTGAACCGTGATGAGGCGCTGGTGCGCGAGAACGCCAACAAGGACTCCAACGTCTACTCCACCCAGCGCGACCTGCTCGCCGGCGCGGTCTCCAAGGCGTCCGCGTTCTCCATGCTGCCGGACGCGGTCTCCAACGCGCACATGAAAGGCGACATCCACTTCCACGACGCCGACTACTCGCCGTTCACCGCCCAGTCCAACTGCTCCCTGCCGAACTACTGGGACATGCTCGCCAACGGCTTCACCCTCGGCAACGCGCCGATGGGCTCCCCGAACAGCATCTCCATCGCGGCCACGCAGATCACCCAGATCATGAAGGACGTGGCGTCCAGCCAGTACGGCGGCCAGACCGCCAACCGTGCCGACGAGCATTTCGTCGAATACGCCAAGAAGGACTACGACAAGTTCCTCGAGCAGGCGCACGAGATCATGCCCGACGACCTGCCGATCGAAATCGCGGAACGCCAGGTGCGCATGGCCAAGCAGGTCGAGCCGAAGCGCCTGCATTTCGAGAAGGACCGTCCGGCCCTGCCGATGGACGAGCCGTTCAACAAGGACGTCGACCGTCTGGAGCAGCTGCGTGAGATCTGGGCGAAGATCCAGACCCGCAAGGCCATCTACGACGCCATGCAGACCATGGAATACCAGATCAACTCCAACCGCGTGTCCAACGGCCAGACGCCGTTCGTGACCGTCGGCTTCGGCCTGGGCACCGACTGGTTCGCACGCGAGATCCAGCGCGCCATCTTCCTCAACCGCATCCGCGGACTCGGCTCCGAGCACCACACCGCCATCTTCCCGAAGCTCGTGTTCACCATCAAGCACGGCGTGAACGCCGATCCGGGCGACCCGAACTACGACATGAAGCAGCTCGCCCTCGAATGCGCCACCAAGCGCATGTACCCGGACGTGATCTTCTACGAGAACATCGTGAAGATCACCGGCTCCTTCAAGGCCCCGATGGGATGCCGTTCCTTCCTGCAGGGCTGGACCGACCCGAAGACCGGCAAGGACGTCGAGGACGGCCGCATGAACCTCGGCGTGGTCACCGTGAACGTGCCGCGCATCGCATTGGAATCCCACGGCGACAAGGACCGTTTCTGGAAGATCTTCGAGGAGCGCATGGCCGTCGCCCACCAGGCGCTGCAGTTCCGCATCATGCGCTGCAAGCAGGCCACGCCGGTCAACGCCCCGACCCTGTTCCGCTTCGGCGCGTTCGGACGTCTCGGCGCCAGCGACAGCGTCGACCAGCTGTTCCGCAACGAGCGCGCCACCGTCTCCTTGGGCTACATCGGCCTGTACGAGGCGACGAGCGTGTTCTACGGCAAGAACTGGATGCGCGACCACGGCTGGGATCCGCAAGGCAAGGAATTCGCCCTGTCGATCGTGCGCCGCATGAACGAGCTGTGCAAGGAGTGGAGCAAGGCCGAGGGCTACCACTACTCCGTGTACTCCACGCCGGCCGAATCGCTGACCGACCGCTTCAACCGCATGGACCGCGAGAAGTTCGGCAAGGTCGAGGGCGTCACCGACCACGACTTCTACACCAACTCCTTCCACTACCCGGTGTGGCTGCAGCCGACCCCGATGGAGAAGCTCGACTACGAGAAGGACTTCCCGTACTTCGCCTCCGGCGGCTTCATCAACTACTGCGAGTTCCCGTGCCTGCAGGCCAACCCGAAGGCGTTGGAGGCGGTCTGGGACTACGCCTACAACATCGGCATCGGCTACCTCGGCACGAACACCCCGATCGACCGCTGCTACGAGTGCGGCTACGAAGGCGACTTCGAACCCACCGAAGAAGGCTTCAAGTGCCCGGAGTGCGGCAACTCCGATCCGGACAGGTGCAACGTGACCAAGCGCACCTGCGGCTACCTCGGCAACCCGGTGCAGCGCCCGATGGTCCACGGACGCCACGAGGAGATCGCGCACCGCGTCAAGCACATGAGCGGCGAGACCGGCCACGTCACGCTGAACGACGGCTCCGAACGCGAATGGTTCGAGGAGACGAAGTAGCATCCGCGCGAAACCGACCGAGTGAGAACCGATGAACAGGAGGGTGGTGTCCGCAAGGGGAATCACCCTCCTGTTCCGTAACGGAGCCCCGCATGGCGCCAAGCCATACGAAGACGCGCATGCTCGGTGCGGGGCGCATAGCGTGGAAGCGCAGGAACAGGAGGTCCACATGACCAGCAGCGTCAGCACGTCGATCAGACGCCACGATTTCGCGCCGACCGACGCCAATCGTGGTCCGGGAATCCCGACCATCAGGGCGAACAACCCCAAGGCCGGGCAATGGACGAACGCCATGAGCCACAACATGGTCGCCGATTACAAGCGCTTTCTCATGACCGACGGCGAGGGCATCCGCTGCTCGCTGTACGTCTCCGGCTGCCCGTTCCGCTGCGAGGGCTGCTACAACTCCTCGATCTGGGACTTCCAGGCGGGCCACGAGTACAACGACCGTCTCGAGGCCCAGATCATGGACGACCTGAGCCTGTCATACGTGCAGGGCATCACGTTCCTCGGCGGCGAGCCGTTGCTCAACACGGGCGTGCTGCTGCCGCTCGCACGCAGAATCCGCGAACGCTTCGGGCATGAGAAGGACATCTGGTGCTGGACGGGCTACACGTGGGAGGAGCTGATGCGCGACGGCGAAAGCCCCGACAAACGCGAGCTGCTCGAACAGATCGACGTGCTCGTGGACGGCCGCTACATCAAGGACCTGCACGACTCCCTGCTGCAGTTCCGCGGCAGCAGCAACCAGCGCATCATCGATGTGCCGCGGTCGCTGGAGCGCGGCGAGGTCGTCATCTGGCCGAAACTGCACGACCAGATCCGGTTCATTCCCGAGATCTACGGCAAGGACCGCTCCGCGGGGGAGGGGGCGGCCTCGTGACGGAAAAGACGGGTGACGCGCGAAGACGCGTAAACTAGACAGGCCGATAGGTTTGGTCGATTAATTTGTGTGACGTGCCGCACGGTTTCGCCATCTGCGAATCATCGGACGGGTTCTTAGGCGTGGGCACGGACTACGATTACATGTTTGGATAACCGGAATAGGGCGTTCCATGCCCCGCATGAGGCGCAGACCGGCGGACAAGAGTGATAGAGGTTAATTGCATGGTTGAAGCAGCAGATACCGCGGTGGCATCCCGCGATACGAAGCCGTTGCGCGTGGGTCTCGACATCGGATCCACCACGGTGAAGGCCGTGGTGCTCGATCAGACCGACGCGCTCGATGGCGTGCTCTTCTCGGATTATCGCCGTCATCACGCCAACGTCCGTGCGACCGTGGCAGGGCTGTTGGAGGACATCCACGGGGAACTCGAATCCCGTGGCCGTGGCGACGAGCCCATCCGCCTGGCCATCACCGGTTCCGGCGGCCTCGCCTTGGCCGACAACCTCCATGTGCCGTTCGTGCAGGAGGTCATCGCCGAAACCCGCGCGATCGACCAGGAGTATCCGCAGGCCGACGTGATCATCGAACTCGGCGGCGAGGACGCCAAGATCACCTATCTGAAGCCGACGCCGGAACAGCGCATGAACGGTTCCTGCGCGGGCGGCACCGGCGCGTTCATCGACCAGATGGCCACCTTGCTCGACACCGACGCCGCAGGCCTCAACGAGATGGCCAAGCACTACGAGACGCTCTACCCGATCGCGTCGCGCTGCGGCGTGTTCGCCAAAACCGATCTGCAGCCGCTCATCAACGACGGCGCCGCCAAACCCGATCTGGCCGCGTCGATCTTCACCGCCGTGGCCACCCAGACCATCGCTGGCCTGGCGTCCGGCCGCCCGATCCACGGCACCGTCATCTTCCTCGGCGGCCCATTGTTCTTCATGTCCGAGCTGCGCGCGGCGTTCCACCGCGCGCTCGAAGGCAAGGTCGACGAATTCATCGTGCCGACCGACGCCCACCTGTACGTGGCGTTCGGCTCCGCGCTGCTCGCAGGAGAGCCCGACCAGCTCGAGGAGGGCCAGCACTTCGAGGCACGCACCTGCGCCGACATCCTCAAGAACCTCGACGAACTGAAGAACCTGCCGGCGAACACGCCGACCATGCCGCCGCTGTTCCCGACCGAGGCCGACCGCGAGGCGTTCAACGAACGCCACCACCGCGAACACGTGCACATCGGCACCCTCGACGGCGCGAAGGGTCCGCACTTCCTCGGCATCGACGCGGGATCGACCACCATCAAGGCGACGCTCGTCAACGACGACCGCGAAATCGTATGGTCGTCATACGCGACCAACGAAGGCAGCCCGCTGACCGCGGCGGTCAACATCGTCAAGGAAATCCAGAAGAAGCTTCCCCAGGACGCATGGATCGCGCGCTCCTGCGCGACCGGCTACGGCGAGGGCCTGATCACCACCGGCCTGCACCTCGACGAGGGCGTGGTGGAGACCATGGCCCACTACCGCGGCGCCGAAATGGTGTCGCCCGGCGTCACCGCCGTCATCGACATCGGCGGTCAGGACATGAAATACCTCGCGATCTCCGACGGCGTGATCGATTCCATCGCAGTCAACGAGGCATGCTCGTCCGGCTGCGGATCGTTCCTGCAGACGTTCGCGCAATCCATGGGACTGACGATCCAGGAATTCACGCAGGCCGCGCTCAACTCCACGCATCCGGTCGACCTCGGCTCCCGCTGCACCGTGTTCATGAACTCCTCCGTCAAGCAGGCGCAGAAGGAAGGCGCCTCGATGGAGGACATCGCGGCGGGCCTGTGCTATTCCGTGGTGCGCAACGCGCTGTACAAGGTCATCAAGCTGCGCGATTCCGGCGAACTCGGCGACACCGTCGTCGTGCAGGGCGGCACGTTCCTCAACGACGCCGTGCTGCGCGCCTTCGAACTGCTCACCGAACGCAAGGTGACCCGACCGAACATCGCCGGCCTGATGGGCGCATACGGCGCCGCGCTGACCGCGCGCATGCACTACTCCGACGTCGCAGACGGACTGGACGACGACGCGGAGGACGCCGACGCCAAGCACGTGAGCATCGACGGCGTGGAACACACCGCGTCCGGCATCGTCTCCGGCGACGAACTCGACCACCTGTCGATGACCACCGAACGCGACGTGTGCAAGCTGTGCCAGAACCACTGCAAGCTCACCATCACCACGTTCCAGGACGGTTCGCGTTACGTGACCGGCAACCGCTGCGAACGCGGCGGCGACTCCAAGAAGCAGCGTTCCGACAGGCCCAACCTGTACGACTACAAGTACAAGCGCTGCTTCGCCTACCGCAGGCTCACCGACAAGAAGGCGACCCGCGGCGAAATCGGCATCCCGCGCGTGCTCAACATGTACGAGAACTACCCGTTCTGGTTCACGTTGCTCACCTCGCTCGGCTTCAAGGTGATGATCTCCGGCCGCTCCAACCACGAGCTGTTCGAGACCGGCATCGAATCGATCGCCTCCGAAAACATCTGCTACCCGGCCAAACTGGTGCACGGCCACATCAAATGGCTGCTCAACAAGGGCATCAAGACGATCTTCTACCCATGCGTCAGCTACGAAGAGGAGTTCGTGCCCAACACCGACAACCACTACAACTGCCCGGTCGTCGCCAACTATCCGGTCGTCATCGGCGCGAACATGCCGGAACTGCGCGCGGAAGGCGTGCGCTACATGCGCCCGTACTTCAACATGGCCAACCACGAACTCATGGTCGACCGCATCGTCGAGGAATTCGCATGGGCCGACGTGACCCGCGAGGAAGCCGAAACCGCGGTCAAGGCGGCATACGCCGAAAACGAGGTCTTCAAGCACGACGTGCAGATGGAAGGCCTCAAGGCGCTCGCCTACATGAAGGAGCACGACTGCAAGGGCATCGTGCTGGCGGGCCGCCCGTACCACATCGATCCGGAAGTCAACCACGGCATCCCGGAGACCATCTGCTCGCTGGGCATGGTGGTGCTTTCCGAAGACTCCATCTGCGAACTGCAGCCGGGGCAGAACCTCAACCTGAGCGAATTCCTGTCCGAAGGCGAAGAGGACCCGCGCAGGAAGAACGCCAGCGGGTTCCGCCACGTCGACGACCGCAAGGTCACCAAGATGCCGCTGCGCGTCACCAACCAGTGGGCCTACCACGCGCGCCTGTACGCGGCGGCCAACTTCGTCGCCTCCTATCCGGGACTCGAACTCGTGCAGCTCAACTCCTTCGGATGCGGCCTCGACGCCATCACCACCGACCAGGTCAGCGAAATCCTCGCCGACAAGGCCGACGTGTACACCATGCTGAAGATCGACGAGGTCTCCAACCTCGGCGCGGCGAAGATCCGTCTGCGCTCGCTCAAGGCGGCCATTGAGGAGCGCGAACGCAACAAGCGCCGAACCGCCGCGTCCACTTCGACTGATTCCACGGAATCGTCGGATTCCACGAACACCGCCGCGGTGGCCGAAGCCAAGGCCCGGCTCGAAGCGGCGAAGAGCCAGCTCGCGCAGGCCGAGGCCCAGCTCAAGTCCGCCGAACGGCAGGCGAACGCGGCGGCCAGGCAAGGCGGATTCCGCAAGACCGGATCCGACGCGCCCACCCCGGGACGCCAGATCATGCTCGACACCGTCATGAAGGCCAATCCGAAACTCACCAAGGCGGTCAAGGACGCATCGCGCCGCGCCGCCGAAAACGGCGTCGGCGAAAGCCACGAACACGGCAAATCCGCGCACAACTCGGCCACCATGTCGAAATACGCGAACCGCATCCCGTTCGGCAAGAGCATGCGGAAGGACTACACCATCGTCGCCCCGCAGATGAGCCCGATCCACTTCTCGCTGGTGGAATCCGTCATCCGCTCCGGCGGCTACAAGTTCGACATCCTCAAGCACGCCAGCCGCGAAAACGTGGAGACCGGCCTCAAATACGTCAACAACGACGCCTGCTACCCGGCCATCATGGTGATCGGACAGCTCATCGACGCGATCCTGGAAGGCAAGTACGATCCGGACCACACCGCGCTCGCCATCACGCAGACCGGCGGCATGTGCCGTGCGACCAACTACTTCGGACTGATCCGCAAGGCGCTGGTCGACGCCGGATACCCGCAGATCCCGGTCATCGCCATCTCCACGCAGGGCATCGAGGACAACCCCGGCTTCACCGCGACGCCGGCGTTGCTGCACCGCGCCATCAAGGCGCTGATCATCGGAGACCTGCTGATGAAATGCCTGTACCGCGTGCGCCCATACGAGGTGACGAAGGGCAGTGCGGACAAGCTGTACCAGACGTGGGACACCATCGTGCGCGAGACCATCGAGCATCACGGCCATTCCAAGACCGCGCGCAGGTTCATCGGCAAGGGCTACCTGCCGTACCAGACGCTGCTCAAGGAGATCGTCAAGTCCTTCGACGCGCTGCCGCTGAAGGACGAGCCACGCAAGGTGCGCGTCGGCGTGGTCGGCGAGATCCTCGTCAAATACCAGCCGGACGCCAACAACCATGTGGTCGACGTCATCGAATCGCAGGACTGCGAGGCCGTGGTGCCGGGCATCATGGAGTTCATGACCACCAGGCCGTACATCTCCGACTGGAACGAGCACTACTTGGGTACGGGCGGCAACAAGCTCGGCTATGCGCTGATGCGCAAGGGACTCGACCTGTACCTGAACCCGGTGCGCCACGCCATCGATCTGGCGCATGGCAAGTTCTCCCAGGACCTGCCGATGCCGGAGCTTGTGAAGAAGGCCGGCGAGGTCACGTCCGTGGGCGTGCAGGCCGGCGAGGGCTGGCTGCTGACCGCCGAGATCCTCGAGCTTATCGAATCGGGATGCCCGAATGTGATCTGCGCGCAGCCGTTCGCCTGCCTGCCGAACCACGTGACGGGACGCGGCATGTTCGGCAAGATCCGCCGTCTGCATCCGGAAGCCAACATCGTGTCCATCGACTACGATCCGGGCGCTTCTGAGGCGAACCAGCTCAACCGCATCAAGCTGATGATCTCCGCCGCGAAGAAGGCGCACCGCGCCGCGCAGGAGGCCAAGGCCGCCTGACGCGCTGGCGGCGGTCTCCGAGAGCGATTCCGGATGGACGCAACCGCGGATGACGGCTTTTTGAATAGCGGGCCCCGACCGGGAACGGCCGAGGCCCGCTATCGATTTTCCGTATAACGTCTTCTGCGTTGCGCGGACGGTTTTCCATTACGATGGCGAGCATGACAACGCCGAAGATTACGTATGCGCATTTGCTGACCAAGCCGAATCCAAAGCACGTGGAGAGCTTGGTCAAATTTTTTGAATCCGGTTGCCAGAGCCGCGGCACGGGCGGCTTCGGCGTGGAGATAGAGCATCTGCCGGTACACAACAGCGACGACACCGCCGTGAACTACTACGAGGAGAACGGCATCGGCACGCTGCTGAATCGCATCCGCCCGTACTACGACGAAGACAAGGAATATTGGGAGAACGGCCAGCTGGTCGGCTTGGCGCGCGACGGCATCTCCGTTTCGCTGGAGCCGGGCGGCCAGGTGGAGACCTCGATCGGCATCCTGCACAAGCCCGAGGACCTTTCCCGCATCTACGGCAGGTTCCGCCGCGAGACGGATCCGATCCTCGACGAACTTGGCTTCCGCCTGGTGAACTACGGCTACCAGCCGAAATCCAGCTACGCCGACGTTCCGGTCAATCCGAAGGACCGGTACAAGGCGATGACCGCATACTTGGGACGCGTCGGCCAGTTCGGCCCGTGCATGATGCGCTGTTCGGCGTCCACGCAGGTGAGCATCGACTACACCGACGAGAAGGACGCGATCCTGAAACTGCGTCTGGGCACGGTGATCGGTCCGATTCTGGCATGGTTCTTCCGCAACACCCCGTATTTCGAGGGCGCGGAGAACCCGTATCCGCTGCTGCGCCAGCGCATGTGGGATTACTTGGACTTCCAGCGCACCAACGTCATCCCCGGCCTGTTCGACCCACGCTTCGACTGGGAGGACTACGCGGTGGACGTGCTGTCCACCCCGATGATGTTCGCCGACCTGACGCACACGCCCGAGGCTCTGGCGGTGCCCGGCACCGACCTGCACCATCCGGCGTTCTACGAGAACGCGAACGACGTGTACCCCGACCGCGAGCTCAACCCGTATGAGATCAACCATGTGATCTCCACGCATTTCAACGACGTGCGCCTGAAGAACTTCATCGAATTCCGCCATTGGGATTCGCTGCCGGTCGCGCGTGCGGAACGTCTCACCGAGATCATCGGCTCGCTGTTCTACGATTCGGCGAACCTCAGCCGTTTGGCGAGCTACTTCGACGGCATTCGCGAAGAGGACGTGTTCGAAGCGAAGGCGAACCTGCAGGCGCGTGGCCGTCAGGCCGCCCCATACGGCAATTCGCTGGAGTTCTGGCAGGAATTCCTCGGGCTTGAGGGCGTGCTCGCCGACGAGCCGGGCGACCCGAAGCACCCTGACGTGTTCCAGGCGTGATGGCTGATTGTCGATAGACACGATGGGGCCGCGAAGGGTTCCTCCATATATGGCGGGCGGCCGATGTCATCGTTTGGCATCGGCCGCCCGCCATATATGGGTTCGTGGTCTGAATGACCTTGAGGTGGCGATGCGGTTCGTTTCGCAGGCGGTTTTTGATATTTTTGATATTTTTGATATTTTTGATTTTGAAGGTATTGACTATCGCAGAACCGGTCGGAGGAGAATATGCTGCACGCGATCAATCGCAGGATCAATCCTTTCAAGCCCACCGCCGGTGGAGAGCCACCGCTATTGATTGGTCGTGAAAAAGTCATCCGTGATTTTGACAAAGGCTTGGATAACGGTGTGGGTGCTCCTGGTCGGATCATGTTGATCACAGGAGCAAGAGGAACGGGCAAGACGGTAATGCTGACTGTTCTGGGAGACAAAGCCCGCGCTCATAAATGGGATGTGATTGAGGAGACGGCATCGGATGGTCTATGCGAACGTTTGGTGAATGAGCTGCGTTCGAAGGATTCGTTGATTGATAAATTGACACTTGCCCCATCCGTCAGTATCGCTGGGGCGAGCGTGTCTCTTGGACAGGCCGAGCTTTCTTCGAAGCGCATGCCTGAAACGCTTCGAAGGGCGATGTCGGCGCGATTGGATGTTCTGGAAAAGCATGATGCGGGACTCATGATTTCTATTGATGAAACGCAAGCTGCAAGCCGTGCTGATTTAATCGCTATCGCAACCGCGATTCAACACCAGATTCGGGAAAGACGCAATGTGTCGATTGTGTTCGCCGGCCTGCCGCAGATGGTTTCCGATTTATTCGATGACGAAGTGATTGCGTTCTTGAGGCGTGCTCGTACGAATGTGCTTGCGGACGTGCCGATTGATGAGGTCGAAGAAGCCTTCATGCAGACCTTTAAGGACTCCGGAATGTCCATAGACGCGGTGCTGGTGAAAAGGGCCGCAAAGGCTACTGCCGGATACCCATATATGATTCAGCTGGTTGGCTACTACATTTGGGATGCCGCTGATTCGCGAGAATCCACCGTGATTTCCCAAGAAGACGTCGATGAAGGCATTCGTGAAGCTCACGTCGATTTGGATAACGCAGTCTGTATTCCCGAATTACATGGGTTGTCAAAGAACGATAGGGCGTATCTACAGGCAATGGCGATTGCCGATGGTCCGAGCGAGACCCGTGATATAGCCAAAAGAATGGGGCGGAGTGCGAAATATGCGGCCACATACCGCAAGCGTTTGTTGGATGCGTATGTCATCCAACAAACGGATCGTGGTGAAGTCGATTTCGCGGTTCCCTTTTTGCGGGAATATCTACGCAAACAAGGGTAAAACCCGAACGGACGGCTAGCTCCCTGCAGTTGCGGACGATGGTGCCAGGTTGCACTGCGTTTGGACGCATTCGTCTGGTTTTCCTCGAAAACAATCAGTCCGGAATGTTACCGCGCGACTTCTGGTTGGCCCACGACTGGGACTGCACGAATGTTGCCGGATCGGCACCCACACGGTTCGCCGGGTCATGCAGCGCGCTGATGCCCCGCATCTCTTCGGCGGTGAGCTCGAAGCCGAACACATCCAGATTCTGCCGCATGCGCTCCGCATGAGTGGACTTCGGAATGATGACGCGGCCGGACTGCACATGCCAACGCAACACGACCTGTGCGGGCGTGACGCGATGCGCCTCGGCGGCTTGCCGAATCGGTTCCGCCTTCATGTCGGAGCCATGGCCAAGCGGCGAATAGGCTTCGACGGCGATGCCATGGTCCTTGCAGAACCGCAACGTTTCCGGCTGCGAGAAACTCGGATGCACCTCCAGTTGGTTGATGGCCGGCGTCTTGCCGGTTTCATCGATGAGCCGCCGCAGATGCTCGGGAAGGAAATTCGAAACGCCGGCGGCGCGAATCACGCCTTCCTGCTGGAGCTCCAGCAGCGCCTTCCATGTTTCGACGTATTGGTTGACCGCGGGGAACGGCCAATGGATGAGATACAGGTCGAGATGGTCGAGTCCGAGATTGGCCAACGTCGTGTCAAAGGCCACGCGTGCCGCATCATAGCCTTGATCGCAGTTGCGGAGCTTGGACGTGACGAACACCTTGTCGGCCATGCCGGTGGCTCTGAGCGCATCGCCGACCCCACGCTCGTTGTAGTATGCTGCGGCCGTGTCGATATGGCGGTATCCGATCTCCAAAGCCTGTTCGACGGCCTGTTGCGTGGTCGAGGCGGAGATTTGGAAGACACCGAATCCGATTTGCGGAATCGAAACGGAATCGGTAAGCGGAATGCTTGGAATGTCTGGTGTCGTGGCTGTTTCAATATGTTCCATATTCACTCCTTTGGGAAACCTGTCTTCACGATACTCAGAGGTGCGTATCATGCGCGTTGTTCGTCGATGGAA
>ERZ808246.313-NODE-313-length-43023-cov-5.314629_pt1 | contig 43023 bp, 36 predicted proteins | sample MGYA00521083_ERZ808246 | MGnify/ENA primary metagenome ERZ808246 (study PRJEB31516, sample SAMN03275577) | gut metagenome | biome: mammalia-associated habitat; material: feces | host: Papio cynocephalus | place: Kenya | collected 2012-07-07 ...
TTGTGCATGAACAACATAATTTCGAATTTAAATAATTTTAAGAGACACTAGTGGCACAAAGTTTAGCTAATCAAGGTTATTTCGTTGTTGCAGGCTGGATTAATCCTACTGGCGCAAGTGGACATGTTGTTATGGTAGTTCCTGGTGATGCTGTTTATAAACCTAGTTGGGGTGGCTCTATTCCTAACGTCATGGATACAGGGAGCAATAAAAGGTCAGAAAGCCAACTTATTAATAAAAGCTTTGGTCCTAATAAAAAAGATAATGTTGTATATTTTAAGTATAAGAAATGACTATGAATTATAAATTATTACTATTCTTCTTGTTGAACTTTGTCTGTTTAAGTTTGCATGCACAAGAAACAATTTATACTCTTGAATATGATGGGAGTGTAACAACTAAATCTATTTTTATAGATAGTATGTATCATAAATCATATAGTGGCATAATGCCATATATACAAAAGGCGAGCAATTCTATCTCCGATGATTATACGGTAAAATGTAATCAATTTAAGGGTTGGGAGGATGAGGCTGCTGATTATCAAAATATAGAAATCTCATACAAAGGAAAAAGAATTCTATCTTTGACAGATGATGATGGTTGGGGGTATTTTCATTCTCTAGAAGTTGACAAAGGAAATGCAAATAAGCCTTTTTACCTAAAACAGTTTGGTAAGAACTACTATGTAATTTGCTTTACGAGTGTTATCCTTGCAAGCCAAGCACCAAATTTAACTATCATTGTGTTGAAAGATGGCAAAGCTACGTTGGTTTATCATAGGCCAACTGCAATTAATCATATAAATGAAAATAATGGTGATGTCACTTTCGAAGTCCAACATGATATGGATTATGCAGACTATGATGATAAAGGAAATATAATAACAGTAGAAATTAATAAACATACCTTGACTTTTAAGGATGGAATGATTTATTATAAATGAAAGAGCATATATTCGTTTTTATAACTTTTTTCCTTCTGAGCATGGTGTGTCATGCTCAGAAGATTGCTACGTCAGAACTTAATGGGACAAAATGGAAATTAGTAAGTCCAGTTTCTGATTATTGTGAACGAGGTATGTCTTTCACGACGACTACTCGTACGACGACAACAAAGTTTAAGAAAAACAAGAAGGAGTTTCAATTCCCTTTAAAGTATTATCTCTCTTCTTCAATTCCCAAAACATTTGATAGTTCACAGATAGGAAAGAATCGAAAGGGTAGTTATATTATCCAATATGTTGACAATAGTGTGTTTTGGTTCAAGATAGTAGAGATAAGTAGTACTAAAATAACTCTGTTGTCTAAATTAGGTGATACAACAGTTTATCAAAAGGTCAATTAACTAAAGTTTTGTACATTTCATCGAGTATATTCGATAAAAATGCCCACTTTTTATCGAATATATTCGATGAAACTTGTAAAAATGAGAAAAAATAGTTATCTTTGCATTAAATTTTAAAGATAGCATTATGACAAATGAGCTCGTCGAAGACAAGTTTGTCATTTATTCTGACAGATGGAAAAATATAGTTTTGAGGCATTGTTTAAGGAGAATTACTCCAAGGCATACTATCTTGCTTTGCGCATCTTGCATGACGACGAGGCAAGCAAGGATGTCGTGTCAGATGCCTTCGAACTCGTTTGGCGGAGACAGAAGAAAGAAGAAGTCAATAATATCTCCTCCTATCTTATGACGGCGGTGAAGAACGTCTGCTTGGATTATATCAGAAAAAAGGATATCAGAAGTCGCTATGTACAGATGAGTATGCAGTCTGTGGAGGTAAAGAGTTTCAATCCTGACTATTGGGATGTCAGGGAGGAAAAGATAAAAGCCATCATGGATTCCTTGGAGGAGCTGACTCCCAGAACCCAGCAAATCGTAAGGCTCTGCTATGTGGAGCGCAAGAAATATCGGGAGGTGGCTCAAGAATTGAATATCAGCGAGAGTGCAGTCAAGAAGCATATCATGCAGGCACTCAGTTATATGCGGCAGAAATTCCGAGACCGGAAATTTTATTAACCTTAACGTCTTCTAACTTATTATAAATAATTAGAGGTGCCGTTTTTTTGAATTAGTTCGTTTTATTAATACTAATAGAAATCCGATGAAAGAAAATCAAGATATACAACTGCAAATCTTAGAAGCTCTGGACAACTCTTCGCAAGAGAACGAGGCTTTGGATGCACTCCTGGAATCAGAGGAGGGTAAGGAGATGCTATGCGATATATTGGATTTAGATGAAGCTGCCAATCGCAAGATGGGTGTCAAGCCCGATGTCGATGCAGCATGGAATCAGTTTAAGCCTAAGAAGAGGACTCGGATTATTTCTATATTGCGTTATGCAGCAGCCTGTGCAGCTGTCATCGTGTTTGTTGTGGGAATGTGGATGTGGAACAATTCTCCATCTGTAAAGAAGCCGATCGCGTATAAGCAAGAGAGCATGCAACCTCAAGCACCTGCCGAAAAGCCAACCTTCTTGGAGAAGATCAAGAATATGGCAACAGGAAAGGTGAATATGATTACCATCGCAGCCAATGAACAGAAGACCGTGACCTTGCCCGATGGTACCGAAGTTTGCTTGAATGCTAAGAGCATATTGAAATATCCTGAGAATTTCAGTAAGGAATATCGAGAGGTAGAATTTAGTGGCGAGGGATATTTCAAGGTGCATCACGATGCAGCCCATCCTTTTGTCATCAAGACCAACACCGTATCTACCAAAGTATTGGGTACGGAATTCAATCTCCGTTGTTACAATGATGAGGATGTGCATGTCACCTTGGTGCAAGGTTCCGTGGAGGTGTCGTTGAATCATGAGAAGGTGAGGATAGCTCCTAACCAAGATGCTTATGTGGAAAGTGGCAATGTAAAGGTCCAGGATGTCAATCCCAAGGACTTTACGAGTTGGAAGGATGGAATCCTGTATTTCGACCATGCTACCTTGCGCACCATCTTACAACAGCTTGGTCGTGTCTATAACGTGAGCATTGTTTGCAGGGACGAGCACTTGCTCAACAAGCATTTCCATTATATGTGTAATCTGAATGATAGCTTGGATGAAGCCCTGAAGTTGCTCAATGAGTGTTCGGACATCAATGTGAAGTTGAAGAACAATGTAATCGTGATAGAATGAAATAATATGCGTTTCAGCAGTTTTTATCCTTAAAAGTTGCTGAAACGGTATCTCTTGATGTGTATTTCAGCAGTTTTTGTTCTTAAAAGTTGCTGAAATCAATTTGTTTTATTATATTTGCATCCTGATTTAGGGCTGTTTTCGCCCAAGAAACTATTCTGAAATAAAAAAGGCTTATGAAGGAATTGTTGATAGGAAGGCAGAAAGAGCAAAAGGCTCTTATGGAATATATAAACTCAGGACGTTCTGAGTTTATTGCAGTATATGGCCGCCGCCGAGTAGGAAAGACATACTTGGTGCGCCGAACCATTGCCGATAAGACTTGTTTCTCCATTACAGGCATGGAAAATGTAGGGCAAGAAGAGCAATTGATGAACTTCTATCTAAGTTTGCGTAAAGTTTATGCAGGTGCGGAGAAAAGCAGTACCTGGTTGGAGGCATTTGACCAGTTGGAGAGGTATTTAGAGACAGTTGCTGCTGATACGAAGATTCTCTTCTTCGACGAACTCCCATGGATGGCTACAGCTAAGTCTGACTTTGTGAGTGCCTTGGAACATTTTTGGAACAGTTGGGCTTCTGCTAGACAAGATATTAAACTAATTGCTTGTGGCAGTGCAGCATCGTGGATGCTTGACAATTTAATCAATAATCATGGAGGCCTTCACAATCGTGTAACTCATCAAATGCTTATAGAGCCATTTTCGCTGGGTGAGTGTCGTGCGTATTTCCATGCGTATGGTTTTGGGTATTCGGACCGTGAGGTAGCTGAATACTATATGGTGTTTGGTGGGGTTCCATTTTATCTTTCCCTTGCTAACAAGGAGGAGAGCGTTGCACAGAATGTTGACAGGTTGCTTTTTACCAGCACAGGCGAACTGCGTTCGGAAAAAGATAATCTCTTCCGTTCTCTCTTCAAGCACAGTGAGGATTATGTGAGCATCATAGCAGCTTTGTCTTCCAAAGGAAAAGGACTCACACGCAATGAGTTGCTGGAGCAAACCCATCTTCATAACAATGCGAAGTTTACGAGTATGCTCAAGGAGTTGGAAGAATGTAGGTTTATCCGCCAGTATCTTCCTTTTGATGGCAAGAAGAGAATGGTAACTTATCAATTGGTGGATCCTTTTTTGCACTTCTGCTATCACATACAGGAAAGATGCAAGTATCAGGATGAGAGTTTTTGGTCGCATAGCATCAATACCCCACTTTATCATGCTTGGAGTGGTTTTGCTTTTGAGATACTTTGCCTGAATCATGTTTCCAAAATCAAAGATGCGTTGAAGATTAGCGGTGTCCAAACATCGGTTTATTCCTGGCGAACTCCGAAGACCGTGGAGAAAGGGGCTCAGATAGATTTGGTTATTGACCGAGCTGACCGTTGTGTCAATCTCTGTGAGATGAAATTTTGCAGAGGAGAATATGTCATGACTAAAACTGAACGTGAAAAATTGGAGCATAGAGTGGACAGCTTCATCAATGGTACTGGAACCAAAAGCTCTATCCGTGTTACACTGATTACTTGTGAAGGAGTGCAGAAGAATGCGAACAGCTTTATAGTGCAGAATCAAGTCACGCTGAAGGATATGTTTCAATAATATCCTCAATGAGTGTTCCGACATCCATGTAAAGTTGAGAAACAATGTGATTGTGATAGAATAACAAAATCAAATAGCATAATTATAGCTTTTTTATAGGAAAATATTTCAAAAAGAAAGTTTTTCCTATAAAAAAGTAACAATTGGGGTGCCCTGTGTGAGGAGTGGTACGTCATATTTGCATAATTTTAAGAGAAAGGAACATATTTTGTTCCATAATACTAATCAATAATAGTGCAGATATGAGAGAGAAGAAACTTCTTTTTTTGACATGCTTTGCATTGATGGCACCAAGTTTGGGAAGCAATTATGTTGTGGCTCAAACGCATCAGGTGAAGTATGAGCAAGTAATCAACTCCAAGCCTTTGACAACTGTATTAAAGCAGTTGGAAGAAAAGTTTGGTATGAAAATAGTCTTTTCTTACGAGGACTTGGACAAGTACAAGGTCAATGCCACTGTGAAGGCGACGAATATCACAGATGCCTTGACCCAAGTGCTGAAAGGACTTCCTGTGACTTATACCAAACACAATGGTTTTATCTCGGTAAAAGAAAAAAAAAATCTATCTTCTAACATATCAATAAACGCAGATAAAAAAGTGACCATTGTGGGTAAAGTCGTTGATAATAATGGTGAAACTATTCCTGCAGCTACTGTTCAAGTTTCTGGAAATAAAGATGTAGCCGTTGTTACTGATGTAAATGGTCGATTTTCATTGGAGTTAAATCAGGGTGCAGGAGAAACTTTGGTTGTCTCGTATCTTGGTATGAAAACAACTTCCTATTTTGTAAATTGTAGAAAAAATATAGATAATCTTGTTATCAAGTTAGAGGAGGATAAGCAAGTACTTGATGACGTGGTCGTAACAGGTATGTTCAACCGTAAGAAAGAGGGATTTACTGGTTCTGCTGTTACAATCAAGGGAGAAGACTTAAAGAAATTTAGTACCAATAATATTGCTAAGTCCATTGCTGCAATGGCTCCAGGTTTGAACATCGTCGAAAATAACCTAAACGGTTCCAATCCAAATAGCCTTCCTGATATGCGTATGCGTGGTGGTGCCAACATGGATTTAGGTACAACTAGCTCTGATGTACAGGCTGTGCAAGGTGAGTATGAGACATACGCTAACCAACCACTCCTTATCATGGATGGTTTTGAGATTTCTATCCAAACTTTATCTGATCTTGACCCAGACCGTGTGGCATCCATCGTTGTGTTGAAGGATGCTGCTGCTACCGCTATCTATGGTTCGCGTGCAGCAAATGGTGTTATCGTCATAGAAAGCAAAACACCGAAACCAGGTAAGATTTGGGTGACATACGGTGGCGAGATGCGTATCGAGGCTCCAGACTTGAGTGGTTATAACTTGATGAATGCCCAGGAGAAGTTGGATGCCGAACTAAAAGCTGGCGTTTATACTGAGGGTGGCGAGACCATCGAGAAGTGGCAGCTCTATCAGTCTAAGCTCAACAATGTTTTGTCTGGAGTTGATACCTATTGGCTCAGTAAGCCTTTGCGTACTTCCATACAACAGCGTCATACCGTCACCTTGGAGGGTGGTGACGAAGCTTTGCGTTATCGTATGTATGTTGGTTACAACAACTCTCCTGGTGTGATGAGAAATAGTGGGCGTGATGTCCTTACAGGTATGCTCGATTTCCAGTATCGTCTCAAGAAGGTTTTGTTGAAGAACAGTATTACGCTTGAAAATTCTACAGCCAATGAGTCTAATTATGGTAGTTTCAGCCAATATACTAAGTTAAACCCATACTTGACTCCATACGATGAGAATGGCAATATGAAGAAGATGCTTGATGATTTCTCGGGTACTAATAGCTCGGTGGCTTCTTATGCTAATCCTCTTTACAATACTACTTTCCATAGTAAGGATAAAAGTACTAACTTCTCTGTACGTGAGTTGTTTAAGGTGGAATATAATCCTACCAATGAACTCCGTCTTGAGGGTGCTTTCTCGCTCTCCAAGAGTGTAGGACATCGTGATGTGTTCCGTCCTGCTCAGCACACAGCTTTCGATGGTGTTACAGATCCTACCTTGAAGGGTGACTATCGCCGTACACAAAACGAAGCAGTCAACTGGGGAGTAGATTTGACTGCTAGTTGGAACAAACAAATCAAGGAACACTATATCACGACCAATGCTCGTATGAGTATCTTGGAGAATACAAGCGACTCTTATGGTACTTATGCTACAGGTTTCCCTAACGACAACATGGATGACTTGAATTTCGGCAAGAAGTTCAATGAGCAGGGAGCATCGGGCAATAGCGACAACACAAGCCGCTCTATCGGTTGGGTGCTCAGTGCTGGTTATTCCTATATGTATAAGTACTCTGTGGATTTCAATGTCCGCTTGGATGGTTCCTCCGAGTTTGGTACCAACAACCGTTGGGCACCATTCTGGTCAACGGGTCTTCGTTATGATGTGAAGAAGGAAGCTTTCTTCAAGGATATTCCTTGGCTTTCTGATTTTGTCATTCGTGGAACTTATGGTACGACAGGTTCTCAGGGATTCTCTCCATATCAAGCACATAGCTATTATCAATATAGCTTGCTTCTCCCTTATTTCTCATCAGATGGCACTGGTGCTGAAATCATGGCGATGCACAACGAGAACTTGAAGTGGCAGACTACCAAGAATACCAACCTTGCTTTGGAGTTGGGGTTCCTCGATCATCGTATCACAGCTCGTATCGAGCATTATAATAAGGTGACCAATAATTTGGTTACTAATGTAACCTTGGCCCCATCTACAGGTTTTATCAGTTATCCAGAAAATGTGGGTAAAATAGAGAACAAGGGTTGGGAAATCAGTCTCTCAGGTATTCCTTATCGTAACCCTGCCAAACAGTCTTATTGGACGATTACAGTGAATGGGTCTCATAACAAAGATAAACTTGTAGAGATATCTGAGGCAATGAGACACATCAATGAGATTAGCACCAAGAATTTGGAGAATAGTCCTTTGCCACGTTATGAGGAAGGATACTCTATGTCTAGTATCTGGGTTGTTCCTTCTTTGGGCATTGACCCAGCATCTGGTAGCGAGATTCTTGTAAAGCGTAACGGTGAGTTGACTAGTGCTGCTAATTATAGTGGGGTGGATGCTGTTCCTATGGGTAATACTGAGCCTACATGGCAAGGTTATATTAACTCTTCTTTCACCTATATGGGATGGGGGATGGATGTGAGCTTCCACTATAAGTTTGGTGGACAGGTCTATAACCAGACTTTGGTAGATAAGGTGGAGAATGCCGACTTGGTGTATAACGCCGACCGTCGTGTGACTCAGTTGCGTTGGCAGAATCCTGGTGATCATGCTCAGTTCCAGGCTCTCAATCCTCATGGACAGAATACACGTGCCACCTCACGTTTCGTGATGGATGAGAATGTGTTCCAAGGTAGTACGCTTTCATTCTATTATCGTGCGGACACTCGCAATACAAAGTTTATCAAGAACTGGGGATTGACATCTGCCAAGTTGGGCTTTACGATGGAAGACCTCTTCTATATCTCGTCTGTAAAGCGTGAGCGTGGTCTCGACTATCCATTCTCTCGTCAATTTACATTCTCATTGAACGTAGCATTCTAAACTTAATATACGAAGAATTATATGAAATATTTATATATATTGGTGATGGCGGTCGTGATGGGAGCAATGACTTCCTGCAATGACTGGCTCGATGTAACACCAAAGGACAGAATCCCAGCTGACAAGATGTTTGAGTCTGAGTCTGGATTCAAGGATATACTTACAGGAGCTTACTTGAAATTGGGTACTACCAATCTCTATGCTGGTGACCTGACTTATGCTTATCTCGATGAGATGGCTGGTTTGTATTGTGATTATCCTGGCAACAACCCCAACAGTGTGTTCAGCCAAGCTACTGTATTTGACTACGAGAAGCAGTTTCTTGACAAGAAGGACAACATCTATTTGCAGATGACCAATGTGGTAGCTAATCTCAACAACTTGCTCCAAAATTTGGATGCACACCGTGATGTGCTGAAGACACCACATTATTATGAGTGCATCAAGGGCGAGGCATTGGGCTTACGTGCTTTCATCTATTTCGACCTCTTGCGTCTCTTCGGTCCTATCTACAGCGAGCATCCTACAGATGCGGCCATTCCTTATAAGACCACTTTTGATAAGGAACCGACTCCAGTACTGCCTGCTAATCAGGTGGTAGAGAAACTTTTGGAAGACTTGAAAGCAGCAGAGGCTTTGCTACAAGAGAACGACCCTTGCGATTTCCATACCGATGAGGAGGCTCGTACAGAGTTCTTGTCTAATCGTGAGCTTCGCATGAACCTCTATGCTGTGAAGGCGATGTTGGCTCGTGTATATTGTTACTCTGGTCAGAAAGAACTTGCTGTCAAGTACGCTCAGGAAGTGATAGATGCCAACAAGTATTTCACTCTTTACAAGAGCCAAACTGCCAGCAACTATAATTCCATTCGCTATGGTGAACAAATCTTTGGTATATCGGTTGATAAGTTGAATAATTTGCTTGTCAATAATAGCATGGATATGGAGAACACTAATACACAGCGTCGTTTTGGTCTTTCTTCTGATATGTTTAATAAGGTATATGAGGGATTCACTTCCGACTGGCGTCAGAATATTGTTGCCTTTAATTGGGATGATGCACACCAATATGCTTTCTGTCTGAAGTACAACCAAGAGTCTTTTGCCAATTCTTATACTTATGATGGCTCGAACACGATGCCTTTGATTCGTCTCCCAGAGATGTACTATATTATTGCTGAATGTGCAGCTACAGCTGAGGCAAGTACCGAAGCATTGAATACTGTTCGCCAGTCACGTGGTATTCCTTATAGTGAGGAGATTCAGACTGCGGGCTATGATGACTTGGATGCAACTTCCAATGAAAATAAGCAGCAGACACGTCGCATCAATGAGATTATGAAGGAATATCGCAAAGAATACTTTGCTGAGGGACAACTATTCTACTTTCTCAAGGCTCATCATTATACGACATATTATGGTTGTGGTGTAAGCAATATGACCAGCAAGGAGTATCAGATACCATTGCCTGACAATGAGAAAATCTTTGGCAATAACACGACAAAATAAAGAAACGGAAAGATTATGAAAAAGATATTAATGTTTTTGACGGCAGTGGTAATGGTATGCTGCTATACCAGCTGCTCTAAGGAAGAAATTGATATGTATGACCAAGAGCCACGTATCAATTTCGACTATCGTATGGTTTATACAGAGCTTCGAGATACAGACTATGTGAAGAGAAATACTGAGCCTTATCGCTTGGATAGTGTGCGAGTGAGATTACAAGGCGACCTGCTCACTGCCAACCGTGACTTCTGCATCAAGAAAACAGACAACAGCGATTATGATAATTCACTTGATATTCAGTTGGATGAGAAATATACTTTCAGCAAGTTGGATGCAGTCAAGCAATATGCTTATTTCAAGGTGAAACGCCCTGACTACAAGGCCGGAAGAAAGGCTTATGGTTGCAATTTGGAGTTCGACTTAGATAATCCTAACCATCAGTTTGCCAAAGGATTGGTAGAAGATAATACCGTAGAAGTAAACTATGTATGGAATATTACTCAGCCAGAGACTTGGAGCGACTGGTATTGGGATTTTGGAATTGGTGACTTTAGTGTCATCAAGTATTGCTATATGATGGATGTCTGGGGTAAGACACTAGATGACTTTGTGACAGAAGATGGTTATTCCTATGATTACGATGAGGCTTACAATGCTGTTGTAGAACTTGTGAATGCCTATAATGCCTACAAGGCGGAGCATGGTCCTATCCTCGATGAGAATGGAAATGATATTTTCCCTGACGAAGAAGAATAAAACATAAGACTATCATGAAGAAGATATATTTATATATTTTGGGCTTGGTGTCAATGACACTTGTCCAGGGCTGTTATGAGGATAAGGGTAATTATGACTATCATGCAGTCAATGAGATGAAGATAGAGATTCCTGAGGCGAAGATTCGCATGCCTAAGGTGGAACCTGCTACGGCGACTCTTACTCCGAAACTGACTCAAACTTTGGCAGAAAACGAGGATAATCTTACCTTCGAGTGGAAGAAACTGAAAGAAGGTGTCAAGATAGGTTCTACTCGTATAAATGATTACGAGGACTATTCTACAGGTAAGGTTTGTCAGGTAGAAGTCGAGCCAAATAATCCTGAGAGTATCGGAATGATGCTCATTGTCAGTGATAAGACCACAGGACAGAAGTGGTATCAGTTGGGTAAGGTGGCTGTAGTGAAACCTTTGAATCCTGCATGGTTTGTACTTCAAGAGAATGCTGAGCAGAAAGGTGTTGTTGGTGCTGTAGAAGGTGATGCCAACGGATTCTTCGCTTATTCTGATGTGTTTAAGTCGGAGACGGGGACATCTTTTGCTTTGTCTGGCAAGCCATTGACCATCGCCGCTAAGGGTAAATATGGTAGTGATGTCTTAGTGAGTCTTATGAACTCAACGACAGTATTTGCTAACTTGACGATAGCTACAGACAAGGAGATTGCGACCTATAGTCCTAGTACGTTGTCGATGATGTATGGAACCAACAAGATCATGTTCGAGAATACAGCCAAGAATGAGCCTGTCCATCTCTCTTATTATAAGATGGACAAGAAAGGCGAGATGTTTGTAACCGACAAGAAGGCTTATTTCGCTTTCGATGATGGTTGGTGCGTACCGTTCTCCATCACAGATACTGATGTGGATGGTACAACGACAGTCTATCCTCGTCCTGCTTGTTTCGCTAGTTTTGGCAATAAAATTTTGATGTATGACGAGACAAACCATCGCTTCCGTATTGGTTCGGCGTTGTCATCCATGACCGACTACATGTACACCTCTTATTATTATACTCGTGCTTATCGTAAGGGAAGTTTGCCGTGGACGGACGCAAAGCCTTTGAAACTACGTGATTTTGCAGAGGATGCCGATGGAATATATGCTTTTAATCCTAATCAGGTGGATGCTTCCTTGAAACTCCTCGACATCTTGCGTGGTGGCGACAATGGTAGCAATGCTTATGCAGTGATGGCTGCGGATGGAGCTTCAGAACTCACCATCTTCCGTTGTAATACTTCTAATCTTTGTGCTGGCAAATACACCATTCCTGTGGATGCTTCCATAGACCTCAGTACCGCTAAGTTTGCTGCTTCTCAGGCTTACTCTGCTCATTTTGTGTTCATGGCAACAGGCAACAGTGTCTATCGCATAGACATGGAGCGTCAGAAGATTGAGAAAATCTATACTTATGAGGCTGATGCCAACGCCCAGATTGCTTGTTTGAAGTTTCGTGATTCAGAAGACGCAGATAATGGCAATGGTATGGTGCTGGGTTTCGGAATTAATACTTCTGATGGAAAGGGCTACTTGGGCGAGTTGCAACTTACCATTGCTGGAGATGTTGAGCGTAGTGACAATGCTGTTTATATCTTCCAGGATGCGGAGAATCCATTTGATAAGATTGTGGATATCTCATACAATTATGAGTAGTCGTCATGTCAGTTATGTTTAAATGAAGTAAATAATGAGAAATAAAATCATTTTTGCTACTATATTCATTTCTGCCTGCTCGCTTATGGCGAGTGGGCAGAATCTGTTTGTAGATACTCTTCCCAAAAACGCCACGAAGACAAGAGGGATGTTTGATACTTATGAGGCGGACGGAAAGATGTATTGGTCGATACCAGACTCCCTTTTCGATCGTGAATATAGCATAACTACTACGATTCTTCGTGCGCCAGAAAATCCTTGTCGAAATATGGATAGCAAGTATGGGTATGCTGGTGATTTGATAGGTCCAATGTTCTTTACCCTGCACAAGCGTGAAAGTGAAGTTTTGATGGAAGACCCTCAGCACAAGTTGGTGATAGCTGATTCTACAAGCGATTTCTCACGTATGGCAATGCTTTCTCCCCAAGAACGCCTCTACAAGCGTATGCCTATTTTGCAAGAGAAACAAGGGCACACGCTCATAGAAATAGGGAACATACTGAAAAACTTTACTCTCTTTGCCTTGGAGCCTGCGTATTATGACATGAAAATTAGTATGCGTAATCGGGAGCGTGATCGTATTATAGATGTAAAAGGCAAGAAAGACTGTCTGTTGTTACGAATCTCTCGTACTTATGCCAATATGCAGATGCCACAGCAAGGCAAGCAAGTGCCTTCTTATGAGGGAACTTGGGAGACAGGTGTGTGCATCAGTTTGATGCCAAAGTCATCGATACCGATGAAGCGGGGTGACAACAAGTCGTTTTTTGAGATTGGCAAGAATGTGCTATCTGCCGATGGAAGAATGACTCGAATGCCTATCATCAAGCGATGGCGGTTGGAGGTTCGTCCTGAGGACATGGAGCGTTATCGCCGTGGAGAATTGGTGGAACCTATTCGTCCTATAGTCTTTTATGTGGATAGAAATTTCCCTAAGATGTACCAGAAGTGTATTATAGAGGCTGTGCGTGAATGGCGTCCTGCTTTTGAGCAAGCGGGATTCAAGAATGCTATTGATGCTCGTTTGGCACCAACCGCTAAGGAAGACCCTGATTTTTGTATGTATGATAGTCGCTATCCTTTTATCTCGTGGAAAGTTTCGGGCATGAACAATGCCTATGGTCCTACGCCTTGTGAGGGTAGGAGTGGTGAAATCATGGGTTGTCATGTAGCGGTGTTTAGCAGTGTGATGAATATCGTTCAGAATTGGTATTTTGCTCAGTGTGGAGCAGTTGATGCCGAGGCTCGTAAGATACTTTTGCCTGAGTCGTTACAATGCGAACTGTTGAAGTTGGTCATTACCCATGAGATAGGACATAGCTTGGGATTGGAGCACAATCATAGTGGAAGCTATCAGGCTTCTTTGGGACAGCTTAGAGATAATGACTACTTGTCGAAGCATGGATTGGGAACTTCCATCATGGACTATGTGAGATTCAACTATGCGCTTCGACCAGGCGACAACATTGATTTTCGAAACCGTCGTATTCAATTGGGGGACTATGACCGTTGGGCGATAGAATGGGGTTACCGTATCTTTGAGGGAAGCACACCCGAGGCACAAGAGAAGGCGAGATGGAGATGGTATGAGGAACAGAAGAAAACTCATCCCGAATTAGCGTTCTATGATGCAAGAGATATCCGCTCTCAGCAAGAAGACTTGGGCAATGATCATGTGGCCATTAATAGTTGTGGTATAGAGAATCTAAAATACCTTTGTTCTTTGGATATTTGGAAGCCAAAGACTTATTTGGAAGAGCAGGTGATGCTAGGTAGATACAAGGCTTTGATAGACCATTACAAGTTGTGGACTGGGCATGTGTTTGCTCATTTAGGAGGGTTCTATTGGAACGGAAATCAAAAAGATGCAGATACTCCTGAATATATGAGCCAAGTCGTGAGTTTCCTGCAAAATTATGTAGTGAATCCTCCTGTCTGGTTGTTTGATAAAGAAATCACCAATCGTCTGCGCATTGAGAGAAATTCGGAAATCAAGCGACTCTATGAGGAGCAAAATGACCATTTTGAGAGTGCGCTTAGGCGAATGAATGATGCCAAGATGTCGGATGAGGATATGGCAAAAGTCAAATCCTTGCAAGAATCCATGCGGAATGCATATAAGAATTTAGGTGTTGTTTTAGATAATAAGAAATGAAGAAAGGATATATTTATACGATAATTTGCCTGTTTTTTTCATTTTGCCAGATAACATTGGCGAAAAAAATAGATGGTGCATTTCCTGTTTATCATGAGGATGGAAAAGTCTTGATGGAATTTCCTAGGCAGTGGAATGATCGAGAAGTGGAGATTAGTGGACAGATAGATGAGGGGTTTGGCATGATTTCTCGTCCGGTACAGTCATTGGGCGTCGTTGTGTTATCCATTCCAGACTCGATGACAGTGGTGTTTCGTCAACCATTCTATGCAGAGCGTATTTTGGATAAGAAAAGTCCATTGTGGGAGGCTTTTCATGTTTCCAATGAACCGACGGTTGGAGATGTCTATCATGCTGTAGCCGTATCAAAAGAAGGTAATCCCATTGTAGATATATCTGATGTGGTGAAGGGAGAAGAAGAGTGGATTAGTTATTCTCAGTATGGGCAGATTCGTTCGTTGCTTCCTGATATGTGTAAATTAGTAGATGCACATGCTGTCCAAAATAAATTGGGGAACTCTGCTTCCGATGGTATGGTGCTTTCTATTCTACGTTATCATGAGGCGGAGTCTGAGCAATATGCGTTCAATAGTTTGGCGATGCTGTTACCTACAGGCAGTAAACCTGTAACTTTGAGCGTTTGTATTCGACTCTTGCCCAAGGAGAATATACCTATTCGTTTGGCTGTAAGAGATTTGCCTTTGCAAACCATTTTTTTCAAGGATTATTCGCAAAATCCTTATACTGTGGTAGATGATTCCTTGGTTATTCGCTTGAATCCTAATGTCTCCAGTATAGTTTATGTGGATAATAGAGTACCAAGCAAATATTTCGATCCTTTGAAACAAGGAGTTGAATATTGGAACGTGCTATTTGAGAATGCTAAAGTGAAGAAGAGATTGGTGGTAAAGCGTGTGCCTATAGGTGTGAATCAAGCGGAATTACCGCTACTGATAGCTTACGACATGGGAGCTAAGGGTGTCTCTTCCCAAAAGATAGTGCATCCACGTACAGGAGAAATCTTGTTCGGACGTTTGAACATAGGTCATGATTTTCAAAATCCGATAAAGTCTGAGGATTTACAGAAACAAGTTTTTCGTGAGTTTGCCAATATCTTGGGGTTGCGTTTAGGGGCAAAGGAGACTGATGCAATTCATGCTCTCTCCTATCTTTATCGTCCCCAAAAAAGAAATGCGAATGTTTATCAAGATAGGACTGTAGTTGCTACTATAGGTAAAGGCAATTAGGTATAAATAATGTGCCAAATGCTAATCGATGGCTTTGATGGCAAGGAAATGAAAAGATAAATAAGTCTCTCTCTTGCAAAACAGTGGTTTTGTAATATATATGGCACGGCTATCCTTCTCGGATGGCCGTGCCTTTGTGTTTCTCATAGGAAACAATGACCTTTAAACTTTCGGACCATTTTTTTGCCTTTTTTCTTAAAAACAGAAGAAAATTACCAAAATCCTTGCAAGATATATTTATTTGTATTATATTTGCACAGAAATAATTTAAATGTAAGTAATATGGGAACAGCAGTAAAATCAAAAACTTCCGCATCTATAAGGATAGATACGGATTTGCTCAATATATTGAAAAGCAATGCTAAGAGGGACAATAGAAGTTTCAGCAACTACATGGAAACAATCTTGTTCGATGTAATAGCACAGCAACAGCCAAAAGACCTGACTGAAGGAATTTGCCAAGGCCTTCGTGAGGTAAAAATGATGAAAGAAGGCAAACTGAAAGAGCATTCTATGGATGAACTTCTCGATGAGCTATAAAACTATACCAACGCCGAATTTGCAAAGAGTTTGAAAAGTTTGGCGAAACGATACAAGTCCATGAAGGATGACATAAAGAAACTTTGTGCTTCCTTGGAAGAAAATCCGCTTCAGGGTTCTGACCTTGGAGGTGGTTTACGAAAAATCCGTATGGCAATAGATTCTAAAGGTGGTGGCAAGTCTGGAGGAGCGAGAGTTATCACATTTACGGTTTTCGCCGAGCAAACAACAGGCAAAGTCTATTTACTTGAAGTTTATGATAAATCTGAATATTCAACAGTGAAAAAGGATGTCATCAAGAAATTGCTAAAAGATTTAGACTTGTAGATATAAAATCTTGTGGGCAAATACACAGGATTATGTACTTGGTTTTGTACTATAATATGGCACGGCTATCCTTCTCGGATGGCCGTGCCTTTGGTTCATAGTGATACAGTACATTTAGTCTTTCAGACAACTAATCGGGACGACCCACACGCCATCTTCCCTTTGGTATGCAAAGCTACCTATTCCGACAAGTACCATCATGAATGCTGGGGCTTTCATCTTGTCTGTATCTATTTTAGAAGCCAATGTCTTGAGTGATTCTGCCCCTTCTTCAATCAGGTTATCACCTCCCAATTTGATTTCTATCAGACCATAATCTCCATTGCGCAAGTGTACAACGGTGTCACATTCCAAACCATTTTTATCCCTATAATGATATACAGTTCCTCCTAAAGCATCGGCATAGACACGGAGATCTCTGACACACATGGTCTCAAATAATAATCCAAATGTGTTTAAATCACTGATGAGATCTTTTGGACTAAGTCCTAGGGCGGCGACAGCTATGGATGGATCAACGAAATAGCGAGTAAAAGAAGTTCGAATGGCTGTCTTGGAACGAAGGTTTGGATTCCAGGCAGGCATATCTTCTATGACGAAAATCTTTTCTAGAGCCTTGATGTAAGAACCTATCGTGTCATCATCTACATTCATGGAATCATTGGCTTTCACGTCATCCTTGATTTTCGTAATGGATGTTTGTGAACCTTGGAATCGAGCGTATGAACGCATCAATTTCTTGGTTCGTTCTGCATCTCTTTCAATGTTGTCAACTCTTGATACATCTGTGTTTACAACGGCGTCGAAGTAGTCGTATGCGCGCTCTAGTGCAATGTCCTTTTTTTGAAGTGTTGCTTTTGGCCATCCTCCTCTGCATACGAGATAAGCAATGTCCTCGATATTTTTTTCTTCACAGACTGTAGTTTGGGCAGTTCCTTCAAACAAGCTTTTGAGGCTGATGTTACCTTGTGAATCTTCTGATTCCCATAAACTCATAGGCCTCATTCTTATTCTAGCGAATTGCCCTGTGCCGCTATGCCAAATCTCTGTAGTGTTGGCTGGAACAGCAGAACCAGTCAAGATGAACTGTCCTTCTTCATTTCTGTGATCAACTTCGAAACGGATGGTATCCCAAAGACTTGGGGCCAACTGCCATTCGTCAATCAGTCTAGGTGTTTTCCCTTTTAGTAATGTTTGTGGACTCATTTTGGCAAGTTGCATATACATACTGCTCTTTTGAGGTTCATTCATATATAATATGCTATTGGCAGCTTGTTCTGCAGTTGTTGTTTTGCCACACCATTTTGGACCTTCTATGAGGACAGCACCCATACCTTGAAGCTTTCTTTTTAGAATGGAGTCTGCAATTCTATTTTTGTATTGTTTCATATTCTTTCCTTTTTGTGGGCAAAGATACGATAAATATCTGAGACTCACAAACTTTTTTGATGTTTTCTTTTCCTCGTTCGGTAATTTGGCTGTGTTTCGTTCGGTAATTTGGCTGCGTTTCGTTCGGTAATTTGGCTGTGTTCTGTTCGGTAATTTGGATATATTTGCCTTTGGTGGATGGTAAAGATGTGGATGCCAAAGAAAAAGGAGGGGTAATCCTGATAGACTTGGTTATCGACCGAGCAGACCATTGTGTCAATGGCAGGTTCTCAATAGAAGTGCGAATCTCTGTGAAATGGAGCGAAATGTTAAAAATGGACCTTGATTGTGATTTTTTCAACATTTTCCTTGCCATTTAGAATACTTTTTTATAAATTTGCGACATGAACAGAAATAAGATACTAATAACCTGTTGCCTTTTGACAACGTCCTTGTCTGTTAGCCTGTCCTTACAAGCGCAAGATAGATTATTCTCCTCTGCTAATCGGGGGGGCAAGTAATTGACGGTCAAAATCCGAGCTTATCCAAAGATACCCTTTGGATTCATCCCCGACTCAACGTCAAGACCAACTTACTTTATGACTTTTTGATGGTGGTGCCCCAATATGGTTGGGCTCCAGTCCCCAATCTCTCCTTGGAGTATTTTCCGAACAGAGGTCATTTGACTCCTGTCTTGGAAGTGGATTGGAGTGATTGGCGAAGCGACCTGCGCAATAAGACGTGGATCGTTTTCAACGTGCTCTTGGAAGGACGTTATTATATAAAAGGTGTAGATACTTCCAAGAGCAAGGGACGAGGTGTCCAAAATCCCAACAATTATACGGGGCATTATTTCGCAGCATACGCCAACATGGGCACATACGACATCCAGTTTTCCAAGACCAAAGGATGGCTTTCCGACAAGTGGGGAAAGACTTTTGGATTTGGCATCGGATGGGGATATGTGAAGAGATTTCCTTGTCATTATTCTCAATTTACCAAGACTATCCAACCGTCTCGATGGAAATGGGAGGTAAATGCTGCCTTGGGCTACTTGCATAGTGGCTATGATGGCTACCATGGGGCTGAGTCTTGGGCTGACAAAGACAACTTTTATTTCGATTGGCACGAGAATCCTGCCGATTATCATCGCTATCGGAATCATTTGAACTATTGGGGGGTGACACGAGTTGGCTTTTCCATCAGTTATGACTTGTTTTAGGGAGGCAGACTTTTGAATCATGTAGTAACTAAAAGTACTAACTTAAATAAGTGACTTCAACATGAAAAACTATAGATTATTTTTCAGAAAAAGTATATTGAAAGGTATTTGGATAGGCGTTACCCTTGCCGTCTTGCACTTGCTTTCTGCTTGTTGCAAGATGCACGACCCTGTTTTGCATGCTTATGGAAAGGTGGCTCTGAAGGTTCAGGTGGATATAGGTGCTGAGATGGAGGCTCTTGGATATACCGTGCCAGAAAGTTACCATATAGACTTTTACGATGCCGATGGAGAAGGATGGCTGAACGAGCGCAATATGATGGGAAACTCTACCAACCTCTATCTCAACTATGGCTGGTATCATATGCTTTTCTATAACAATGACACCCAATTGCTGAGGCTTCAGTATGGTGAGGAAAAGCACAGCCTGGAGGCCACAACGGAGAAATATCCTTATATCTCGCTTCCCGATACCTTGAAACAGAAACTCGATGTCAGACAAATGCCAGACTTGCTTTATGCTACCTATGACAAGAACATTCATGTCTCCGATGACTTGGCTGACTACATCTATCTGCCAGAGCAGAACGCTTATGTATTGGAAGTTGAGGCAAAAGTCAAGCCACTGGTCTATATTTATCAGATAGAGGTGAAACTGCTCCATAACTCAGGACAAGTCATTGGCTGTGAGAACCTAACCATGACCGGACTGGCTTCATCGGTCGATATATTCCAAGCTATTCGGGGAGGAAGCGAGGTGGCTCACCAAGTGCCTACAACATTTACGAATGGCGGACAAGGTACAAGTCTGGTTCAAGGACAATTGCAGACATTTGGGCAATATAATGCAGACGGACAGAAGGGACAAAATCTATGCTATGTGTCTCTCAACTATGCCAATGGTGGCAAGAGATGTATTCCTGTGGATGTAACCCAACAAATGCAGGAGCAACCCAAAGGTGGATATATCAAGATAGTACTTGACTTAGATACTATTCCTGCTCCCAAGCCAACGGATGGTTGGCACATGGAAGTGAACGGATGGGATGAGGAAAACCATTACCAGGGAATTTGACGACAAAAGATAAGAGTTCTTCGCAATCAGAAAACACTATATAAAAGTAAATGTATAATCAATCAATTACAAGAAGATTTATGAAAAAAACTTTCTATTTACTGGCTGCACTTGCCGCATTGGCAAGTTGTAGCACTGACGATGGAATGGAAGGAACGGCTGCATCGAAGGTAATCACCTTTGATACTCCTTTCATTAGTGTGTCATCCCGTGCCACGGGCGATTTGAACAAGGATGGCATCACAGGACAAGGCATTTTGCTTTGGGGCGACCAATATGTGAAAGACGCACTTACGTCTGAGCCTGTTTATAACCAAGACCTCAACAAGTTGTCATGGAATGGCAATGCTTGGGTGAGCGAGAAACTTGCTTTCTGGGAGAAAAACTTGAAGTACGACTTTACAGCCGTCGCTCCAGCTCAGCTGCCTGATGGCGTGAAGGTAAGCTATGGCGCAGAGGAGGCGGAGAGTCCTTTTACGCTTGCCGACCGCAAGGTGAAAATCAGTGGAGTTCCTTTGACTCAGGTTATTTCCAACAAGGACGAGAAGGGCGGATATGACATCTTGGTGGGCAATGCCATCGCACAGGATGAGAATACCTCTACCGTGCAACTTACCTTCAAGCACATCCTATCTCGCTTTAGCATCTACGCTTATACGGATAGCAAGGAGGCAGATGGTACTGTCACCATCAAGAGCATGAGCATCTATTTGCCAAAGGCTGGTTCTGCTACATACCAGCAAGCCAAGCATGAGGCGGGTGCCGTGTCTGGACAGGATGCTTGGACTTGGACAGGTTTTGCCAACGTGAAGTATGCTGAGGAAGAGGTGGAGCTAACTGATAGCTATCAGAGGTATGAGTTGGTAGAAAGTGCCAATCCTTTGACCTTGAAGTATGCCAACAGTCCAAGTGCTGTTTATCAAGCTGCCAAGGCTGCCCCTCAGGATTATTTGCTGCCAACGGAATTTTTCATGGCTCCTACGGCTACGATAGAGCAAAACAACGTGCAGTTGTGGCTTGCCATCGACTATACCATCTCTGGTAAGGGACAGGATGATGCCGATAACGTGCAGACCAAGGAATATACCAAGTTGGTGCCTATCCAGGACTTGCATTCTTTCCGTCAGGGTTATCAGACCAACCTCTTTATCTGCGTGAACAAGCCTATCGAGTTCCGTTCGATGACGGTGAATGATTGGAAGACAGAGAAAGGTAATTTGGATATTAACGATTAAGTAGGTAATGTATATGAAAGCAAAATATTTATCGATGGCGGCAGTCATGCTGCTTGCCATGAATAGTTGTTCGGATGTAGAACAACTGGCTGGTTCCACTAGCAAGAATAGCAACGAAATCTCGTTTGCCGATCCTTTCGTGGGCAAGGCTTCCACTCGTGCTACGGGTGACATCAGTAGTGCTGAGGCTTTGCAGGGTACGACTATCAAGGTATGGGGTGAGAAATATCTGAATGATGCTTATGCTTCAGGTGAATACGTGTTTAATGGTACTGACTTGAATTACGATGGCAACCAGAAGTATTGGAAGTATCAGATGAGCAATGCACCTACTTGGCAGGAAGACTATGGTTATGATTTCGCAGGATTCGTTCCTGCTTCAGCCACTGCCAATGTTTCTTATAACAATGGTAAGTTTAGTTTGACAAACGTTCCGGCGGTTCAGTTGATAGACAATAATAGCACTCCGAAGGGAGGTGATGACTATCTTGTTTCAGCTGTCTCTGTATCGAGAAAAGGTGATGCGCGCAATGATGTGGCACTGAATTTCAGCCATGTCTTGTCACGTCTGTCTGTCTATGCTTATACCAATAGCCAGTATCAAGTGGATGTCAACAGTCTTTCTCTTTATTTGCCATCCAGCACCGTGGGCATCAGTTACCAGGAGGCGTCCCACAATGGTCCTTCGCAGGGCAATGATACATGGACTTGGAGCGGTTTCACTGACCAAGCGAACGCTACGGCTGCCAGTGAGTTGAACAATAGTTATGCCGAGCAAAAGGTGGTGGAGACGGAAATCAAGAATATCGCCAAGAGCGAGGTGAATGCCACGGCGTTGCCAAAGTCTTATTTCGTGGCTCCTACGGCAAGCGAGACCAATCTCTACTTGGCTTTGACTTATACCATCAGCAGCGCTACGGATAGCCGTACTTATACTCGTTTCTTGCCTATCAGTGCTTTGCGTCAGTTGAAGCAAGGTTACCAGCACAATCTTTATGTCAACATCGCTCCAAACGAGATTAAGTTTGAGGTGAAGGACATCGAAGGCTGGGAGTATGAGAACGCTGGCAACAACAACTTTATCAATGCCAATGGCCATTCCTTCGGCTTCACTGCCAAGCAGAATGGAGGCAAGGTAGAAGGTGTCATCATGGCTCAGGGCAATGCCATCGCTGGTAGTGGCGAGAATCCAATCACTTACTCTGTCAACAGCTTGAAGAAGGGCAGCACGTCTGTCACTACTTCTGGTTTTGAAATCAGCGGTTGGTACAATACACCTGATTGCTCGGGTACTCCTGTGACTCAGGCAGACTTGGAGCATATCTATGGCAAATACAGCTTCAAGGTTACGGGCATCACATCAGAGGCTCCTGAAAACTATGTCTTGAAGATTCAGAATAGCTTGAATGATGTCAATGAGATAGAAGTGGCTTTGTCGAAGGCATTTGCTACCATGAGCTTTACCATTGATATGAGCAAGATTAGCTCGGGAACATTCGTCATGCCAATGAGCAATACCACCTTGCGTACTTACTCTATGTATATCGACTGGGGTGATGGAGAGAGAAGCATATACACCAAGGGTACTAAACTTACGGATGCGCTTCTGAGCCACACCTATGCTGAGGCTAAGGAGTATCACGTCACCATCGCTTCTGACCAAATGGACGAGACTCAGTCTCAGATGCCAAGTATTTGCTTCGGATATAATAGCTCAATGTTGAAAACTGGTGGTATAGCCTTGAAATCTATAGATACACCGATATTGAACATGGGTGCTTATGGTTATTCAAGCGTTAAGTCCCAGGGACCTTTGTATCGTTTATTTGCGGGTTGTGCTAATTTGGAGTCGATTTCTGGGGATGCTTTTTCAAAGCAGACTGAGGCATTGTCTGCCAAACTCACTTTTGCGAGTTGTGTGTCTTTGAAGAGTGTTCCTGCAAATCTTTTTGCCAACAACGCAAAAATCACGGATATTTCAACTTGCTTTGGCGGTCAAGGTTCAGATGCAGGCTGTGGCATAGAGGAAGTTCCAGAGGGCTTGTTTGATTCTTTTGTCAATGTGACTGATGCCTATGCAGTCTTTTATTGCTGTCGAAACTTGAAGAAGGTTCCTGCTTCTCTCTTTGCCAAGATGACTGAGGTGACGGATATGCGTAGCTTGTTTAGTGGTTGCTGGGAGTTGGAGAGTGCGCCAAGCGGACTGTTGGCACATAATTTGAAGGTGACCAATTTCAGTTATGCTTTTGCCAATTGTACTCACATGAAGGTCAACAAGGATATCTTCATTGGTGATGGCATTACTAAGGAGAATCGTTTTGCTTCTGCTACAGCAACCATCAATCTCTCTGGCATATTCAGCTATGCTGGTTATAAATTGCCGGCAGGTGATGGCAACTGGGGTACTTGTCCTGACCTATGGAACTATGCCTTCAATGAGAATGGTTATGGATGGACAGCCAAGCCAATGGTATTCAACCAATACTCTACATCCAATTGGACCAATGGTGAGGAGATGTTGGCTAACCAGTGGCATAAGGATACGCCAGTGGATTTGGCAAACTGGAAGAAGCCATAAAACTGGAAGAAACCGTAAATATATAATATGATAAATCAAGAGAGGGTGTGTCATAAGTCAAAATAGGGACTTATGACACACCCTCTTTGTGATAAAGCAATATGTATTTCAGCAGTTTTTGTTCTTGAAAGTTGCTGAAATCAATTTTGTTTTTAATGGATCTTAATCTTTCAAACATGCCAGTGGAATAATTTTTACGCCATCAGGGCGAGTGTAAGCCATACTGCCACCTGTCATAACAATTAGCAAATCAGGCTCTCGAAGAGGAACTTGTTTTTCGGTTTTGTTATGTTCTTGTATCAGTCTTTTTATCTCCAAAAGATGTTTCGATCCTTCTTCTATCTCACGGCTGCCAAGTTTGCACTCAATTAAGGCATATCTACCATCACAAAGATGGAGAACTAAGTCTGCTTCTAATCCGTATCTGTCCCTGTAATAAGACAAGTTTCCATCATGGGAGGCAGAATATACTCTAAGGTCACGGGCGCACATTTGTTCAAAAATGAAGCCAAAAGTCTTAAGCTGTGTCATCAAAATTTCAGGAGAAAGACCTAGAGATGCGACGGCTATAGATGGATCGCAAAAAGCTCTCTTTGGGCGACTTTGTATAGTTGACTTGCTTCTAATCGCAGGACACCATGCATCTATATCTTTTATGACAAACAACTTCTCCAGTGCTTCTATATAATTCTCTAATGTAGGTCGTGTACATTCAATATTGTCAGCTGCCGTAACATCTGCTAAAATGGATGTTGTTTTTGCTAGTGTTGAAATGTTTCTTGAATATGATTTCAGAATGATATTTGCTAACTTAGGATTTCTCTTGACTCCATCAATACGTGAAATGTCATTTTTGAAAATAGATTTTACATACTCCTTAGCAACCAATAGTTTTGCCTTGTTACTATTGAGGTTTAATGTAGCAGGCCAACCGCCTCGGCAAGCTGAAAAAATGATTTCTTCTATACTCAACTCTGAATTTGCAAATACTTCCTTATTTGGATTGTCAAACAATTCTATCAATGAAATTGCACCGTTTGATTCTCCATATTCCCAAAGGCTCATCGGAAGCATTTCCAATCGTGATATTCTACCAGTGCCACTATGATGAATTTTTGTTTCATCAATAGCATTAGAACCTGTTAAGATGAATTGGCCTGGTAATCCACGTTCGTCAACTTTTGCACGTACGGCATCCCAAAGCATAGGAGCATCTTGCCATTCATCAATCAGACGTGGTGTCTTTCCCTCCAATAGAAATGATGGCTTTGTCATTGCCGTGGCTATATATTCATCCTGATGGTCTGTGTCTTGCAGACAGATTACGCTATTAGCCACTTGTTTGGCAGTAGTGGTTTTACCACACCATTTGGGGCCTTCAATGAGTACTGCTCCCATTGCTTCAAGATGTGCCTTTAATTGATTGTCAAAAATTCTACTTAAATATGACATAATATTATTATTTATAAGTTTGTTTGCAAAGTTACACATTTTAATGTATTATCCAAATTATTTTAAGTTTTTGTTGCATTTTATTTTAAGTTTTTGATGTGTTTTATTTTAAGTTTTTGATGTGTTTTGTTTTAAGCTTTTGATGTGTTTCAGCAATTGTATGGTTTTGGTTATTCAGATCGTGAAGTGGCTGAATACTTGTGGAGGTATGCAGAAAAATGCGAACAGCTTCATTGTGCAGAATCAAGTCACGCTTGATTGGCTATAGTTGCCATCGTAAGCGATGACAACTACAGCATGATTGTTATGGCTTCACATAAGTATCTTGCTCCACATATTCATCGAATCCGATGCTGGTGTCGGCTCCATTCTTCTGGAATAATTCGAGGAGTTGCTGCTGCATCTCGGGATCGATGAGGATGGCTCCACGCTTGGCACGACAGTAGCTCGACTCGCTGTAGTAGGGGGAGCGACGCCAGAAATGCCAGGTGTTGCCCGATGGAATGGTGTCGAACATACGTCGGAACCCCTTTGCCCAAAGTTGCTTTTTGACCACAAGATGGTAGGGACAGACTTTCTTGTCGTTATCATCTTCTTGGGACGGAGACAAGAGCTTGGGACTGATAATCTCCAAGGTGTCTTGTGTGGTTTGATACTTCTGATAGTTGGCATGGCGTACACAGGTGTCGCTATGGATGCAGGATGCCATGGGGCATGCTACCTTTTCTGGGATGATTTTATGATTCATAGTTTTATTTATTTTATCTCTGAGTATTAGGATTCTATCTCTGAATTTTAAAATTTTAGTAAACCCATTTAGTTCAGCTGTTTTGGGAAAATAGCTTGCTGGCGTTCGATAAATAGCAGATGGTACGACCAAGGACAGCAGGTTGTAACCTAAAGAACAGCTCGCTGTCGGCGTATCGGACAGTGGGCTGTTCTTGTAGGACAGCAGTTGTAAAGCTTTTGCCCTTACAGGGCGCATTCGTGTCGTAACATTTACCCAGGGCGTTGCCCTGGGCTTGGAGCTTCTGCCCTTGCAGGGCGTTTTCGTCATACTCTCGATTACCTTTCACCCTTCACCATTTAGCCTTGAAATGCCGATAAACAGGGCGTTTCAGAAGGTGAAGGGTTTCATACAACCCTTCACCTATCTTTCACCTATCTTTCACCTATCTTTCACCTGTTTTTCACCTACTCAAGCTTTTTTCGCCGTAAAGTCGGAATCTTGCGAAGGTATAGGTGCCCTCTAGGCAACCTTGGTGTTGATGAGACGATACGCCTGACCATGCTTGGTATGCTTGCTTTGGCATCCCATGAACTTGAGCGTCTGACCGATTTTCACCTTGGTGCTCATGCTGCTCACCAGCATCGGATATTGTTCGTGGAGCACCTTGAACACTTCGGAGCTGACCATCCACTTGCCTTCTTCTTGCTCTGTCGGCACCTTGAAGCAGGAGGCGAGCATCGACTCCAAGTCGTCGGTCTTGAAGAAAGGCAGATTTTGTTCTTGGATGCGTGCCACCTCGTCATTGGAGAACCAGTAGGGGCTTAAGTTATGACGAAGCTCATGCATAACTTGTGCATAGAGTTGGTCATAACTTATGACCGAATCGTTGTCTATATATGCCCCCGCAGGGATGTGCAGACAGATGTATCGGCGGCTTCCCGTAGGGTCGCAGAGCGGATGCTCATCGTTGGTGGTCGCGAGGAACGAGGCATACCTTGGGCGGTCATCTTGGCTCTTGCCGAAGATAGGACGACCGTTCACTTTCACCTTGGAGAGGGTTTGCTTGAGCTTGCCTTGCTGGGACGGACCCATGTTGGCGAACTCGTCGATGTTGACGTAGAGGTTGTGGGTGAGTGCCATCTCAGTGTCAAACTTGTTGCCGAAGTTGATGTGGTCGAGGAAGTACATGCGAAGTTGCTCGGGCAAGAGCCTTACGGCAAAGGTACTCTTGCCGCAGCCTTGCTGACCGATGAGCACCGGCACCGCCTCATTGCCATGGAGCACATCCATCTGGAGCCAGTGGGCAACGGAAGAGCGAAGCCAAGTGGCACACCAGGCCAGTTGTTCGCTGGTCAATCCCGGAATGCGGCTGAAGAGAGCAGCGACGTGATTCTTGCCATCCCATTTGGGGAGGCTTTCGAGATACGTTCGGATAGGGTCGAAGAGAGGGATGTCCTCGGAAGTGAGATACTCGATGATGTCCTGTCGTGGTGACTTCTTGCCACCGACGCCCATCATCTTGGCACGGCGCACGATGGAGTTGATGGCCTCGGGAGTAAGGACTTTCCAAACTTCCTTACTACTGGTGTTCTCCTCTTCATCAGTAGGTTCTTCTGAATCTTTGCCGATCCTGTAGTACTCCGCCTTTCCGCTCAATACATTTCGGCGGAAGAGATAGAAGTCGTCCAAGAAACTCTCGACGAGGGAGGCTGCTGGTTTGTTACCTGCCACCATTCTCTCAGGTGACGTTGTCTGTGAAGGTTGTAGTTGTTTATCCATTTTATTTATATATTATGGTTAGTACTGTCGAGGTGATGGGCGGTGAAAGGTGGGTGAAGGACTTGGTATGACCTTTCACCCTCTGAAACGCCCTGTTTATCGGCGTTTCCAGCGTTTTGGTGAAGGGTGAAGGGCATTTCGTGCATGAGTTCGTCATGCTGATATACCCAGTCCTCCGAGCTGACTTTCATTCGCTCTTGTCTCGAAATTCCGAGTGCAAAATTACGCAAAAGGAAGGGACTTTGCAAAGCTTTCCTTGTTTTCCCACGCCGTTTTCGGATAGATTGGGAAAAATACTGAGGGGGCTTGGGAAAAGGCTTGGGAAAAATGGAATGAGAGTCGGAGAAAAGTATAAAATATTATAATTGTAAGAGCCGAGACATGGATATTCAAGAAAATGTCGTATATTTGCACTTTAGTAATTTTGCAGTTAGTAATTTTAAAAATACTAATATGAAATTTGTTGATAGAATCAAGGAACAAGAAGTTTTGCGGACCGCATTGGAATCTAATGACTCAAACTTCATTGTGATATATGGGCGAAGGAGACTTGGAAAATCAACTCTCATCAGGAGGGTATTGAAGGAGGAAGACATCTACTTTGAAGCCAGCCTAGGCGAGAAGGCTACCCAAATAAGTCTGTTGGCACGAGCCGTTGCTACGGAATATCCAGGTTTCGACAAACCAGTGTATTCCTCCTGGGAGGATATCGTGCTGGCATTCAACTATCGTTGTAAGGAAAATGCCACACTTGTTCTGGACGAGTTCCCATATCTTGTTCAGAGAGATCCTGCTTTACCTTCTACACTACAGCGAATCCTTGATAGGCGCATTGTTGGAGATAATGGGTTGCGCTGCAACATTATCATCTGTGGGTCTTCTCAAAGAATGATGCATGGACTCTTACAAGGTTCAGAACCTCTTTATGGTAGAGCAGACCATATTTTCATCTTGCGCCCAGTCAAGTTGCCTTGGTGGCGAGAAATCATCAACGTGTCCGCCAAGGAACTTGTGGAAGAATACGCCGTATGGGGCGGTGTTCCACAATACTGGGGGCAGCGTGAGCGTTATCCATCATTGGATGATGCCATTCAAGGACTAATCCTAGATGGCATGGGAAATCTCTATGATGAGCCAGCTCGTCTCTTTTTGGATGAGGTGTCAGATATAGCGCCCTATTCGTCTATCATGCTGGCGGTAGGTAGTGGAAAGCAGAAGTATTCAAGCATTGCCGATGCTCTTGGAAAGAAAACTGCAGAGCTTGCCAAGCCGATGAAACATCTGATAGAAATGTTTTTCCTCCGAAAGGAAGTGCCTTTTGGTGAAAACCCATCGAAATCAAAGAAGATTCTTTATCGGATAGAGGATCCTTTCATGGCGTTCTACTACAGATTCATCGAACCCAACAAGTCTATGATTGCCTTAGGTCGTGGCAACATTGCAAAGAAATTTATCAAGGATGGATTTAATCGCCATGTTGCGGAGGTTTGGGAAAGACTGTGTCAACTGGCGGTTAGTGGTAATGAGATAGAAGGTCGCACATGGGGCGTTGCATCACGTTGGTGGGGCAAGGTGCCCATCTTCGAAGAAGGAAAGAAAACCCCCGTCGGCAACGAGGAGCTGGAGTTTGACGTGGTGGCAGAAGACCTCTACGACAAGAATACCATACTTGTAGGAGAGTGTAAATGGACTGCACCAGACTATGCTGACAGACTTTTGGAAAAGTTAAAGAAGAAGGTGTCTCTTGCACCGTTTACTCAGGGAAAGAATGTAATATACGTCCTTTTCTTGAGAGAAAAGCCACTTCCTGGGGCTCAGAATTGCAAGGTAATATTGCCAGAGGATGTTGAAAGTTTGCTGTGGCAGTAATTTGAAAGGGCGGATAGAAGGGCGGATAGAAAGGAAAAATAATGGACAAAACGATAGATAATGGCATAAAAACGGCTTTCAGCTATGAGGTATTCGACCGACAGGTAGGCAACTTCTATCGCATGACAAAAGTGCTGATAGAGGGATGGGAAGACTATAGCTCGCAGGAGATGACATTCGACATCATGTCGCTCTGCACCAAGGCTTTGCGGCTCTGCTTCATGGCAGACCAAGACTTGGCTTTGCAACATACGGATGTCACCCAACAGCGCAAGGCGCAGAACGAGGAATATCTGGCTGCTTTTGATATGCTTGTTAATACAGGCTTGGCAAAACTCTTGAAATCCATCATGCAGGGGTTGAGCGAAGGACGGAAAGTGGAGGGGCATAAGTCGCCGATGTTTACATCCCACTTGAGCGGCATTATCCCCAAGTTGGGCGATTTGTTGCGTATGGAGGGAATGACCGTGGAGGGAATGACCGCTCTCAACGATGACTTCCTACAGCTAGAGAAAGACTTCCTGAAGAAATTCAAGGCGACTCAGTTTCCAGGAGTTAAACATGAGGAACGACTGTGGAACTTGTTCCGTCTCTATGCCTTGTGTTGCTATCTCTTTTTGCATTTCCGCCGAGTTTGCAATGTCACTGACAGGGGGATGGAGCCTGAGGAGATGGGAAGGTTGACCGAGCTAGCGGTGCAGAAGTATATCGACGAGAAGCCGGGATGTCAGCGTCTCGACTTGTATTTCTCTGATCTTCGCTACGACAACGATGGAAAACCTTTGGACGAGGAGTGTTTGCTCGATGCCCGAAGACAGTTGAAAACAGGGGTGCCCGAATGTTTCCAGTTGGCATTCCTCCATCATGCCGATGACGCTCGCCAGTTGGGTAAGTCGCTCTCGGGCATATTCTTTTCTTCGGAAGAGTATATCGCCTTGTTGGATGCCGTCGCCAAATATCAAATCATCACTCGTAAGATTTATGAGCTTCATTATCCGGAGGAAAGCACCCATCAGTTGTCTAACGATGTGTTCTATCCCGTGGTGAACGGTCGAACGGTGGATATGCTGGAACTCAAGAGGTCGATAACCAAGATGGTGGCTTTGGTGAGGAAGAAGAACCAGTGGTTCTGCGTGTGGAGTGTGCTGAAGCATCTCAATCTCATCCGAACGGACAGCACATTCTCTGCCTTTGCCAATCAGATGATGAGTGACGACTGGTTTGGCGACATCGATGCTCGCCGTCGGTTTACGGGCGACAATCTGAGTGATTTTTCCCATTACTTCGCCGAGTATGACTACAAGCAATGGACGAAGGAGATGTTTCAGGAGAAAAAGGAACTTTATGGCATGACGAAGTGGTCTGACTCTCTCTTCGATACCTTCTCCGCTCTCTGTCGTGAGATGGAGAAGAGTATCTGGGGGTATCGGTTCTTGGGATGACTTAGAACGCTTGGGCATTGGCATCCATCCCTTCGGAAAATGATAATTATTATTCTCTTTTTCTTGCTTTATCCAAAAAGATTTTGTAATTTTGCGCCCATAAATATAAACGGCTATTTATATAAACGAGGATTTATATTATGAAGTTCTATGATAGAGTCAATGAGCTAGCCATCTTGCAAGAGAATGAGCAGCAGTCAACTTCCTGAGATTTTGGTTCCGCTTCATCTATCCTTACCAGTCGTTGATAGAGCGCAATCTGCTCTCGCTCCTTCGCAACAACATCTCCAATAACTATGAAGGTTTTACGGGTAGAACCTTGGAACGCTATTTCCAGGACAAAGTCATGGAGACGGAGCGATTTACGCAAGTGGGAAATTGGTGGGATAGAAAGGGGCAAAATGAGATTGACCTCATCGCCATCAATGAGTTCGACCACACAGGCATCGTTGCGGAAATCAAGCGTAATATTCATAAGGTCAGTATGAACAAGCTACAGGAAAAGATGGCGGTATTGCCCAAGAAAGACTTTGGGGAATATGTGTTGGAGCCTAAGGCCTTCTCGCTGAAGGATATGTAGAGATAAGGTAAGTGAATTTTGGCTCATCTTTCATGTTGGCTAACCAGTGGCATAAGCTTATATCTTAGCCAAATCGAGCAAAAATGCTGCGATTTGGCTAAAATTCATACGAAAATGATTAGAACGCTTTGGCGTGAACACACTTCATGTTCTTTTCGAGTTGTGCGGTCGAACTGGCACCTACTAGCACGCTTGTCACGCCTTTCTGGTGGAGAATCCAAGCCAAAGCCATCTCTGCGAGCGTCTCGTCTCGTTCGCCGGCTTGCTTGTTCCATGCCTTGAGCTTCTCCAGTAGTTCGGGTGTCAAGACGCTGTGCTTCAAGAAATGCTCCTTTGCCATACGGCTGTCGGCGGGAATGCCGTTGAGATAGCGGTCGGTGAGAAGACCTTGCGCCAATGGCGAGAAGGAGATGAAGCCGATGCCGTTCTCGTGGCAATAGTCGAGGATGCCTTCCTCTTGCGGCGCACGGTCGAGCATGTTGAGGCGACCTTGGTAGATGAGCAGCGGACAGTCTCTTTCCTTCAGGTACTTGTCGGCGAACTTCAATGCCTCCAGTGGCCAACGGCTGATGCCGAGGTAGAGAGCCTTGCCTTGTTTCACCATATCTACCATCGCCTGGAGTGTCTCTTCGAGTGGTGTGTTAGGGTCGTAGCGATGACTGTAGAAAAGATCCACATAGTCGAGGTTCATACGCTTGAGGCTCTGGTCGAGACTCGCCATGAGATATTTGCGCGACCCCCAGTTGCCATAAGGACCTTCCCACATATCGTATCCTGCCTTGGTGGAGATGAAGAGTTCGTCACGATAAGGGCGGAAGTCATCTTGCATCAGCCTTCCCATGGTTTCCTCTGCACTGCCGTAAGGAGGTCCATAGTTGTTGGCCAGGTCGAAGTGGGTGATGCCATGGTCGAAGGCATAATGCGTGATGGCACGGCTTCGCTCGTAAGGATCGACTCCTCCGAAGTTGTGCCAGAATCCCAAGCTGATTTTTGGCAAGAGAACACCGCTCTTGCCACATCTTCTGTAAAGAGCCTCCGCATCATCATATCGGTGAGCGTCGGCGGTGTAGATACCTTTTAAGTCCATAATAGTTACAAATGATTGGCGCAAAGATAATGAAAAATATCCGTTAGTGCAAATTATCTTTGGATAATCTGCGCTAACGGCATAAAACAGTTTTACGGGGGTACAGATTTACTGCTATTAGACATTGTCAAATTGTTCATGCCATAAGCGGCTGTATATCCCATTCAAAGCTAAAAGAGACTGATGATTACCTGATTCTGCCGCTTTACCTTGATCCAAGACTACGATGTGGTCTGCCGTTTTTACTGTGCTGAGTCGATGGGCGATAACAATGATGGTCTTGCCTTGCTTGGCAAGCATGTCGAGGGTCTTCTTGACATATCGCTCAGAAATAGAATCGAGCGAAGAGGTTGCTTCGTCGAAGATGAGAATCATTGGGTCTTTATACATGACTCTGGCTATAGCTATTCGTTGACGCTCACCCCCAGAAAGGCTGGCACCATGCTCGCCGATAACAGTGTTATAACCGTTTGGCAATCGGTCGATGAAATCTTTCAATCCAAGTTGCTCTATGATGTTTGTTATCTTTTGCATGTCAGGATTAAAATCTCCCAAGGCTATATTCTCGACAACGGTACCTGCAAACAATTCTATCTGTTGCGGTACAGAGCCGATATAACGTCGTAAGCTTCTGTTGGACAAGTGATTTACTTGATAGCTGCCTATACGTATTTCTCCATCTTGTATTGGATAAATGTGCTGCAACAGCGATACCAATGTAGTTTTGCCCGAACCGCTTTCTCCCACTATAGCTGTAGTTTTGCCTGTATCAATCTTTAGGGTTAGTTTTTTAAAGACTTGCTTTCTAGAACCATATCTGAAATCTACCTCATCAAAGATGATGCCATTTATCATATCAGGCTCTAGGTCGAAGCACAGTATACTCTCTTCCTCTACCTCCAAGTCCATGATTTGGAACAGTCGGTCGGCTGCTATAAGTGCATCTTGTATGGTTTGGTTAGAGGTAATAAGCGAGCCGATAGGGGAAATAACATAACCCACCAAAGAGTAGAACAACATCAGCGTACCAGGCGTAATGGACTTGTCGATTACCAAAGTACTACCAACCCATAATACCACGATGGTTATACCTGTGGATATGAATTGCACGCCATTGTTAGCCAAGATAGAACCATAGATGCTACGAAAAGTATTCTTCAGTAATACCACGAAACGATTTTCTGTCTTGAGATTGGCAAAGTCTTCCACGCCAAATTTCTTGATGGTTGCGATGGAGTTAAGCGACTCTACAAGCTGCGACTCCAAATCGGCACTACTCTCCATGATTTTTCGTTGATACTTACGATTCAGTCTATTGAATCCCCAGAATACCAACAAGAACAATGGAGCAGAAGCAAGTGTTATCAGAGCAAGTTCCCAAGAGTAAACAAACATGAGAAACACAGAGAATATCAATATCATCATGTTTACTATCAAATCGAGAGAAACGTTATTTATAAAGTTTCTTATCTTAACTGCATCATTGACACGGGAGATGATTTCACCCACTCGCATGGTATCAAAGAATTGTTGGGGCAAGTGTAGCAAATGTTTGTAATAACCCAGGATAAGAGCTGCGTCGATACGTTGTCCCGTCTTTAGGGCAATAATACTTTTCATGGAACCGATGAAGGTGCGCAATACGAGCAACACAATCATAATGACACTCATCAGATTGAGCAAGTTGAGATTTTCATCTACTAAGACGTAATCGGTTATTTTGCCCACATATACAGAGACGGAAAGTCCCAATATACTATAAACCAATGCACCAAACAAGGCTTGTAACATCATACTTTTGTGTGGAGCAAGAAGTTGCAAGAACTTCATGACCACGCTAGTTTTCTCATTACCCTCCTCGAAGTTTTCATTAGGCTCTAATATCACAAGAATGCCCGTCCACATATTTTCAAATTCAGCACGAGTTGCCTTATGCATTTTACCATCTGCGGGGTCCATGTAGGTAACATCATTTTTTTTAATTTTATAAAGCACTACAAAATGGTGAAGCACCTCTTTCACTACGATATGAGCGATGGCTGGGAGTGGTATCATGCTCAATGCTTCGTATGGACCTTTTACACCTTTTGCAGAAAAGCCTAGTTTTTGTGCAGCTTCTACCATACCCAGTATGTTTGTTCCTTTTCGGTCGGTATAAGCATATTGACGTACTCTAGCCACAGGTACTTTTAGCCCATAATAGGCGCATACTGAAGCCAGGCAGGCTGCGCCACAGTCAGTTATATCATGTTGCTTTATCTTAATGTTTCTTTTCATCATCATAACTTCTTTCTATTCTGTGATATATTGGGTAGGATTAATCCATTCATCTATGTTTTGATATAGTATGTCAAACAGAGAACGTTTGGTTATCATAAATCGCACGTTTGCCATCATTCCTTTCTTTAGATATCCTTTCATGCCCGTTTTCTTCATAAGCAAAAACTTTTGTAATAATTGGCATTTTACCTTAAAGTAAGTATTTCCTTTATCATCAGCCATATAATCAGAGGAAACATAAATGACAGTCCCTTCGATTGTACCCCATTCATTATAATTGAATGAGGTGATTTGTGCCTTGATAGGCATACCTACAGAGATATAGCCTATATCGTTGGGCGACACGTATGCCTCTACATATATGGCAGAGTCAGGACTTACACTACAGATAGATTGCCCTATCTGTACGCTGCTTCCACGATAGATTCCTGAAAATTGTTCGATGGTACCATCTACTGGGCTTCTTAGCTCATACATATCTTTGACCTCTGCTTTTTCTTGCTTTTGAGCTGATAGCATCTCCTTAAATTGGTTTTGATAATTGTTCAGTTCTGTTTGCCAAGTACTTAGTTGTGACTCTATGAGAGATGACAATTCCTTCTTTTTACTTTGATATGTAAAAAGATACTTTTCATATTCTTCCTCAGAGACAAGTGTCTTGTCAAATAATATTTTTTCCCTACTATATTCTCTTTTGGCTTGTTCAACAGCTACTTGTAGTTCTTGTTTTTTGCTTACAAACAGTTGGTATTCCTGCAAGCGAGTTGGTGATCGAAAGACGGAAGGTTTACCACCAAGAGTCAAGGTCTTCAAGTCAGATATATGGTCTTCAAAATCTCTTAGTCTATTATTTTGATAGGAGATTTTCTCATCTGAAGAAGAGGCACGAAAGCGAAGAAGAATATCACCCTTTTTCACTTCCTGCCCTTCACGAACATATACTTCATTTATGATTCCTGAGATTGTCGCCTTGATGTCCGTTTTCTCAATGGCTGGTCTTATCACACCATTGCTTTGGATGGAAATGTCAACATAGATAAATGGCAACAGTACGAATGCCAAGACTATGCTCACCAAGACCACCCAATAAATGACCTGAGACTTTGTTGTGCGCTGATAGATATAGGTCTCAATGCTATTCTCTATCCATTCTGGAGGTAAAATCATAGGTACGGATTTATTTTTCTTCAGATTAAAATTTTGTTGTTAAAGTTATTGCAAAGATACATATTTTTTTAATTATATGCTATGTAAATGTTTGGTCTATTAAAAAAATGCATCGGTCTGTAAAATATTCGAAGCCTCGACTATATCAGTCTCTATCATATCAAATTCTTGTTTCTGATATTTTTTAATTATTTGCCCTTCATGCATATACAGAATATCATCACAAATCTCAGACAAAGAAGATATAAGATGGGAAGATATGATAATAGTTGTACCCTTTTTTCTTTGTTGTTGACACCACTTTTTAAAGAAGATAACCCCTATTAAGTCTAGCCCATTGCATGGTTCATCCAAAATGTAAAAGGAACATTTTTGCAGAAGCAGACACAACAATGCTAATTTTTTCTTCATTCCTAAGGAATAACTTGTGCAAAATGCGTTTAGGGGCAATTTGAACACTTTATTTTGAAGTAGAATCTCATTTTCATCTATTTTTTGCTTTTTAGCTTTCAAACAAAGCTCAATGTATTCTCTTCCTGTCATATAGGGATAGTAATATACAAAATCAGGTAAATATCCAAAAGAATAATTACCATCTTTAGATATTGTCCCATTATATTTTTCCATTCCTAATATACATTTAATCAAGGTACTCTTTCCTGCACCATTTTCACCAATAACTCCATGTATCTTTCCTTGTTCAAAAATGCACGAAATATGGCTCAATGCTTCTTTGTTTCCATATTTTTTTGTAATATCATCTATTTTGATCATTGTATTATATTTTTAATTTTAATGTAAGATAGTATGCCTAAAATTAGAGATGCCATAATCTCTACAGCGATAAAAAACATATATAAATAGGCAAAAATAAAGGTAATAATAAGAATTGCTTCTAAACAAATTTGCAGGAAAATATTACTTCCGAGTAATATCCGCAAATAGAGGCACTGTACAATTAGTATACAACCTATTAGGTAAAACAACAGACCATGAATTAAATCTGAAGTAGATAGAATATATAATGAAATAAACGGTATCTGTAATACACTATAATCTCTTAATAATAAATAGATTTTTAATCTAAAAAAATGCCAAGTAGAGTAATAGTTAAGAAAATATTCTCTACGGAATGGCATATTAAAGAAATTCATGACAACAATATTTATCATGATGATGCATGCTATAATCAAATTTTGATTGTTGACTATTTCTCCGCTTACCGCCAATATCATTAAAGAAAATAATGTAATGTATGTTTTCCTAAAACCACCAACAAACTCATAGCATCCTTTAGATAAAAAAGGATGACTTATTATTGGATATCTTATCTTGTTTGGAAGAAAAGCCAATAGTCCGAGAATAAAAATAATGAAGGTATAGACATAGCATTTATGTAGAATAATAATGCAAATGAAAGGGATTGCAATTACTAAATATTGACAGAATAGTAAATACTTATACTTTTGTCCATATAGTGCATACAATAACCCTATGTCACCACGATTTGAATGATACCCCATAATTACAAATGCGTATGTTCCAATTGTCCACCAAATAGAGATATGGGTCATTACATATCCACAGATTAATACAGTTGCCATCAGAAAAAAAGAAGCAATCCCTAGTCGTTTTAGTATTCTGTAGGCGATTAAAAAATGAATCTTTCCAAAAGCTAGTATTTCTTTCATGTTGCTGTTATATCCAAAGGGATGCACCGATATAGTTGATACCGTTGCATCCCATAAGTGCTTAACTTAGAAAGCCTTTTGGGTACCTGCTATCAAAAGCAGTAAAATTAATCCAGCTTCCATGACCAAACCTCCTTCCGTAGTTGTCATTTCGTCAACAGACAACTCGGCTAATGCTACATTTTGATTTACCATTGTTGTTATATTTAAAGGGTTAAACATCAATTAGGTCTTTCTAATGGTGAAGTATCTATTCAACATAAATAGTCAGAAAATCACTTAGACCTAAGATTTCTGTCAGTAAAGAATGTCCTATAAATTCTGACGAATATTAATCTGGAACATTTATAACTTCATATTTTCCATTTTCATGGAAAATGATGATTGGTCTTCCACCGAATATGTTTCGGTATTCTGCTTCTGTTAATTCTTTTACCATAATTCTATCTTTTTATTTAATTTTCTGCAGCAAAAGTAGTAATTTTAAATAATACTAAATGTTAGACTAATGTTAGATTTATGTTATAAATTATTATTAATTTTGCGAATATGAAATCAAACAAGTATATTTATATATCTGTAGTAGGAATTTTGTCAATATTGTTCCTTCAAGCTTTATGGATTCGACAAACTGTTCAATATACAGAAACTAGTATGGTTGAAGATATTGACAAAGTGGTCGTAAAATCTATGTTTTCAGAAGTGTATAAAAGGTTTATATATGTTCCTGCAGGAACCCAAATTTCTGGGTCTCCAGATCTTTCTACTCCTAAATTCCAAGGTATTGAATATATAGAAGAAGGAGTTTTAAAAGCTGCGCATAAAGATATAAATTATAGAAGATTAGGTGAGTGCTTTCGGAAGAATATGCTGGCAAAAGGTTGGGATTATGCATATATTATATATAAGGTGGAAGCGAAAAAAAAAATAGTTGTTGCAAAGAGCTACCCTCAGCCTTCTTTTGTCATCAATAGAATTTCTTCCCAAAACATTCCTGTTAGAATCGACAAATCTATAGGGATACAAGTAGAATTGCTAAACCCAATTAGTTTGTTCTTTAAGCAGTTGGGGTTAATCATACTTAGCAGCTTCGTCATAGGAATTTTTATCTTATTATGTGTCATAAAATTATACAAGGCCATTAGCTTGTTACAAGAAGCAGCAAGAGTTAAGAAGGAGTTTACCTATTCTATGATTCATGATATAAAGACTCCCCTTTCAACCATCCAATTGGGACTGACTGCTTTGAATAATAAAAGAATAATAAATGATGAGGAAAAGAGAACAAAATATCTAGATGTGATCTATGCAGAGACGCAGCATGCCTATCAATTGATTCATAAAATTCTAACGATATCCAAGTCTGAGTCAAAAAAGTTAGAGCTGCATATAGAGATGATAGAACTAACTAGATTAGTATCTAGTATAGAGAATGCTTTTATGGCAAATCAACATAAAACAATTACTTTCGAGAATCAATTAACATGCCAGTACATTTATGCAGATATGGAGTACTTAAAAGAAATATTCTATAACTTAATAGACAACTCTATTAAATATTCTAATGAAGCAGTCACCATTCGCATCTCTTCTGAGAAAGTAAGCAAAGGTGTTATAGTTCGTTTTTGGGATAATGGGTTGGGAATTAAAGAAGAAGACCAAAAGATTATATTTGACAAGTATGAGCGTGCATCTGCTTCTAATAGAACCATAAAAAAAAGAGGAGCATCTGGTTTCGGTTTGGGATTAACTTATGTATTCCAAGTTATAGACGCACATCATGGCATGGTTACAGTAGATAGTGAACTCGGCAAATATACCGAGTTCACCATTTTCTTACCTGATAAGAATAAGAGTTGTGGGGGGGCGAAGAAGAATTAGATGGATTCTATCAATGAAAAGCCTACTCCACGTATCGTTTCTATTTGTATAAATGGATCTATTTTGAGATATTTACGAAGGTTTGTTATGATAACATCCAGACGGCGAGCAAGATAGAAATCTTTCTCGGCACTTTTCCAAAGGATATTCTGTATGGTCTCTCGCTTTAGAATTGCATTTATATTCTTGGCGAGCAGTTCTAATGTCTTTGTTTCTTGTCTATTCAATTTTAAACAGTTTTTTCCTTCTTCATCTTTTAGACAATTGTGGTTTGGATCCAAAACATGCTTGCCGATTTTGATGCAATTAGAAACATTGCGCCTCTCTAGTCCTCCCTTGAGTTTCAGCAAAGCCTTGACATGATAGTCAAGTTCCTCTGGTACAAAAGGTTTCTTGATATATTCATCTACACCTGCGTCATACCCCTCTTTAAGCTTGGAAGGTGCAGTCAAGTTGGTGGTAAACATGATGATGGTCTCTCCATCTAGTTCACGAATATATTTAACCATGTCTATGCCGTTCATGATAGGCATGTCAATATCTGATATGATAACATCTGGCTTGAATGATTCCCAAGCTTTGATGCCATCCTTGCCATTGTTGGCGGTTACGATTTCATAACCACCAACGATGTCTTCCAATGTGCTTTTCTCCATAAAGGCAAGATTTTCATCATCTTCCACTAGGAGTAATTTTATGTCTGCCATAGTTATTCGTTATAGTAATTCACACACAAAGATACACATTTCTTTTTAATTGAGTGCAATCTTATTTTAGTATTTTTTCTATTGCTGCAAAATTAATGTATTTTCCTTACAATAGAGCTAAGCTATTATTAAATTTATGTTAGAAATCCTTTTTGAGGCAAGTTTTCTACCTTGACACGATGTCCTCATTTAATCGCAATGATTGGTATCAATAGATTTATTCAACAGCCAAATCGAAGTGTTTTTGCCCGATTTGGCTATTGAATTGCCGATACTTTAGCCAAATCGAGTTAAAAATCATCGATTTGGCTAAAGTATAGTATGTAATCTCAAAAAAATAATTTATCTTTGCGGTTGTTATCAAAGAGTATCATACACATTATGTCTTATAAATCAAGTCAAGTAATATGGAGCAAATAATAGGGCGCAAGAAGGAAATCAAGCAGTTGACAGAATACTATAATTCTGGCAAGGCAGAGTTTGTGGCTGTTTATGGACGGCGACGCATCGGGAAGACTTATCTTGTTCATAATTTGTTCAGGGATAATTTCGCTTTCGAGATGTCGGGCTCAATTGATGCACCAGCGGAAGCGCAACTAGCCAACTTTGGATATGCTCTGCGAGAGTTTGGAGATTCCAGTCTTGCTATTCCTGTCAACTGGGCAGAGGCATTTGAAGCACTTAAGCAGTTGCTTAAGACCAAATTGTCGGGAAAACGCCTATTGGTTTTTATTGACGAGTTGCCTTGTCTTGACACCAGAAAATCAGGATTCCAACAAGCTTTTGAGCATTTTTGGAATGATTGGGCCTCCAAGCAAAGCGAAATTATGCTCATCGTGTGCGGCAGTGCAACTTCTTGGATGATTACGAATCTGATAGATAGCCATGGGGGACTGCATAATCGCATTACCCATGAGATGTATTTGGCACCTTTTTGCTTGGAAGAGACCGAAGAATTGCTCCAAGCCAATGGCTTTACCTGGTCTCGTCTCTCTATCCTTCAGATATACAGCATTATGGGAGGAGTACCCTATTATCTCAGTCTCCTCGACAAATCACAGGGAGTGGAGGCGAATGTAGATCGCCTGTTTTTCTCCGACCATGCCGAGCTAAAGCGAGAGTATGACAGACTCTATGCTTCGCTTTTCAAAAACTCAGAGATATACATGAAGGTGATAGAGGCTCTTGCCTCTTGTAAGCAAGGTTTGACCCGCAAGGAGATAGCCGAAAAGCTGAAGTTGCCTTCAGGAGGAACATTGACCAAGGTGATAAGAGAGCTGATAAACTGCGATTTTGTTCGTGGCTATAATACAAGGGAACGTAAGATAAAGCAGAAAGACCAGATTTATCAGTTGATGGATTTATATACCTTATTTTATATGCAGTTCTGTCATCCAGCCTCCACCGATACGGCTTATTGGTCTCACCAAATGGGCAAGCCACGCCAGAATACATGGTATGGCTTGGCTTTTGAGCGCATTTGCATGCTCCATATTCCTCAAATCAAGCATCAGTTGGGCATCGACCAGATTTATACAGAGTATTATTCTTGGCGCAGTAAGCAATCTGTGCCTGCTGCCCAGATAGACTTGTTGATAGAGCGTGCTGACAACTTGGTAAATCTCTGTGAAATCAAATATTCGCAGATGCCTTATACCATAACAAAAGAAGAGGATATGCGTATTCGTAATCGCATCGCCGACTTTGTGGGCGAGACGGGTATTCGCTCAGGAATACTCACTACATTCATCACGACCTTTGGTCTTCGCCAATGCCCTTACTCTTCGGTAGCGCAAGTACAGTTGACGATGGATGACTTGTTTGCTTAAAGCAGTGGTTTTTAGGGATAAAAAGTGCTGAAACGATGTTGGATGACCTCGTTTCAGCAACTTATCTTTGGTGTCAAATGGACAAGCTGTAATAAGAGAGCTATGTCTCTCACTTTTGTTTGTCCCCGTCGATGAGGGCGAGCAGATGCTCCACCGCCACTTCCTGAGGAATATTCTTCTCCACGCAAACCTGCTTGCGATAGAGGCTAACCTTGTTAGGACCTGCTCCTACATATCCATAGTCGGCATCCGCCATCTCGCCTGGACCATTCACGATACATCCCATGATGCCTATCTTCAAACCCTTGAGGTGCTTGGTGGCTTGGCGAATCTTGGCGATGGTCTCACGAAGGTCGTAGAGGGTTCTTCCGCAACCAGGACAACTGATGTACTCGGTTTTCGAGGTGCGCAAGCGAGCTGCCTGAAGGATTCCGAAGGCGGTCTCGTCTATGGTCTCGGCAGGGATGTCGCCATTGTTCATCAACCAGATACCATCGGT
>ERZ808246.314-NODE-314-length-42944-cov-5.160134_pt1 | contig 42944 bp, 27 predicted proteins | sample MGYA00521083_ERZ808246 | MGnify/ENA primary metagenome ERZ808246 (study PRJEB31516, sample SAMN03275577) | gut metagenome | biome: mammalia-associated habitat; material: feces | host: Papio cynocephalus | place: Kenya | collected 2012-07-07 ...
AATACTTTGTATCGGGACTTGCCGCAGGTGCGGTAAAAGGTTAAGTTATAAATGGCGAACCCCTCTGCCGTTTATATATAGATAAAATCTTATAAACAGGAAATCTGCAAATAAAAAATTTTTGGTTTTTATTTGCAGATTTTTATTTGCAAAAATGTTAACAAAACATAAACTTGAATATTTGAGCAAAGTATTATAAAATATATAATGTATAATTATGATAGGAGTCAATTGTATGAAACCGGGAAAGCTTTTTTGGATATTTTTTGCGGCAGTCGTTTTCTGCTGTACCTCCTGCGGACGAATGACTTCGGACGGAGAAATTCAGACGGTAACAATATGGTCCGGCGATTCCCACAGCAAGGAGTTTATGTCGGATCGCATAAGCAAATTTAATAAAACGACCGGCAAAGACATAGGCGTAAAAATAGAATATGTTGTAAAACCCGACATCAGCAATATTCTTGAGGTTGCGCTTGTAACAAACCAGGCTTCCGATATGTTTTTCGGAGGTGGACCGTTGGAATGGCTGGCGGCAAACAATTATATCCTGCCGCTTAACGATATAGAGGGAGGAAATGAATACATTGCGGAATATGATCTGAAATATTCCGTATACAGCTATAAAAACAAAATATATACCGTTCCTTACAGCAAAACTACATACGGATTATTATACAACAAGGACATGTTTAAAAAAGCCGGAATTGTTGACGCAAACGGCGAAGCAAAGCCGCCGGAAACGCTCGAGGAACTCAGAGAGGACGCAAAAAAACTTACCAATCCCGATAAGCAGGAGTACGGAATCATTTTCCCTGCAAAGTGGGACGGCTGGTACGGCTCGGACATTAATAACGTCGCATCGGTAAGCTCCGGATTTATAAACGGATACAATCCCGCAACGGGACGGTATGAATTCGGTGAAATAGCCGATATAATGAAGATATATGTGGGCATTAAAGAGGACGGCTCATGTTTTCCGGGTGCCGAGGGGATAGATAACGACCCCGCACGTGCAAAGTTTTCTATGGGAAAAATAGGTATGAAATTTGCCGGAAGCTACGACTACGCCGTGCTTACAGAGCAGTTTATGGCAATATGCGACTGGGGAGTCGCACCGCTTCCGAGACTTGAGCAAAGCGAAAGACATAAAGCTTTCAGCCATATCGGAGGTTCGTATTACATACATTCAAATTTAAAAAACAGGCTTTCCGATGACCAAATTATGACGGTATACAGATTTATGACAGATAATGAAATGCTTCGGGAGGCATACAAATCGGGAAAAACAATACCGTATGATTTTAACATTGTAAAAGACATAGAACTTCCTGCAAAAATGGCAAACTGGAAAACCTTTGCCGAGTTTGTGAACACCTCATATACTCAGCGGGAATGGGCAAAAACAGAGGTAATCGGGAAAAAGAGCATAGTGTCGCTATGGACAGATGAAATATGGACGGAAAAAATACCGACCGACAAAATAGACGAGGCGGTCAAGGAATGTGAAAATGACAACAATGACGGTATACAGTTATATATCGACACGCACCCGGATTATGATTACAGCCGGGATATTAATTTGAATTTTGATACAAGACTGCAATAGTTTTTACACTATCGGGAAGGAGCTGTTCGGATGAGCGGATTAAGCATAACAACAAGCACAACAAAGCCTGCAAACGGAAAATCCCTGTCGGAGGCGGCACAGTGCTATCTGCTTATCGGAATACAGCTTATAGGATTTTTGGTTTTTACAATATGGCCCATTCTGTGGTCGGTGCAAAAATCCCAATATTTCTATGATATGATTCCTCAGCATACACGTTTTGTCGGCGCAGAGAATTTCATTAAGGTTTTCCATGACCGGGCATACTGGCACTCATGGCTTACGACGTTTGAGTTTGCGGCAATAAAGATACCGCTTGAAATTCTTCTGACATTTACCCTCAGCGTTATACTGAGCAAAAAAATGAGAGGAACGGGCATTTTCCGCTCGGCATATCTTTTGCCGAATATAATCAGTGTGGCGGTTGTCGGCGTGATATTCTCGAATATTTTTCAATATTTCGGAGCTGCAAATATAATATTAAAAAAGCTTCATCTGATAACCGAAAATATAAACTGGTTTGAAACATCAACAGGAGCAATGTTTGTTCTTATAACAAGCTCGATATGGAATACCTTCGGAATGAGTATGCTGTGCTTTTGTACCGCACTTGAAAACGTTCCGAAAGAATTGTATGAAGCGGCACAAATGGACGGTGCAGACGCCAAGCAAAGGCTTCTGCACATCACCGTGCCCGTTGCCGCACCTGTTGTGCGGACAATTATTTTAATTACAATAACCAACACACTGCAAACGGGAGATTTTGTAATTGCGCTGACAAACGGAGTACCCGGCGGCAGTACATACACCGTGGCGGCATATCTTATAAACACATTTATGCCGGCTTTTTCCGGCAACATTGTAAACGTGGGCTACGGCTGTGCTGTGGGTATAATAAATTCGCTTATATATGCTCTTATTGCATTCGTTTTTCTTAAATCAAGCGGAAAATATTCACAGTTATACTGAAAAGAGGGCAGAAATGAAACAGAAAATCCTTAATGCCGCAATGTATACATTTTTGTTTGCGGTATTTATATGGGCCGTGTTTCCGATAATTTATGTAATATTATCTTCGTTTAAAAGCAACACGGAAATTATGGCTATCCCGGAAAGTATATTACCGAAAAGTTTTACTTTTAAAAATTATCAAAATGCATGGAACTCGGAGTTTATGAATATTCCCCGTATGCTTTGGAACAGCATATGGTTTACGGGACTTTCGGTAATTGCGGCACTGGTGGCTTCGGCAGTAAGCGGATACGTTTTCGCACGGGGAAGATTTAAGTTAAAAAAAGCTGTTTTTGTTATGTTTTCGGCACTTATGTTTATCAATCTGGGAGGAATAACCATTTACCCGACCTTTGATGTTTTAAAGGTATTCGGACTTAACAAATCTCTGTTGGGACTGGTAGTGATGAACTGCTTCGGAATGCCTGCCGTGAATATGTATCTTGTCAGAAGCTTTATAAATACAATTCCGAAAGATGTGGACGAGGCGGCAATTATTGACGGCTGTACGTTTACGGGAGTGTTTTTCCGTATTCTTCTTCCGCTTTTGACACCTGTTATGGCGATGATTTTTATACTGAGCTTTCAAAGCTCATGGAATTCCTACATAATGCCGACTCTGTTTACAATATCAAATCCGAAACAGCAAACCCTGATAGTCGGCGTTATGATGCTGAAAAATTCCGGAGAGGGTGCGGTTTCGTGGGACCTTATGCTTGCGGGAACCACAATTGCGATGCTTCCCATGTTCATTATTTATGCTGTGCTTAACAATTTCTTTACCGACAGTATTCTCTCGGGAAGTATAAAGGGATAGCCTGTTGACAGTCAGTGCGTCGGATGATAAAATTGTATATGGGGAGGTACGATTTGATATGCTTTTTTCTGCTATGTTTATTATGCTGATGACTATAACTTTTCTGATGTTTAACAATAAAAACAAAATAAACGTCGCTCTGTCATTTTATTATATAAGTGTGGCGCTGATTATGATTACGGCGGTATTGTACATATCAAAAACTTCGTTTTATACGGTAGGTTTTGATATTGACTATCGGTTTTATAAGTTTATGGTAAAGCTGAAATGTCCGTTTGACTTGGTAATATGGCTGTTTAATATCGGCATAGGATTGTTTATGGCGTCGAACATTATTTTTATACGAATGTTTTCCGAGATAAAGTGGTACTTATCTGCGCTTATGGTAATTCCCATTTTGTTTTTCGTATATTGTAACGCCCCGAGCTTTTCGTGGAAGCTGTATATTTACTTAAACAGCCCCGAAACGCTGCTCGGCCCGGCGTTCAAGGAAAACATTACGGTATTTTTGGGGGAATTCGGGCATATAATTATTATATTGTATATGATGCTCCCCTTTGCGGTTATGGCAGTTTATGCGATACGTACCAAAATACGCAAAAACCGTGAGCAGACCCTTTTGTTTATGGGCTTGCTGTGCAGTATGGACGCATATGTTTACATATACTTTATACAGGGCGTGTTCTTTAAAAACCTTGTGTCGATTTCGGGACTGATAAAATTCCCGGACAAGCCGAGCGAATTGCCGTCATATTCATTTTCGGCGATGATTATTCTTGTGGTAATGGCGGTAATTATACTGATAAATCTGAGGTACAAGCCGTTTAACAACCTCACAATTGTAAGCAAAAAAGAATCGGCACGTCTCAGCAAGGCGGTTGACAAAAATTTCAGAATGCTTTTGCATATTTATAAAAATTCGTTTGTCGGAATAGAAAAGCTTACATATATGGGCGGTGAATATCTGAAAGAGGACAACACCGCAAAAGCCGCCGAAATATATAATCAGATAGGCGGACTGTGTGGTGAATCGGTGGAGGGTATTTCAAAAGTTCTTGATCTTCTGCGTGACGTGGAGGTCGATTTCAGCCCGTTTTCGCTGTACGGCTGTATAGAAGAAGCATTGCACAAAACCACTATCGGTGAAAACATAGTCGTTACAAAACAATACAACACGGCAAATGACATTATTGCAGGCGATAAGGAGCATATTACGGAGGTGTTTGTAAACCTGTTTATGAATGCCGTTGAGGCTTGCTCGGAAAGGGAAAAATGCTTTATAGACGTATCCTCGTTCAGCGAATATAACCTTATTGTGATTGAAATTACCGATAACGGCTGCGGAATTGACAAAAAAGATATTAAAAAGATTTTTAAACCGTTTTATTCGACTAAAAAGCGGTCTAAATGCGGCGGAATAGGCTTGAGCTATGCGGAAAAAATAGTACAGCAGCAGCACGGGGGAATATCCGTTAAAAGCGAAAAAGGAAAGTATACAACATTTCAACTGTATTTCCCAACCATAAGCGAGAAAAGTTTGGCAAGAAAGGGGTTATTATAAACCATGAATAAAATTTCTGTAGCAATATGTGACGACTCCAGACAGATTTGCGACTACATCGAATTTATCTGCAACAGAGAGGACAGTATCGATTTTAAGGGCAGCGCAAACTCAAGCGGAGAATGTCTTGACCTGATACAGGCTGAAATGCCCGATGTTTTGCTCTTGGATATGCAGATTGAATGCGATAATTCAGGCGTATTGCTTATACCTGAAATTTTGGAAATAAAAAGCGATATAAAAATAATCATTCTGACAGTGCATAAAGAAGATGAGTATATCTTTGAGGCACTCTGCGAGGGAGCGGTGAATTATATACTTAAAACATGCAGCGAAGAGGAGATTATCGGCGCAATAACGGATGCAACGAGAGATAATATAGAATTAAGCCCCGAGGTATCAAAGGCTATTTTAAAGCAGGGAAAGGAAATAAAACGTGCGCAGAAATCAATGCTTTATCTCGTAAACATTGTAAGAAATCTTTCATCGAGCGAATTTGAAGTGTTAAAGGCTGTATATGACGGCAAATCGTATAAGGATATTGCAAAGGAACGTGTTGTTGAAGAAGGTACCATACGGGTACAGGTTTCGAGAATATTGCGGAAGTTTAATGTGGGAAGTATGCGGGCGCTTGTAAAAAACCTTCGTGATTTGCAAATCTTTGAATTGTTTAAATAAATTTCCGCCAATACAAAACCGAGCCTGTCGACAGGCTCGGTTTTGTATTGGCTGTTTTACAGGAGTATTTCCTTTCCTTCTTCAGCCGAACGGTAAAATCCCTCAAGTATTTTAATCATATTCAATCCCTGCTGAGGAACGAACATAGGCTCTGCTCCGTTTAAAACAACGTCTGCAAAATGCTTGATATTGCCCAGATGATGGTGCGGGTTATCGGCAAGGTTCGGGAGATAATCTACAGTATTTCCGTACTCTTCGCCGAATATTTTCAGCTGATCGTCTGTAGAGGACCACATCGCTCCCGATTTTGTTCCTCTTAACTCAACAAATCTTTGTTCCTTTTCTATGTTTGACGCCCATGAAAATTCTATCTGCATACAAGCTCCGTTATCAAAACGTATAAAGCCCATTGCCAAATCTTCAACATCGAACGTGCCGTCCGATTTTGCGTCGCCGAATTTTGAGTTAACCGAGTCCGACACATCGGAATTTGCAAACTTTTCATAAGTACATCCGCTTACCGCAATCGGTTTTGGATTTCCCATAAGCCACATTGACAAATCTATCATATGTACGCCAAGGTCGATAAGAGGACCGCCGCCCGACTGCGCTTTGGTTGTAAACCAACCGCCCTTGCCGGGGATACCGCGTCTTCTCTGCCAGCCGCACCGTGCTGCATATATTTCGCCCATTTTTCCGTCCGATATATACTTTTTGAGGTATGACGACATATTCATAAACCTGTTATTGCGTATAACCATCAGGGTTTTGCCGCTTTTGTCTGCGGCGTTTTTCATTTTTTCCGCTTCTGCGGTATTGATTGCGTCGGGCTTTTCACACAAAACGTTTAAACCCTTTTCAAGCGCTTCAACGGCAATTATAGAATGAAGATAATTCGGCGTACAAATATCAACCGCATCAAGGTTGGGGATATTGAATATTTCTTTGTAATCCGTACACCAAAATTTTGTCCCGAGACGTTCTGCCAGTTTTTGCGCACGCTCCTCTATAATATCGCATACGCCGACAATTTCAATATTGTCAATTTTTTCGTATGACGGTGCATGTGCATGCGTGGCAATTCCGCCTGCGCCTATAATACCGACTTTTAATTTTTGCATTTTTTTATACCTCCGCATTGTTTTATTTAAAAAAAGTATAGCATTTTTGCGTTGTATATGCTATAATTATTTATAGGAAAAAATATCACTTTTTTGTTGTAGAGGTTTAGCATATGCAATACGAATTTCACGAAGAAGAAAAGGCGGTTGTTGATAATTTTGAAGTACCGGTTCAGTGTCTGCTGATGAAAGCTTCACGTTCCGATATGAATGACACACGCAAAATAGACTTTCACTATCACGACTACATAGAATTTCTTTATGGGATAGACTGCGATATAAACGTGTGGTGCGAAGATGATAAGCATATACTGAAAAACGGCGAGCTTATTGTGATAAACTCAAAAAGACCGCACTTTGTTTTCTCCAATCAAGATGAAAGCACATATGTAGTCATAAAATTTATGCCGCAGATTTTGTATGCGTCGGAGCAATCTGTGCGTGAATTGAAATACATTCTTCCCTTTATATCCTCTGCATACACGCACAATGTAAAATTAGGCAAAGAAGAAATTAGTAACAGCGAAATACCGACTCTGATTGAGAAAATAGTTGCCGAGTGGGAAAACAAAGGCTTCGGATATGAGCTTGCGGTCAGAATGTATGCGATTAATATTGTTTTGTGGCTTTTACGCTATTGGGATTCTCACTGCGGTTCGCAAAATAACCTTATACCGAAAGCAATGGCGTCGGTGCAGAAAGCTATCGAATATGCACAGAACAATTACAGCACGGCAACCTCCAACAGTGCGGCGGATTTGTGCTATATGAGCCACAGCTATTTCTCGAGATTGTTTAAAAAAGTTATGGGGCGCGGCTTTACGGACTATGTGAATTACGTCCGTATCAGCGAGGCACAGCGTTTGCTTATAAGCACTCAGAAAAGTATAACGGATATTTCGCTTGATGTGGGGTTTTCCACAACCAGTTATTTTATAGACAAGTTTAGAAAACAAGTGCATATGACTCCCAAACAATTCAGACAAAATTATTCCAAGTCATAAAATCCGGAGGAATAAGCGCTGGAAATTTTATGTATGAATGTAATTCATTTAAAATATAAAAAAACCGCCGTATGGCGGTTTTTTAGTGTCTGTTTATTCTGCGGTTGAAGCTGTATCAAGCTTTTCAATAAGAACGTTATCGAAGTATACCGACTGATGTACATCTGTTTCAACATCAAAGTTTAATACATCATATGGGCATTCATTGGCGTATTCACTCCATTTCTTGTCGAACAGAGTGCAATCGGGTAAGTCGGTATAGATTACGAAATACTGCCAGTCACCGGGCTTGACGGTAACATTTTTAAACAAGTCGTAAGCCTTCCAACGGTAAGTCGCATCGTCTGATTCCGCTCCAAGTGAACCCTTGATAACAGCGTCTGCGTCTGAAGCTTTTGCATAGAAAGAGATTTTGTATTTGTTATCTTTGCCTATGCCGGCTGCTGCTTCCTTTGAAAGATTGGTCCAGCCGCCGCCTTCACTTGTAACAAATCTAAATCCATTTCTGCTAATATTTTCCGAAAGTTCGCTTTTGGCAAGGCAGTCTACCTTAATTGCCTTGGAACCGTATCTTGCCTCATCATCTGATACAATTGTGACTGTGCTTTTAGAGTTATCAACACCGCCAAGATAGCCGGCTTTACCGGAAACATCCTCGTGATCTGCGTCTTCAAAGCTTAATGAATAGATTTTCTCGCCGGTTTTTCCGATTTCGGCAAAACCGTAAGCGGAAAGCGGTGTAATGGTGCTAAAAGCGTCCCAAAGGTATGCCTGAACAAGCGTTCCGTCTACTGTTTCTTTTGTAAGATCAAGCGGAGTGTTCGAAACGGCTTTGCCGTCTGTGATTGTTACATCATTCACGGACACATCGGTAAGCTTTTTGAAATTGCCATCCGTAATTGCATAGCGTGCCAGAATAAGCTTAGCCGGACCGTCGGGAACGTTTAATCCGCAGAACTGAAAACCAATGCGATCGGCACTTGCCGGCAGCTCGGTTGAATTCTGTGCAGTGGTTTGTCCCCATTCGCCGGTTATTTTAAACACATTGTTCATCATAGAAGCGGGATTTACTGCCGCACCGTTTGCACCTGCCCCGTCAAAAAATGTTGTTTCGTTTGAAGAAACCGTATCGCCGGGGGCGTTCTGTTCTTCGGTCATTACCGAAAAACCGCTTATATAAAGCTTAACAGACACCCCGTCGGGAAGGTCGGAAACGTTGCCGGTCGCCCATGTAATTTCATTTGGTTTGCCTGATATATTGAGCGGGGCATTTTCCAGATTCATCACCGTCCCCCAACTCCAAATATCTTTATAGGAAAGTGTGCTGTTTGAATAATCCAGCGAATATGTTACTTTGTTCCAGTTGTTATAGCAAAAAACCCAACCCGGTCCAATTGACGTATGGGTATCAAGTAACATATAGCTGCTGTTAGTCTTCTCTTTATGTAACACCGGTGAAATAATTGATTTGTTCTCCGCATGAACGGAGCCGAAATTTGAGAAATCAACTCTTTTTGCTTTTTCTTCAGAGGTATTATCTGTGCATCCGTCCTCTACTTTGTAGGAATATTCCGCCTCCAATGCATTGGCAGCATCAGACACCGACAGCGGAGCACTGAGAAGAAACGGTGTTTTATTTGTGATTTCAAAGCAAAGCGCTTTTTCGGTAATACGTGTCGCACCGTTGTCCATGTCATAATTTTGTTCCTGAACGGTTATCTGCGGAAGCATTCCGCCTTCATTTTTTGAGCTGATGTTAAATCCTAATGAAGAAAGTTGCTCCGGCGTGACGATTTCTCCCGAAGAATAGTTTGAAAGATCAAGTTTTGCGACTGTTTGATGTGTTGTCACAGGTCTTGCAAGTACTGTTACCGGTAATGAAGTGAGCATTGCAAAGACCGTGAGGGTTGATACGATTTTTTTTGCGTTCATATCATAATCTCCTTTTCTTTATATTTTAAAAATTTTCATAACAGTTGCCTGTCTTAATTTAATTATAAATAAATTGAATACTAAAAACAAGTTACTCTTTTGTAAACATTTATTAATGGTACAATGTTTACAAAAGAGTAACTTGTGCGGACTTTTTCTGTATGGTATAATCGTTGTATAAAGAGAGGAGGCATATGTCTTGAAAGAAAACAGATTTAAACGAGCTGTGTCGGCAGTGCTGATTACCGCAGCGTTGTCATCCATGTTCGTTTCGGCGCCGGTATCGGAGGCGGCAAAACCGGTAAGACCGGAGCCGGATTTGAACGGTTACAGCAAAGAAGCTACCTATAATATTAACGTACTTCCTGAAGACCGGCAGGAAATATATGATTGGGGTATATGTGTCGATCAGGGAGAGTATTATCGCAGATTGCTGCGCGGCAGTGATAAGGAAGCATCGTATTCCTCAGCCGTTAATGACTTGGGGATTACCATGTTCAGAATAGGCATGCCGTCACCCGACTCATACAATAAAAATAAAGAACTTGATGAAACATATATGCAGATGTATCTCAACAGGGCGATCCGTCCGCCGGTGGAATCGGGAATAACTAAGTATATGATAAGCTGTTGGGAGTCTCCGACATGGATGCGTTCAAAAGACGCACGTGGCTGGAATCTTCTGCTTGACGAATATCTGGACGATCAGGTTGAATGGATAATAAAGGTCATTGATTACATAACCGACCACGGATACCCGGCTCCTTACTGTTATTCGATTCAGAATGAGCCGAGAGACCCAAGTACAAATATTTCCGGCGAACAGATGAAAAAGCTTTCAATAAAAACAAGAAAAGCTTTTGATGAAAACGGATATGCCGATATTAAAATAGTAAACCCGGAGGGGGCTGCAATAGAACAGCAGATTTCTACGTTTGGTGATAAGTATGAACGTTTTCGCAAAAGCCCGGAATGGGCAGACTCTGTCGACATATTTGCGCATCATTCGTATGCTATGGGATTTGACAGACTTGATGTCCTCAAAGAGTATATAGAGTTTATGGACGAATATCCCGACAAAGAAAGATGGCAGACGGAGTTTTCCGGCGGAACCGGTAAAGGATGGTATACAGAGAATAACAGTGCGCTAGATATAGCGCTTTTTCGTCTAAAGGTATTTATGGGCGATATAGAATGGGTAGGCTGCAATACATGGATGTTCTGGATGGGCGTAGCCGAAAGCGGCGGAAAACTGTTTGAGAACGGCGAGCTGTACGGAATGGGCGCAGGCAAATTGGGCAATTCGGGCTCAATACTGTATGGCTCCGAGGGCGATGACGACGGAGTTACAAGCTTCAGAGAAGGCCCTACGTATAAAATGCTTAAGCTGGTATTTAACAATGTGCAGCCCGGATCGCACGTGCGAAGATTGACTACAGACGATCCGACGCTGATGAATGAAATGGATTACATGGTTGACCTTGCCGCATTTGATACAGACAAGGGAACGGCGGTAATTATTGCCAACAGCGATGACTATCCGAAACATTATAATCTGAATAACCTAAAAGGAAACAGCGCAACAATATATTCAATAAACGATACGTCGATATATAAAACCGAAACAGTATATAAAAATATTTTGAACGGTACGGCAAGCGAAATCACAGTTCCTCCGATGAGCGTTAATTTTGTTATGACAACATATGATGATATGGCTGCCCCGGGAATTAAGCTTGAATTGAATCCGCTGATTATACAAAAAGACGGAGTATATGTGAGCCGTAATGATGAGATAGACTTTACGGGCATTCTTGATGAGAATGACGCAAAGCTGTACATCAACGGAAAAGAAACTGACGTAACCGACCGAAGATTTTTACAAAAAATAAAAATTTCCGAAACCCCCGAAATACAGATGTATGCAGTGGACAAAAACGGCAATAAATCCAAAAAGCAAACTGTTAAATTCAGATGTGAACCTAATTATGCAGGCATTAAGCTTGATACATACAATACAAAATACAATACAACAAAATGTGTACTCAAGGGGCTTGTAAATGCCGATTCGACAATATATGCGAATGGTAACACAGTTAAATCCGGCGCAGATAACCGATTTGAGATTGAAACAGAGCTTAAGCAGGGTGAAAATAAATTTACCGTTTATGCTGTTGATTCAAAGGGAAATAAGTCGGAAGAACAAGAGATTGATGTGCTCTGCGATTCTATAGCTCCCGAAATTACAATAACAAACAAGAGCTTTGTAACGGATAATCAGCAGATAATGATTACAGGAAAGCTTTCCGAAACAGCAAAGCTTAAAATTAACGGCAGTGACGTTACTGCAAGAGACGATTTGACTTTTGCTCATACCGTAACGCTTAACGAAGGCATAAATAAGATTATGACAGAAGCAACGGATGATTATGGCAACAAAGGCGAAAAGGCAGTTGAGGTAACGTTTACAAAAACGGAAAATACTCCGCATCTTGTTGAGGGCGAAGCTTATGTAAGACGTGCTAAAGGACATATCACTCTTGACGGAAATATTGATGAAGCCGATTGGAAGCTTGATCTGACTGCAACCAAGATTACGGAAGGTACGCAAAATAATGTTGTAAAATTCGGTATGCTTTGGGATAGCAAGTATTTGTACATTGCAGCTGACGTGACTGATGATGTGTGGAAGATAGAAAGTAAAAATCCATTCCAGAATGACAGTGTTGAAATATTCCTTAATCCCTCAAACGAAAAGAAGGCAGGGTACACAAGTGAGGACAAACAGCTGTTTTCCGCATACGTGAATGACGATACAAGCAAGTTCTATCAAAACACAAGGGGAGAGGTTAAATCCGCTTATCATAGAAACGATAACGGTTATACATGTGAAATTGCAATACCGTGGAGTACGATAGGCAGAGCCCCGTCAGATGGCTTGAAGATTGGTATCGATCTTGTATTTGACGATAACGATGCCGGAGGAGAGGTCAGAAACACATGTATAGCATGGTGGGGTACAAGTTCAAACTATATGGACGCATCCGGTTTCGGAACAATTATTCTTACCGAGAAAGATAATGTTACATATAAAGATATTCCTTACACCTATTTTGATGACGGCTCAAAGAATATTACCGAACCGGACTCGCCGGCGGAGGATAGTAAGCCGGAGAATACCGGTATGAAGCTCCTCTTGAATGGTGCGGAGGTATCGGGTGACGATCCCGTAATGAATTCCAAAGGCAGAATTATGATTCCGCTGCAAAGACTTGCAGATGCTATAGGCGCAGTATTCAATTCTGAAATAGGAAGAAAATTTATCTTTACAAAGCCAAACGGAAAGACATCATATTTCAGTGATGAATGGACGGAAATAAACATAAACGGCGTTGACGGTATTGCCGATACGCCGCCGGCAGAAATGATAAATGACAAAATTTATGTAGAAGCCGAATTTGTAGGTAAAATTTTTGAAGGCTCTGCAATTATTAATGCAGATAAAACAGAAATCAACATTACAGGAAACTATTAACTGTATCAGGCTGCTTTGTCAGCCGCTGTGCGCCGCATAGTTTAGTGCGGCGCACAGAAATTCCCCTTTTACGGAAAAGATTGCATACGTAATGACACGAGAAGTATTATTCAGACAGAGTTTGGGGATTTTTTGGTATGAAAGGAATGATTGACAATATGAATAAAACAGAAATCAGACGTAGATTTATTTGCATGGCAGTTGCGGCAATTATGCTCGTATCTTCCGCAAATTTTTCTATGATCGATGCGCTTGCGGAGGATAACTCCGACGAGTTGTTTACCGATGTGGTTGAAAACATAGATTTTGAAAATTATGAGGATGGCACGGAGCTTTCGGAGAGCGATCTTGCCGAGCTGGGGTTTTCTCTGAAAAGTCAGTTTGGGGGTGTTGTGCCGAGGGCGGTTGTTAAAGATGTGTCGTACAAAACAAGCGGAAGTTCAAAAATGCTCTGCCTTGAAATCAAAAAGGACACTCCGTTTGAACTTAAAAAGAATATAAATTCACCCGAAAGAAACGGAGTAAAACCGATAAGGGCAGACGTTGAGTATATATATATGCATAACGACACCGTACAGGATTCGGCAAAAGATGCCGATAAATTCAAAAAAAGAATATCATACAATCCTTTCGGACAAATAAGCGCCGCAAATAAAGTCTTTACAAACCCGGCTATGAATGCGGGCAGCTTATACAGTAATTCATATATAACATCATCGGGCGGCAACGGATATTTTTCGTATACCGTATGGAATAGAGTAAAATACGCTTTTGATTATTCCGCCGATAAATTCAGCGGCGGATTTATTGTAGATCCGGAGCGTGAGGGCTGGGGCGGAAGCTTTTATATGAAGTTTAAAGAAACAACGGTTGATTCTGCAATACCGCAGACGATTTCATGGAAAACAGACCGTTTCAGTGAATTAAATGAGGATGCAGTGTCGTATCTTTATCTTGATAATATAAGCGTAAAAACGCAGTATGATATGCCGGACACAATCACGGGAACAGCATCTTCAAATGCAGACGTTCAGATAAAGGTATATGACGGTGATAAGGTATATTATGAAAAAGAAGTAACTGCCGACAGAAACGGAAACTACAGAGCTCCGGCAAATTTTAAATTGTTTGGAGATGATGCTGTAATCAGCGTTGCGTCAAACGGTGAAACAGCAGTAAAGAAGGCAAAGTATGCGATTTCAAAAAGCGGAAAAAAAGTCCTTGATATGGATAATTTCATAAAGGACGAAAACAGTATATATTTTGCTGATATAAAGCTTAACGGAGATTATAGCCTTGTATGCCCCGACGGAACAGCGTCGATTGCAGGTGCTGTTGAAAGCGTAAGCTATAACGGAAATGCAGATGTTATTGCGGCAGTTTATGCTTCAAACGGCGCAATGAAACAGCTTGAAAAACAGCAGATTAATCTTAATGCAGGCAGTTCGGCGGATTTTGCACTCAACCTTTCAGCGCAGACCGGCGATGTAATTAAAGTTTTCTGTACCGACAGCCTTTCGGACGCTTCATTGCTCGGTGCGGCATATGAAATAGGCGGTAATTTAAAAAAGACAAATTACGGACAAAAGGCGTTATTCAATATAAACGCTGACAAGTGCGGATTTAATCCGGTTTCAATGAGCTATGAAACAAACGGTGAATTGGCTGAAAACGGATACGTTGTTATAACGGCTGAGAATAACGGCGTTAAGTATTTCAATGTCTATTCCGGTGAGCCTCCCAAGATTATTCTTGAGGATAAAAAATCAAATGAGGGCGCTTACAGTGTATACATATATGATAAAAACGGCAGGAAAGAGCTTCCGTCATTTGAATATGTTTCTTCCGAAACATATCAGGGATATTTCAATATTCTGAACAATCCCAATACCGGGCTTGAAGAATTTACATCAGTAATAAATACCCCCTCGCTTAAGCTTGATACAACGGATTACAATGCGGCAGATTCTTCAGCTAGGGAAAATGTACTGCGCTTGTTCAAACAGTATAAGCCCGGCACAATAAATAAAGTGGGACAAATTCAGGATGTGCTTGACAAAGCATACGGAACGGTGATTTTTGTAAATACCGTACCGACAACGGCGCAAATTAAAAAATATTCGGCGATTGTATCAAATGACAAAGCAAAGTTTGATGCGTCAGGTTTAAATGAAAATGTTCTTTCCGATATTTTAAGAATACTTTCATCAAAAGAAAGAACGGAAGAAAATATATCATCGGTGCTTTCGGACGCATTTATTGCAGGAGTTGTAAAAAATGCTGCAAGTGCTGCAGAAACAGAAAAATATATAAGTGTTGACTTTGCGGATTATATAAAAGCAAACACAAATGTAATATCAAAACTCGGAATTGACAAGAATGACGTTTATTCGTACATTGTAAGCAAACAAGCGGATATTGCGTCAGCGTCGGATATTAAAAAATTGTTTGATGAAGCGGTTACATATGCCCAAAACAACACTTCGAAAAGTGAGATAAGCATAAATTCGGTAAAATTTCTTGATAAGAACGAAAAGGAATTTTCCTCACTCGGCGAATATCTCGGCAAAATAAAGTGCAATGTAAACTATTCGGCGCCTGTCGGAAAAGAATTATATATTGTATTGGCATATTATCAAAATGATAAATTACTCAACTCACAGATGAAAAAAATTATAACGGATGAAAGCGGTGAATATACCACAGAACTGATGGATGTATCTGCCAAAGACGGAAAAGGCGTCTATAAGGTTGAAGCGAAATTTTACAGCAGTCTTTCATCGCTTACAAGCTGTACCGATAAGGAGTATTCTGTGTCGGAAAATGTTTACACCAACGTTCTTGATGTATTGGGATATGATTTCGGCGGTTTTGAACAAGGTCAGGACGACGGATGGAGAATTTCAAAAATGTGGTATAGATTGGAACATATTGGAGCATCTGAGCCGGAAATTTCGCTTGTTAATAATATCAGCGGTGAAAATGAAAATGTCCGCAGCGGAAAATATGCGGCAAAGATTGTAACTCATGCAAATCAGGACGGCATTATGATATATGATACTGTCAGCGGCCCTACGGTCAGCAAAGATGATTTTAAACCGGAATGGGTTCCGGGCGAAAAAGGAGTGCTGGGTTATCTGAGAGACAGCGGAGCAGGTCAATACAGACTTTCCGCATATTTTAAATCGGGAATTAACAGCAATATGCGTCTTGCCGTAAACCAGCAGGCATACAGAACGTATGGTCAGAAGTTTCAGACATCTGTTACGGTTTATGCTCCCAAGGGCGAATGGACAAAAGCTGTAACGGAGTTTAAGTTATCCGAAGCAACACTTAACAATATGATTGCATTCAGTGTCAATGTGTCTGCCGACACTTGTCTTGACGATAACGGAAATGAAACCGATTTTGTATCGCAGACATATTATGTAGACGACATAAAACTTGAAAAAATTGACGAAGATGTAACCGATGAAAGTTCAAACTATTCTGTTTGCGGCACTGCGGAGGCAAACAGTACGGTTGAGCTTATGGTTGTAAGAAAAGATGCGTACGACAACAATGCTGTAACCAATAATGATATTGAATATATCGGAAGCACCGCCGCAGATGAAAAAGGAAACTTCAGTTTTGATGTGAACTTCAATAAAAATGCGGCAGAGTATATAGCAGTAGTAAAGTGCGGCGGTAAGTCTTACCGCAGGGATATGAATTATGCGTTGGATAATAACGGCAGAAAGTACATTGAACTCGGATATTTTGATATATCATCACCGGACGGGGCTTATATTCAGAATATAAGCATTTCGGGCAGAGATACTCTATATTCAAATATGACACTTCCGAGCGGAAGCACAGAGTTTAACATTCCCGTATACAGCATTGACAGAAACGGTACTGCCATTCTGATTGCGGCGATATTTAACAGCAAAGGGGAATTTAAGAACGCATATACCGATGAAAAAGCATTAACAGCCGGTACGGAATCAAATTTCACAATTACCGCAAATACGGAAAGCGGGGATATTGCAAGAATATTCCTCATCGACGGTACGGATAATATGAATATTCTCGGAAATTCTTATGAGATTGCAACAGGATTGTCGGAATTTAAAACAGCGGGCAGTCAAACGGAGGCATCCGGTGTAAGCACCGTATTCAGTCCGTCAACGCTTTGCGCAAAGGTTAAAGCGAACATTTCAAAGGATGGATATGTGACCGTATTGGCGGTTGATAAGGACGCAGCAAAGAGTCTTTCAGATATTAAGTATGCCGATTTCTGCAAGACAGATGCATCATCGTGTATTTTGGCAATGCTGAAGCCGGAGGAAAATGACACAAACAATAATAAAGAGTTTGATATATATATCGGAAACGGCAACGTTACGGATAAGCAGAGCTTTGTATATAAGAAGTCTTCAAGCTATCAGAGCGAATATGATAAGCTTAACAACAATCCGTCAACAGCAACTGTGGAAAGCGTATTGAAAAATCAGGAGCTTGATATTGACCTTTCAAAGCTTAACTCATTATCCGGAAAATATTATACACGTGCGCTTGAGCTGTTCATAGAGTTTAAGCCCAACCCGATTACGAGCGTTATTCAGATTCAGAGCACTATAGATATGGCAGCGGAAACAGTACTTGCGTCAACAGCTCCGACAGCCGATATGCTTGCGGAAATGGGAGAAAAACTCGGACTTAATGCAGAACTTTTGGCAGAATTTAAGAGCAGTGCGGTAACCGACGCAGTGAGAAACGATACTGCGGAGAATATGAAGAAGAATATTCCCTCGACAATTACAAAAGCAAGCCTTAACAGCCAGTTTGAGTCGGCATATATTGCGGCGTATATAAAGAATATGTCGAAGAAATATCAGGATACGCAGTCGTTTGCGACAGATAAGTTTGACAGCTATATAAAGCTTGACAAAACAAAGCCGTCGGCAAACAATCTGAGTATGGCAGATGTGTTTAAGACAGTATACAAGAGCATTTCACAAATAACAAGTATTGCCGGTCTGACAAAGCTTTACAATGACGCATCATCTGTTAAAAAGTCACAGCCGAGCGGCGGAAGTCCCTCGGGAGGCAGTCCTTCAACGGGAAGCGTACCGTCGGGTGTAATCAGACCGTCGGATAATACGCAGAAATCGGATATTTTCGTTGACGTAAAAGCGGATTTCTGGGCGGCAGCGGCAATTCTTAAGCTTAAAAACAAAGGCGTTATAAGCGAGGCAGAATATTTCAGACCGAATGACAACGTATCGAGAGAAGAATTTGTAAAAATGATTTCGGTTGGCTTCGGTTTAAAGGCAAACGGCAGCAGTGAGACTTTCAGCGATGTGAACAGCGGAGCATGGTATGCCGAGTTTGTAAAGGCGGCGGCAGATAACGGCGTTATCGGCGGAATAGGTAACAACCTGTTCGGTATCGGTCAGCCTATTACAAGACAGGATGCGGCCGCTATAGTCGGCAGACTGATTGCAGATAAGCTTACCGAGAAGAAAACAGGCTCGTTTACGGACGAGAATGAGATTGCAGATTATGCTAAAGAAGCGGTTTCCGGATTATCGGCGGTTAAAATCATAAACGGCTATGAAGACGGTACATTCTGCCCGCATAATTATCTCACTCGTGCCGAATGTGCAAAAATTTTGGCAGCAGTGTTTGAACTCGCAAAATAACAAGGAGGTAGCATATGAAAAAACAAACAGCAGTTATCGCTGTAATGGTTATGATTTTGAATATGTTTTGTGCAGTGCCGTCATATGCGGCATCTGAAAACACATCACGGCGCAGCGAAGCGATTGCGGTTGTGAACGGTTTGGGTCTTGCAGAAAAATCAGACATTTCCGAAAAGACTGCCGACAGTAAAATAACCCGTGCGGAATTTGCGGGTGTGGCGGCGTCTCTTTCGGGAAATGTGCGCAGCAGCTTTGAACCGACATTCTTTGATGTACAGCAGGAAACCGCTTTTGCGGATGAAATTTATACACTGCGTGACAGAAACGAAATGGTCGGATTTTCAGATATTGAGTTTGGAACAGATGAGATACTGACATTGGAGCAGGCAACTATGGTGCTTTTGAGAGTGCTTGGTTATGCACCCGTTATAAAAGACGGAATGTGGGATATGCAGACAGCGCTACAGCGTACCGATTTGTATAACGGACTCCACACGTCTGTGTTGGAGGAACTTACCAAGGGCGATGCGGCACTGTTGGTTTACAATGCGCTGACCGCTCCGGTGTGCGTAAGAGATTACGGTTCGGACGGTGGCTTTTCGGTGGACAATACCCGAAGCATTTTATGGGATAATCTGAAAATAGGCATAAAAAGCGGCATTGTCTCACAGTCATATTTTTCATCGCTTACCGTAGGGGAGGCGTCTGTGGGTGAAAATGATGTTGTCATCGGCGGAGATGTTTTCTCATGCGAGAATTACCCGGACGGCAAAAACTATTTCGGATATAATGTGGAGTGCTATTACCGTGAGAACACAGGCGGAGGAAACAGCGCAGTGTTTATGCTTCCGAAAAAGAACAAAGCCGTTACGGTTAATTCGGAGGATTTTGAAAGCTTAAATAACAAAACTTTCAAATATGTGACACACAATGCGGATTATCGTGTTACGGAAAAAACGGAAAGCTTAAAGCTTGACGATAATCTTGATGTTGTATACAACGGTGTTGTGTGTCCCGATTATACGGATGATGACTTATTACTGAAGGGTCGTACGGGATATATCACTTTTATTGATAATGATAACGATGGCAAATATGAAGCTGTAATGATAACCGAATGCCGTGACTATGTTGTTGATTATGTGGACAGTAAAAACAAAACAATATATACAAAGTGGCAGGATAACGTGGATTTAAGCAATGCGGATAATTTGTATATATATAATGAACAAGGAAAAAGAATAGCTTTTGATGCTATATTTTCCTCCGATATAGTGACAATTCAGATGTCAAAGGACGGTAAAAATGCTGTGATTATGAAGACAAACAGCGTATTGGAAACGGCAGTAAAATCAATTAATTACAGTAAACATCGTGTTACTTTGGATGATGACAGAGAATATGTTGTTGACGATTCGCTATGGGCAAAAATAGATGATATACGCATAGGTACATACGGGATGTTTTATTTTGATTACCGCAGACGTCTTGCCGGACTGCTCTTTGAAAATTACGGCTCAAACGAGGGCTATGCTTTCCTGAGCCGCATATGGTGCGACCGCAGCGACGATACCGTATATGTAAAGCTGTTCCGTATGTCGGGACAAATGGAGCAGTATACCTTGAAAGATAAGGTTACGGTTGACGGAGATAAGATAAAAGCAAAGAAGTTTTATGAAAGCATAATGCTTACTGACAGCACGGGTACACAGTATCCGAACAGACAGGTAATAAAATTCAAGGCTTCCGACAATGACGGAAAAATATATTTCATCGATACGCCGAACAAGGGAGTAAATGAAACCGATGAATCACTTATTGTAAAAGGATACAGAAATGCTGTAGGCTGGGAGGCTTATGGAGAAGGATATCTCGGACACTATGTGGCGCTTGCGAGTTTTACAAAAGCAATGAGCGTTCCGATGCCGGCCGATGGCGAACCGGCATCAGTATGTAATAATTTTAACGACAGTGATTATTATATTATTCCATGGTCCAGCAGCAAGCCGGGTAAGAATTTTGACGCTTTCCCAATAAACAAAGCAGGTATTGCAACAATGATGGTGACTTACTACAAAAAGTACAGCAGCGTTACAAATTACGGCGGTGATGAGAGTTTTGAAAGTTATAAGCAAAAAAATTCCGTAATGGTTAACGATATTTCATACGGTTTATTTAATGAAGAACCGGCATATGAACTGGAGTATTACGAAAATAATATAAAGAAAACAGCATTTGCAATTGACGAAAAGATACTCAAAAAAACCGTATACACCGATGACGGTACCGAAACAGGAGAATATAAAGATGTTGTAAGAGGCGATGTTGTAAGATTGAGCATTGCAAGCGATGGAAGAATTACGTCACTGCATGTTGATTGCGATGTGGAGCGAAAAGACAATAAAATGTTTTTCTCGGCAAATTTGGATGAGCTGAATTCTTCAGAGTGCGGAGTAGTATATGCGGCGGGAAAAACGGGAATAAAAATTTTGGTTAATCCCATAACCGAAGGGGTATACAAACCTTCGGAAATCTATACGGATACATGGGTTTCAAGAATGTATAGCAGCACTATGCAGTGTACTGTGTACAACAGGGAAGACAATACGGTTTCGGAGGGGTCATATGTTGATGCAGTGGGCTTAAAGCAGAACCCGGATAATCCGGCAATAGTTTTCGGCAGATGCAGTGATGTGAGTTACAATCAATTGTTTATAATCAGATAGGAGAGACGGATATGAAAAAAATAATTGCTGCGGTTTTGGTACTTGTGACATTGATGTCATTTGTACCGGCATATGCCGCAAAGAGTGACAGCTACTCTGATTATGAACAGCAATCGGAGACATTGAAAGCGCTTGGCATTGTTTGCTTTGAATTTAATGAGGAGAATTACGGCGATTTAATAAGCAAAGCCGATTTTGTGCAGTCAGCCGTAAGATTTATGCGTGATGATATTTCAAGATATGTTGCGGATAAGCCCGTGTTTGCGGATGTATCTGTTGACAATACGTATTTTGCCGATATTGAGTGTGCGGCGTCGAGCGGTCTTTTGGATAAGAAGGAGAATTTTTATCCCGAAAAATATATTGATTATGACGAGGCACAAAAAATACTCGTAAGACTTACGGGATATGAGGAACTTACGGAGAACGGCAATTATACGGGAAAAGCCGGACAGCTCAAGATAAATTCGGGCATTACAAAAAAAGACGGCGTAAGAAAATGCGACGCTGTTCGTATGCTTTACAATTGCCTGAATGTGGATATCCCCGAAAAGGAAGAAACCGGCGCAAACGATTACAAATTTGTCTATGAAAGAAAGGCAATTGAGGCATACAGAGGAATAAAGCGAGGTACTGGCATTGTGAGCCAGACATATCTGTGTGCGGCAGACGGCTGCGAAATAAGCAATGTAGGGGAAAATGATGTTGTAATAAACGATGAAGTTTATACCTGCAATTACGGAACAACATATGATTTTCTCGGATATAATACAGAGTTTTACTATACCAAAGACGACAATACCATTCTGTATATAAGAAAATACAAAAATGAATGTGTTGAAGTAAATTCGGAGGACTTTGAGTCTTTTGCGGGCGGACGTTTTTGCTATTACAGCGGAACACGCAAGTCGACTTTGCGCATTTCCAATTCGGTGGATGTTATATACAACATGGATTATTATCCCGATTTCACAACCGATGATATTCTGCTTAAAGGTCTGACGGGCAAAGATACTTTTATAGATAATAACAATGATGGTATCTACGAAATTATAATAATAGACGAATACAAGGACTATGCGCTTTCGTCGATTGATGCCGAGCATAAAATACTTTATACAAAAAGCCCCGAGGGAATTATAAAGCTTGACGGCTGCCGCAGTCTTACTTTTATTGATGCGGATAAAGGCGAAACCGATATAAGCGTTTTGACAGCAGAGCATATAATTTCGGTTCAGAGATCAAAAGCGGAGCAGGAAAACGATGCAATATACAGAATTTACTCTTCGGCAAAAACAAAGTCGGGTACGGCGGCATTTGTCGGAGCAAACAGAGAGTTTGTTAAAATCGAGGGCGAAAAGTACAGAGTAAATACAAATACCGCTTCAAGTATTTACAGCGGGCAGGCAGGATTGATTTATTTTGATTACTTCGGATGCGTTGCCTATGCCGATTATTCGGTTTCACACAGCGGATATGAATACGGCTTTCTGATTTCTATATGGAAGAGCCACGATGATACTGTTACAGCAAAGATTTTGAATACCTCCGGCAAGGTGGCTGAATATTCATTCTGCGACAGAGTCAGACTGGACGGAAAAAGCAAAAAAACGTCAGATGTTTGCGTCGATCTTGCGGAAAGAGGACATACAAAAAGACAGATTATTAAATTTGAACTTAATAAAGAAGGCAAAATCTTAAAAATAGATACCAAGGAGCATGGTGCGAACGAACAAAAAGAGACAGAACTAAAAGTAGAACAGTACCGGAATACAATCTGGCTGAGCAGTAATTCGGGAAACAATAGTCTGAATAATGAATATTGTTTTGCTAAGGATGCCATACTGTTTCTTGTTCCGAATATTTCAAACAGTGTAAATGCGGACAATGAGAATTATCGTATTGTTTCACCGAAAAGATATCAAATTCCCACCAATACATATGTAACAATGGATGTTGTCGACCCGGATGACAGTGGTATTGCAAATGTTGGGGTATATTATTATCCATATTCAGAAACTGTAAATATCGGCGGAAATGAAGATTATGAAACCTTTAATCAAACAAACAGCTATATGGTTGATTCCGTGACGCAGGAGTTAAATGATGAAGATGAAATAAAAACCTATCTGTATTACTTTGATGACGGACTTATTAAACGTGCAGAAGTGCTTGACCCGAACGTGACAAAGAAATATGCATATAAAACAAGCCTGGGTGAAGGCGAAACAGATTGGATTATGAGAAACGTCGATGGAACGAGGGTAACAAAAGACCTTGCAAAGGGTGATATTATTCAGTTCCGCACCGATGACAAAGGGGTTATAACATCGGTTTATCTTAATAATGATAGTGAGAGAGTGGATAACGGACGGTTTTTTTCCAGCTTCAGAGGTGAATTCGGTATGGTATATGCAAAAAGCGGAAACGGAATTGAAACGGTGGTGAAGATAAAAGATGATGCGCCGCTATATGATCCGTCAGAGCCGGAAAAAACTTTTAAAGTTACGGAAGCCCCCAGAAACGAAATATGGAAGCCGTATGATTTCAGTAATCCGCAGGATAAAAGTGAATTGGATGAAATAACTGTAAGGGCTTGGCTTTGTGAAAGATTACCTATTGTATACAACAGAGAAAGAAACAGCATACGTTTGGGCAATTATTCGGATATAGTGGATTATAAGACAGCAAAATCAAATCCGTCACTTGCATTTGTAAGAACATATCACATAACTAACCGCTGTGTATTTATATATGAATAAGGAGATAAAATATGAAAAAAGTATTGCTTGCATTGTTTACTTTGTTTGTAGTTTTTTCTGCAACCGGCGCCGGTGCGGCAGAGCCATGCGGAAAAAAACTTTATCCTATTTATAATGATGCATTTAATATGGGTTGGATAAACAAAGGGATCGGAACAAGCCGTCTGGTAGAGTCCGGATATCCTTTGGCGCCTGATTCGGATGGAAAAAGTTTAGTGTTCCAGATACGTGCCGGACAGGACGGAGATAAAGCTGCCGGAGGCGTTACAGATGGTATAATGCCGTGCCTTGACGTTGATAATTCAGCCCTGCAGTTTTGGCTTATTCCGTACAGTACTGATGATAAATGGTCAATAGGCTTAACCTGCTGGGGATTGGATGTGCGTTCAAATGCTGCTGACTACATAGGAGGGTTTTCGGCAATCTATGTTCCTATAGCCGATTATGCGGATATATCGGAAGACACATTAAACAAGTGGCAGCTTGTAACAATTCCGCTTTCGGACATAGAGAAAAAGGGTATATTTGATAAGTATCTTGACACTCAAATGACAGAATTTGATTGGTATCGTGTTTCCGGAATTTATATTACCGGTACAAACAGAGGATACAAAAAACAGACAGATATTGCGGCATTTAATGATATTAACATAATACGGTATCTTAAAGAACCGACGGAGATTGACATTACGGAAACTGCAAACGGAGGATATGCTTCGTGGAAACTTTCCGAAAATGCAGAGGGAACCGTTATATACAAAGACGGCACCGAGACAAAAAGAGTGGCAGCGCCTGTTACAAGCTGTTACCTTGAGCCGGGTACATATGAATTTCAGTCATACGGAGCAGATATGTATTCTGTAAAGAAGCAGGTAACGGTAAACAATCTGCCTGTCAATACACCCGCATTAAAAGGCGAGCCGACCGTGCAAAATGCAAAATTCATATCGGACAACGGCAAGGATATTCTTATATGGGACGATACGGCGGACAGCAAGTATTACTATATTTTCCGTGACGGCAAGTTTTGCGCAAGAACCTCATTGCGTTCGGCTGTTCTTACGCCGGGCGAAAATACGGGATATAAAATTACCGTCAAGGGAAAAGCCGATGCAGGCGAAATGGTAACCGTTATGGCAGCCGACAGCACAGGCGGAGAACAGCCGTATTTTGAGCAGACATCTGCAGATGAAAACGGAGATTTTATCTTCTCTTTCATAACGGAAACTTCTCCGTCGAATATAAAGCTTAATTGCGGCGGAAATATAATTGACGCAAAGACAGACAAGGATATTTCCTGTACAATGCAGCCGACGGAAACCTATTCTGTATGCGGCGGCGATGAAAACGAAGCAACTCAGACCGTGGAATTTACATCGGCAAACAAGGAAATTGCGATTTCGGAATGTCTTTATGAGGACTCGGACGGAAATCTGACAAGTGATTTTTATTCTTTGAGCAGTATAGAAAAATTGAATGTAAAAATCAAAAATAATGCTGAAAGTAAAAGCGCCGCACTTATAATGGGTGTGTATGATTCGGATAATAATCTCATAAAAATGTGTGAAAAAGGTATATATCTTATGCCGGGTGAGGCAACGTACAAAATAGACGCCAAGATTATTCCTGCCGCAAGCGACGGCTGTACCGCAAAGGTATTTTTATGGGACGGAACGGGCGCTATGAATCCGATGTGCAAGCCTGCGGTAATTAAGAACAATAAGCAGACGCTTAAGGAATGTACTCTGTCGGTAAACGGAGAGGATTATCAGACAATAAAGGGCTGGGGACTTTGCCCTGATTTGACAAACCGGGACAATTGGCCGGAAGCGAGCGAAGCATTATATAAGGAACTTGGAGCAACGATGACAAGGTCGTTCCTTGTCGCAAAGCTTTTGGAAGACGGTAAAGAGATGGGCTTTTCATATCCGAACGAATTAGTAGATATTGAAAAAATCAAAAGCGCCGTAGAGGATAACAGAATAGACTGGAAAGCGGTTGACACAACAGTTAATCAGATTGCAAGAAGTGTCAGGTACGGAATAAATGATTATATGATTTCATTAGAATCGCCTCCACGTGCAATGCTTGGTTATGTGATACCAAGTTGGAGCAAGAATCCGTATTATATTCTGCGTGAGGATTGTGTAGATTTGTATTGCGATGTAATTATAAAAGAACTTGATTACATTACCAAAACAAACGGACTTCCGGCGCCGGAGGCACTGAGCCTGCAGAATGAACCGGAAAACGGAGGATATACTCCGAGATACAGTTCTGATATATATAAGAAAATGCTTGTGGCATTAAGAAGAACTCTTAATGAGAACGGCTATAATAGTGTAAAACTTCTCGGCCCGGAAAGTTCGTCATATCCCGGAACGGCTACATCAGCAGGAGATGTCAGCGGTATTTTTGCAAAAGTAGACCGGGAATATGCGGATGCGCTTGATATAATCGGAGTACATTCCTATGAAGTGACGTATACGTCTGAGCAATTTGATGATGCAATAAGTCAATATGCAAATCCGCCGGAAATCTTGCAGGGAAAGGATAAATGGCAGACAGAATATTGTGTGGGCGGCAGCGTAGAACCGGGAAAGACATTTCAAATGGATACCGCACAGAAAGAATTCAGAACATTAAGTGCCGATGTGGGTTGGGGCGGAAACAACGTATGGTGTCACTGGGCGGGTTATTATCATTACTTTGTACCGCTTGCAGATCGTGATACGGAAATTTCACATGCACCTAAAAACGGGGAGATAGGCGTTTCTTCAATGACTCTCGGATACGGCGTAGGAGTGGAATACTACAAAAACAAAACATATGATATGCTTCAGATGATATTCAAAAATGTGCCGGTAGGCTCGGTTGTAAAGCGTGTAACGCTTTCCGATAACTGCCCGGAGATAGTAAATGAGTGCAAGCATCTTACCGATGTTGTCGCTTTTGAAAACGGCAATTCTTCAATAGTTGCTCTGACGAATGACTCTGAGGAGGATTTGTCGTTTGAGTACAGTAATCTTAAGGGTACAACGGCAAAATGCTATGCTATAGTAAACGGCATAAGCTCAATAGCGGATATAGGAACGAAAAAGGTTGTTGACGGAAAAGTCAAAGTAGTTATCCCCAAGGACAGTATTGTTCTTATTAAAACACAATAAATTCTAAACATCAAAAAATGAGTTCGGTATCATACCGAACTCATTTTTATTGTATACAGAAAACCAGTTGGGGGGATTTTTATTATATGCAGAATAAAACATACAAAGAATAATGTGACAGATGAAAACACAGTAAACATATGGAATTTTATATTGCCAATATATATAAATTATGATATAATGCCTATACAAAATATTGCATATGGGAATTTGCATATTATCAATAAAGATTTCACAACGGCTGATAAAATTATTCATAAGGAGAAACAAATGAAAAAAGCAAAGAAATTATTATCGTTAATGCTTGCGTTTATACTGATGTGCGGCAATGCATTTGCGGCGGTGGCGTCAGAAGAACAGCAGAGCGTATCCGCCGCAGACCCGGTGGTTCAAATTATTCGTGAAAAAGGCGAAAACCGTGAAACAATATTTACGGGAAGGCTCAGCGAATACAATAACGGAAGACTGTCATATCTTGATTTTTCCGAAGTACAGCTTTGGGGAGTATTTGACTGGAACGGTGCGGACGATGAAACAATATATGTTATTCCGACTTTACCCGATACTGAGCCGAATGCCGTTTCCCAAAGTACGTCCGACAACGGAGGTATAAAATGCAGTGTGAATTTTATGTATAACGGCGAATACTGCGAAAAAGTGATGATAAAGGATAAAAAGCTTACCTCTGTCATAAGCATTACGAATACATCAACTGATGATAAAACGGTTATTTGCTATGCGGCAGAGTATGACGCTGACGGGAAAATGCTCGGTGCGGTTTCAAGCTCCGCAATTACTGCCGCAGCAGGGGCAACCTCCGCCGCACGCATTGAAAAGACTTTTTCCGATGACGCCGAAACCCTAAGGCTTTTCATATGGGACAAGAATAAACTTATTCCCGTAACCGATGCAATATATCTTACCGAAACAGAGAGCGATTGTTATGCAGATACGATTGCATCGGACAGTGAGTTCGACATATCATATCCCATAAACGGTATGATAAACAGCAATAATGATGTCGATTTTATCCGCTTTGTTCCGAAGTCCGACGGAAAGTACAGCTTTATTTGTATAGGCGAGGCAAATCCCTCGCTGCAGCTGTTTGACTCGTACGGAAATCAGACAAATATATTATTGCCGCTCAAAGCAAATAAAACATATCATTTGCGGATAAGCGGAGGCGTCGGAAAATATGTGCTTAACGTAAAATATAATCTGTCGGACGAAGCACGTAATTTTGATGTGTACGAGTTCGACCTTGAAACCAATATATACAAAAATTCAATAAAAGACACCTGCAATTCTTTGTATTACTCGGATAAAGACTCCGCTAAGGAAATGTACGGAAAATACGAAAGCATACTGGCGGACGATATGAAACTGCATCGGCTGCCGGATTTTCTGGCGAATTATCCCAAGGATAACACTGATTTTGATATTCGTATAAACAATTATTATATGACAAAATATGAGGAGTTTGAAGCAATACGGCAGAGGTATATTGATCTGATAGATGAATATACAGAAAAGGAACAGTCCGATACCGAACAGCTTTCCGTCGGGGACGGCGAAGAACGGGAATGCAGTGCAATACCCATTGAGGGTAAGCATATGCTTGAGGAAATAAAAGATATTATCGGCGCAGATAATGTTATTATGCAAAGCGAGAACGTGCAGTCGTCTGTGGGACCGTCTCTGTCAATAGTGAGTACAACCTCCACATCTATAAAGTATAATGCAAGGTTCTGGACATCGGGCGCACAAGGCAACATAATTAAGCTGATTGATTTCAATACAGGTGACGGACTGACCGTATGCCGCAATGTGTATGACAATGATGAAGCACGTCCGAACGGAACATTTAATATTCACGGCTTACAGCCCGGCGGAATATATATAGTTGTACTGCGGTGGACATCAGATGTTAATCCTGAAAAAAACGGTATATGCCGCTTTGTTCAGCTGCCGGAAGATACTTCGGAAGCTACTCAAATCTATGAAGGCAAGAGAGTTTATGCAAATATGACTCCCTCCTCAAAGGCACTTTCAGGCTCAAACAGCAATTTCAAGGAATGGCTTGACCGTATGGATAAAACCTATGAAGCATACAGGGAGCTTACGGGATACACTCCGTATAATTCTCAAAAGATAGAAATGCTTGAAACAAGTGAAAATATGAATGAGAGATTTGGCACTGTTGACGGAACATACTATTGGTGGGTGGTGTTTGGGTACTATGACCATACAAGAATATTCAAACATTCAAAAGCGTTTTGCAAAGGACATATGCGCAGGCTTCCGAAAGGCGACTGGGGCGAAACGCCCATGCACGAGCTGAGTCACGTTTTTGATAATGAAAAATGGGTTTTTGATGCCGAAACGCTGGCACAGCTAAAGCTGTATTACGCCGCCGAACAGCTTAACGCAAAAATATACAATCCGGCACGGTATGATAATATCAGCCAAGGCTGGTACACGGGTGAAAATTATTATAGATTGCTTAAACATGACCGATACCTTGACAGTTATGATAATTCCTTTGAAAAAGGAAGGTATGCGTCCGAAGGCTTTGCCGCTGTAATGATTGAGATTGAAAAAGTAACGGGTTGGGAGGCATTTAAAAAGACTTTCCGATATTTCAGCAGTCTGTCAGACTCGCAGATACCGCAGAATGACGGAGAAAAGCTTAATCTTTTCCTGACGAAGCTTAAAGATTATTCCGGCAAGTTTGTTCTTAATTATATATCTGACAGGGACAAAACGATAATAAAAAATCATTTCGGAACAGAACTCGGTTATACCGATCCCATATACCCCGATATATCGGACGACAATTACGACGGAGCGCGCTCGGATATAAATATCGAGAAAAACTCTCACAGTGTGTATCAATTCACACCGCCGGAGTCGGGAAATTATTATGTTTATACTTCGCCCTACAGCGGCAGCGGTGCGAGCAATGATACGTATATAGAAGTGTACACAAATCCTTCGTTAACCGGGGAACCGATTGCATCGAATGATGATTACGGCGGCGGACGGTTTTCAAAGGTCAGCATTGCAATGACGGGCGGGAGAACGTACTACATAAAAATAAGGCATTACAATAACGGTCAGTTGCATACACGGATTAATGTAACAAGAAATGTTCCCGTAAATCGGTTGACGGAAAACGAATACAGCGATATAATAGTATCGGGCGGAGATTTTGCAATGTTTTCTTTTACCCCGGAAACGTCATCAACGTATGTGTTTGAAGCTTCGGGATACGGCGGCAGCTCTGCAAAATATGATACGTATGTAAAGCTGTATGACAGCGAAACAATGACAAACTGTATAGGGCATAACGAAAATAAGATAGTTACCAATCTTACGGCAGGGCACACCTATTATCTGCAGTTTTCGGGTTTCCTTATGCAATATGCACGAGGCAGAATAACCGTGTCGCAGGGACAAACTCTGCAGTTCACCAAACGTACCGACAGCAGTTTTATATATGTTAATAATCCGGAGTATATAACCAATAAGGATATTGTTGATGACAGAAAATCAAATTCAGACAAATTGTTTGAACAAGCAAATGTATTTGGAGCTAACACATTTTATCAAACAAACTTGGCGTGGTACAATCCGGATGGCAATATAGAAGACTATCCTTCTATGGATAGTTTCTATATGGGAATAGATTTCTATAATCCAAACAACTATGCTGTAAACATAGATGTAAATAATTTGACTGCAACAGAAAATAAAACACATCTTAGTAAATATATAAATAAGCAAGGCAATAATGTGGGGGTTATAACAGTACAGCCGTATGCGCATGCACAGTTGTTTGATTATACCCCGGATAAATTTGTATGCCACAAACAAGGGGGTTTACCGAGTTTGTTTATTGTGTTTGACTTTGAAGTAAAAAAAGCAACGGGTGCCAATATTCCAGACGGTCAGGGTATAACTGTCAGTACTCTTGCGGCATATGATTACGAAAATATGCGTCTAAAAAACGGTGAGGAAAATATACTCGTTTATAATAATATGTATATAAATAATGGAGCAATGGTGTATGGAGACAATGTACGTCCGACAGAACATGACTTGGAAATTAAATATAAGGGTATAGCAAGAAATCAGTCCAATCAAATTGATGCAAATTTAGATTTTGTTATAGATGATAACACTTATGGAAATGTACCTTTTAAATTGAAAGGCAGCGGAGAATTGATAGACGGATATTATCCTCGTCCGCAGACAGACTGGAATGTACAGATAAATCCGATAAGTGATGAATATGAGTCATTACTTCATACGACAGTAAATAATCTTCACAAATTCAAATATCGGTTCAGCGACTCAAAAACATGGTATTTTGACTATAAGCATAGAAAAAGCAACTTTCTTACCGAGGGTATTGACGGTATAGATTCAATAAATCAGGAAGTACCTCAAAGCATAATTAATGCCGCACGAAACGATATTATGTCCGGTGTTAAAACCGGGGCATCAAGAGATGAAAGCGCCTCGCAAATGGGGTCATGGGGAGTTGTTTATCACTATACCGTAACTGTTAATAATACCGGAAGCAAAACAAGAAAAATAAAGCATCAGGTTAGAGCAACCGCACATTATACGCTGATAGGAATGCGTGAAAATGCTGACGGTGCATATATTTTTAAGGATACACAAGAAAATATCGGTTATCAGATACCGTTTGAGGTAGAAATACCGCCCGGACAAAAAACATTTGAAATTGTAACGCTTTGCGGCGGCGGAAACGGCGGATTGGAAAATACAATCATAGTTGAATGAGGAGGAAAAAATAATGAAAAAAATATTAATAGCAGTAATCAGCAGTGTGATTTTCGCAATGCTCAATGCGGCGGCAGTCAGTGCGGAAGAAGTTGATGGACTGTCGGAAAAGATAGACGCATTGATAATGGAAAATCATTTTACACAAGAGCAGTTTGAGGAAATGGATAAACAATATTTGAGAGATTATGATGATTGGTTTTGGAATGAGTATTTAGAACCAACAAAACAATTAGGAAAAATGAATATGAGTAGTGATGAAGAAGAATATGAATATTGCTTAGAGCGAAACAGACCTAATTATAAATATGGAGTGTTAGTAACAGATATTAGCAATAAATACGCACAACAGTATTCCAGAAACAATGTATTTTCATATTTACTGGAGAGAGGGAAGAAATATTGGGCAGTAATGCCTTGCAGAGGATTTGGAATTTCAATAAAATGCAGAGAGAATGGCGATCGTATATATGATATGAAAGCTGAATTAGGTGAACAATATGACCCTATTACTTTAACTGTCAACCTTATAGATTTTTTAAGAGATGGGAGTGAAATAGAGAAACAACTTTTGGGATATAATGAAACAAAAGTCACAGATGCACAATTGTTCAGTGTAAAAGAGGGACTTACATTATTATATATAAAAAGTATTTCGGATGAGTATTTGATGAAACTATATGGAAATAATGGTTCGGTAAAATGCATTCCGCAAATAGAGGAATATACTTTATATCCGGCTCAAATGCTCATAGATGTTTTGTCGTCTCAAGAAGGAGATGATTGGGCGTACCGCCAGTTGATCTCAAGAGATATGCTTCAGACAAAAAACACTTATACAACCGAGGCGGAGAGTCTGCAAACAGAAGGCTTGCTAAACGGCACGGAAAACGGACTTGATTTATTAAAGCCGCTTACAAGAATAGAGGCAACGGCAATACTCGTCCGTGCGATGGGATATGAAAATGCACAAACCTCCGGCACGTCATATTTTTCGGATATTCAAAGCGACAGTTGGGGAGCGAAATATGCAAACATCGCAAAGGATAAAGGTATTGCATCAGGTGTGGGAGATGATATGTTTGCCCCGAATGAAACCATTACCGCAAGTCAGTTCGCAACATTAATATTGCGCAATATGGGTGAAAATCCCGATTGGCAAACCGCAATAAATACTTTTGTGGAAAGAGGATTGATTACTTCCGAGCAAGCCGAAAAAATGGACTTGTTCACCCGGGGCGACATGGCAAAAATAATCTATGAAGCAAAACAAAGAAGTATGTTTTAACAAATTTCTGCTTTCAGAAACAGAAAAAGAAAGGTTTATGATGAAAAAAATATTAATAGCAGTAATCAGCAGTGTGATTTTCGCAATACTCAGTGCGGCGGCAGTCAGTGCGGAAGAAGTTGAGGGACTGTCGGAAAAGATAGACGCATTGATAATGGAAAATCATTTTACACAAGAGCAGTTTGAGGAAATGGACAGGCAATATATAGAGGACTTTGACTATAGATTTTGGAATGTATATTTAAAACCCACAAAAATATTAGGGAGAATGCATAAGGATAGCGACGAGGAAGAATATGAATATTGCTTAAACAGAGACCGACCTGATTATTCGTATGGAATATTAATGACAAAAGCCGGCAATAAATATGCAAAACAGTATGCCCAAAATGGTTTGTTAGGATATTTGATAGATGAAACACAGAGTTATTGGGCGGTAATAGGTAATGATGGTATAGGTGTATCAGCAACATTTTCAAATGAAGGGAAAATTATAATGGATACGGATAATATCACCATAACAACAGAAATGATAGACTATTTAAAAGAAAAAAAACAGTTAGAAAGTGAATTATTGGAATTTGGAGAACAAGCAGTAAAAGATTTAAAGATATACAGTGTTGTTCATGGTCTTACATTATTGTATGTTAAGTGTGAATACAATGAATATTTAATGAAATTAAATGGATTTGGGTGGGGTTCATATTATATACCGAAAATAGAAATGTATAAGTTATATCCTGCACAGGAGGTACTGAATGAGATTGCTATACCGGAGGGAGATGACTGGCCGTCAAGACAATTTGAAGGCAAAGATATTGCAGAAGAAAAGCCGGTATATACAACCGAGGCAGAAAGCCTGCAAACAGAAGGCTTGTTAAACGGCACGGAAAACGGACTTGATTTGTTAAAGCCGCTTACAAGAATAGAGGCAACGGCAATACTCGTCCGTGCGATGGGATATGAAAATGCACAAACCTCCGGCACGTCATATTTTTCGGATATTCAAAGCGACAGTTGGGGAGCGAAATATGCAAACATCGCAAAGGATAAAGGTATTGCATCAGGTGTGGGAGATGATATGTTTGCCCCGAATGAAACCATTACCGCAAGTCAGTTCGCAACATTAATATTGCGCAATATGGGTGAAAATCCCGATTGGCAAACCGCAATAAATACTTTTGTGGAAAGAGGATTGATTACTTCCGAGCAAGCCGAAAAAATGGACTTGTTCACCCGAGGTGATATGGCAAAAATCATCTACGAAGCAAAACAAAGAAGTATGTTTTAACAAAATTTCTATGTAATTTTCACAATGCTCAATACAGCTGCGGAGAAGGTTATTTAAGGTCACATTGCTGAGTAAGTTATAAAGGACGCAAGCAGGGAGATTTATCCTTAAATTAGTACGTTTTGGTTCACCGAAACGTTGGAAGTGAACCACTTCACGCTGACGCAAAAATTTAATTACGTCATTCACATCGGGATCGTCCGACAGCTTTAAAATATTGTCGTATGCCGCACGTGCCTTTTGTTCTGCTGCAAGATCCTCGAAAAGATTTGTTATTGCGTCACCCGTAACAGCGAGTGAGGCAGCATTGAAAGGCGAGCCCTGGGAACTTTGCGGATATACCGCCGCACCATTATCGGCATAGTATTCCCATGTGTTGAGCTTTTTCCATTCTTCGGGCGGCTCGCCGTCCGAAAGCTGTTTTACAAGCGTTCCCACCATTTCCAGGTGTCCGAGCTCTTCCACGCCAATGTCCGTAAGGAGTCCACGGGTGGTGTCGTCGGGCATGGTATAGCGCTGGGAAAGATACCTCAGCGACGCTCCCAACTCACCGCTCGGTCCACCGTACATCAAATGTTTGAGAACAGGCGGGTATGGAATATGGACTTTTATCTCCGATTGCATGCAATGCAATTTTTGAGTATAGAGATATTTATCTCAGACCTGACGTTTATATTGCCGCAGAAGATGATGTAAGAAATATGATTGCCGATTTAATAGCAAGAGTCGAAACGGGAATGGACTATGAGGAAGCCCGTAAGGAAGCATATATTAGAATTTACAAGTCAGTTAATCCGAGTTTTGATCCGTCTGAGCGCAAAATGACGGACTTCTGTTATCGGGACACCCCGGCAGTTGATTCAGTGATGTTTAACCGGGCAAGAAAGGTTTTGCTTGAGGCAGAAACAAAGTATAAAACGCAGTGTATTTTATGAGAATTGCAGCATTCTATCAATGATGTTAAAGAGAAGAGGGATTAAAAGAAAAAAGTGTGTTTTGAAAATGTATGGGCAAGCTCCGGTTTTGTATAATACATTATAAAATCAAGGCTTGCCCATATATATGTTATCGTACTTGAGGGAAAATACTTTTTTATAAACTTAATGCATATTTATTTCAGATAAACAGGCATTTTACCCTTTAAATAATGCAAAGAGGTTTTTCCAAAGATACATCATAAAGCAGTTTCATAAGTTTTCCGTCACGGATTTCAAATACCGTAACATTATCGGAGTTTTCGTTTGCACATATGAGGAATTTCCCGAAAACGTTAAAATCTCTCGGCGAACTGCCGCCTGTGGGGGAGATACCGATTAAATTCAATTCCTTACCTGTAATTTCAAAGCACGCTATAGAGTCATGTCCTCTGTTTGAAACGTACAGATATTTTCCGCTTCGTCTTATTGCCGCCACCGTGCTTTCATCAGTGTATCCTGAAGGCAGGGTAGAATAGTCTTTCAAAAAACGGGTATTGTTCCCGCTGTATTCAAATACAGAAACAGTATTGGAAAGCTCGTTTGCACAATAAAGCATATTACCGTCCTCCGAGAACTCCAAATGCCTTGCACCGCTGCTCGCAGGAACGGATATGTCAAATTTATAATTCAAATCAAAATCATAAAAATAAATTTTATCCGTCCCCAAATCAGTACAGCAAATGTATTTTTTATCCGGAGTGCCCCCCCCCAATAAAATGGGTGTGCGGCTCGCTTTGGCGATTGGGATTAACGCCGTGTCCCGCATGAGTTACAACGGTATCGGGGAACTTTATAAGATTTCCCGATATATAATTTACCGCATAAACACTGCCGTCTGCAATACACAAATGGCATGCAACCTCGCCCTTTGTCGGAAAAATTTCCGACTCGGCTTGCATATGTTCGCCGTCATGTATTTTTATTAATCCGCTTTCACTGTTTTCTTTAAAAGGTTCACGCAAAAGAACATATAAAATGTTATTGCTATTTGCCATATACATAGGTCTGTCAAGCTTAATATAATCACGTTTGTTCAGCATACCATTGCTGTCAAGCTCAAACTTATAAATTCCGCCGTTTTCGGTACAGGAAGCAATATAGATAATCATAAATTCCCTCCGTATTACAGATGCATACCGCCGTCTATAATCATATCCGTTCCGGTTATGTACCTGCCCTCATTACTGCACAACAGCAATGCTCCGGCGGCGCAGTCCGATGCATTTCCGGCATATCCCATAGGAATACCGGCAAGGACCTGCTTTTCATATTCCTTATCAGCCAATGCGGTGTCGTTTCTCGGGGTTACGATAACTCCGGGCGAGAGGTTATTAACTGTCACTCCGAACGGCGCAAACTGCTTTGCAAAATTTTCCGCAATGCTCATTTGCGCTGCCTTTGAAGCGGCGTATACAGCCATATCCTTGTGGGGCTTGTATTGCTGTATGCTTCCGACCGTTACAATCCGCCCCCAACCGTTTTTCATCATATGACCGGCGTATCGCTGTATAAGCTCCAGACTGCTTTTAAGGTTTATTTTTATCTGTCTGTCAAACTCATCGGCGGTGATTTCATTCCAGGGTTTTCTGATCTGTACCGATGCATTCAGCACCAGAATATCAATATCGCCTGTTTTTTATACATTTCTTCGGCGCAGTTTTCATCGGCAAGATTAATCCAAAGCGGTTGTGAATTTTTAATTTTTTCAGATGCCGAAACGCATTTTTCCATACTTGATGCGCCGTTTACCCAAACCTTTGCGCCATGCTCCGATAAAATTTTTGCAATTTCAAAGCCTATGCCTTGCGTTGCTCCTGTAACAAGAGCCGTTTTTCCGTTTAAATCAAACATTATTATGCCTCCTCATTTTCAATTCCGTCTAAAATTCCTTTAAGATAACCTATTGCAAATAAACGTCCCTGCGCTTCATAGCCTGTGCTTTCCGAAGCTTCGTTTTTGAGCGTGGGAACATGGTCAACACGAATGGGAACATCAATGCCGCACTTTTTATACAGCCTCATAAGTCCGCCCATATTGAGCGACCCGTTATCATGAAAGGTTTCATGGAATTTATACTTGTTTCCCGTTGCGTTTCTGAAATGAATAAATTTTATCTTGTCCGCAAAACGGGGAATTACTTCATACAGATTTTCGCCCATCATTGCATAAGTTGCCTGACACATTGTTATGCCTAAGTTATCCGATTTTACGATGTTTACAGCACGTTCGATGTTATCTGCGCTTATCATTATTCTTTCAACCTGACCGAGCTTTTCAAGAGGAGGATCATCGGGGTGAAGAGCAAAGGTGATATTGTATTTTTCGGCGTATGGCATGATTGCCTTTATAAAATATGTATAATTGTCCCAAAGCTGCTCTTTGGTTATTGCATAATTCGTAGGACAAAAATTGTCCATATCAAACCCTGTGACAGTTGCACCGCCACGTTCCTTTATGTCCCGATCCGTTCTGAGCTAGCCGATATAAGCCATAAAGTTAAAGCATATTGTCCGTATGTCGAGCTTGTCCATAACAGAAAGCATCTTTATTGCCTTTTCAATACAGCAATCCCGCAATTCGTCACCCGACTTTATATGGTCGTGAAGTGAATTTGGCATAGGCTCTATTATAATCGGCTTAACGCCGAAATCGGTAAAGCGCTTGTATACGGTCTGCAGTGAGAAAGGTCGGTCACATCAAACTCTGCGTCCTCCGGCAGACGTATCACGGCGTTTTTTACACCGCACTGCAGGGCATAGTCCCAGCATATGTCATGCGTACTTTTAAAATAGTCTGTAAGTATCATTTGTTTCCTCCGTTTATTCCTGTATGTTTGATAAATATGTTCCGGTTCCCGACTGACAAATATCATGCACAAGCTGCTTGTAATTTGTATATCCCGTTTTTTTCAGTATAACGGTAAGCTGGCTTCGTATTGTTGAATATTCGACAAAACGCTTTTTTGCAATTTCTTTCGGAGTATATCCGTTGCAAAGCATATTTACGATTGAAAGCTCCACTTTTGAAAGATTTGTAAGTAAATTCGTTACGAACAGCAAAGAGGTTTTTGTGGAGTTTAAATCATGAAAATTCTCTATTATTTTTTTTGCTATAATACCCTCGAAAAGAACGTCCCCTTTGCATGTCCGTGTAACTATCTCAACAATTTTCGGAATGTCGTTGGTTTTAAGAATGTAATTATCCGCCCCAAGCTCCAGTGCCTTAAATATTACATCTCTTTGCTCATTCACGGTCAGCATAATGATTTTTGTGTCGGGATAGTATGATTTTATATAAGGTATCAGATCAAGTCCCGTTGTGGAGGTGTCCATTTGAATGTCCAGAAGAATTACATCGGGAAGCAGTTCCTTGAGTTTTTTTATGATTTCGTTTTTGGTATCGGCAGTTCCGACCACCTCAAAATCATCTATATCGTTAAAAATGGTTTCAAAGTATTGACACATATATTTTATATCGTCACATATAAGCATTTTATACGGCATAGTACTCCAATCCTTTCTCTATAGATTTGTTTTTTGAATATTTTAAAGGCAAAACAATCTGAAATGTGGTAAAGAAGTTTTTCTTGCTCTTTACATATATGGTACCGTTGTGCAGTTCAATTACCTTTTTCGCAAATGATAACCCCAGTCCCTGATTGCTTCCGCCGGCTTTTGTGGAGAAAAACGGAGCAAAAATGTGCCGCAGATTTGATTTACTTATTCCCACGCCGTAGTCCGTAATATTTATCACGACGTATGTAAGTTCATTAAAAACATCTATTTCCACGGGACGGAAATCGGTACTGTCGAGCGCCTCCAGCGAGTTTTTCAAAATATTTGAAATGGCTTCGGTAAGGAGCGACTTATCGCAGTATATTATGTTGTTAAAATTTTCTTCGGTATGTATAGTAACAGATGACTTTGTAATTCCCACAAAGCTTATGGCACTGTCTATGCAATGCAGTATATCGGTCACTATGGGTCGAACCTCAAGCATATCGTCAAAGGTTGAGATTATCTGCTTTATATCATAAATAGATTCGACAGATATGTTACTTATGGTATCAAAGATTTCCGCAGCGCCGGTTTGTTCGGGTGACAGACGCTGTTTTCCGAGTTGGGAGAATTTATCTATTGCCGCAAATATGTTTTTGTATTTGTGAAATATCATCTTTAAGCTGTAGTCAGAGGCTTTTTTGAACTTTGTCAGCCTGTGCAGAAAAAGACCTTTCCAGTTGAATACAAAAAATCTGAACGGCTTTACAAAAAGCAAAACAATCAGAATTACCGCCAGTATTATAATAAAGAATTTCGGAAAAACCTCAAGATTTACAGCGCTTATGTGCGGAATGAAAAATTCATTCAGTACCATTGTAAAATTTTTTACGTTTATGAACGAATCACGCAGGAAAATTGCTGCCACAAACAGATTTATAATAAGAAAATACAGCGCAAATATTGCAGAGGTTTTTCTCGAACCGATTATCTTTGTCCGTATTGCATTGCAGACAAGAGCCGCAACGGGCAGAATAAGGTATGCAACCGTAATTATATTCGACAGCAAATACAGCATAGCGAACAGCGCTCCGTTGTTTATCAGCGTAGTTTGCGATGCGATGTACCATCTGAAGTTTGTAATTGAATTATTTACATACAAATAATATATGATAAATATCATTAATACAAATCTGAATTTGTGAGTATGTGAAAATATGAAAAATGTAAGGACGCTCGATAAAAGTATGAGAGCAATACCAAAGTGGTATAAGTTGGCAAGCGTACTCGGGCTGAAATGCAGCTGTGTGAGCATCATAAACACGGTTTTATCGAAACTGTAGGTATGATAATACATATTAAGCTTAAACGAATACAAAAGCATTGATACAGCCGAGAGACATATTCCGAAAAACTGCGGCAAAAGACACCATATGAATTTATTGTTGTAATTAAATAACAGCACTATAAGAACAAATGCTATCAGTTCAATGCATAAAATTATCATACAATCTCCCACCCTCTGTAACTTATAATTAATTGTATCACACTTATTTATTTTATTCAATAAACAAAATAAAGGAAATTGCTTGAAAATTATAAACAATGTGCTTATAAAACGTAAACATTCTGCTTATAAATCATAAGCAGAATGTTTATAAAATTTAATACTTACGCAGATGTGCAATATGTGGTAAAATAGAATTAATATTTACAGAGGAAACGGTAAATATGCCTAACAAATCGAAGCGTGATGAATATATTGGGATAAAATCAGCTGTGAAAGACGGGTGATGATGTTAAAGAATTTATCAAACGGAGAGTGGGCAGAACTGTAAAATTTATTTTACCGCATGGGTCTTTACAGTCAAAAAAATTATAATACAAGGAGGAAACAAAATGAAAAAATCAACAAAGGTTACAGCACTTGCATTAGGGGCTGTGATGGCAATGGGAGCGCTTGCAGGCTGCGGCAAACAGGAGGCGAAAGGAGATGTAACAAAGGTTACATACTGGAGCGGCAATTCGCACGCTGAGGCTGTAGTACGTGAATTTATCGATAACTATAACCAGAACCAGGGTAAAAAGGACGGAATTGAAATTGAATTTACCATTCAGGGCGGCGACAGTATGACGCAGAACCTTGAATTGGCACTCCAGAGCGGAACGGCTCCCGACATATGGGAGGGCGGCTCGATTGAATCGCTTGCCGAAAAGGGATATATAATGTCATACGATGATATTTACGGCAGTGATATAGACGCACTCAAAAAGAAGTATGAAGGCAAGCTCAAGAACGGCTCGGACTATTACAAGGGCAAGCTTTATCAGGTGCCTACATCTGTCGGCGACGTAATGGGTATTATCTATAATAAGGATATGTTCAAGGCAGCAGGCATAGTTGATGAAAACGGCGAGGCAAAGCCTCCGACAACGCTTGATGAGATGCGTGAGGACGCAAAGAAGCTTACCGACGCATCAAAGAAACAGTACGGAATAATTTACCCGAAGAAGTGGGACGGCTGGTTTGGCTCGGACATACAGACTCCGGCGTCAACTTACGGCGGTTATGCAGGATATAATCCCAAGGAAAACGTATTTGATTACAGCTATGTAAAGCCGTTTATGCAGGTTATTCTCGATATGAGAGATGACGGCAGTGTGTACCCGGGAGCAGAAAGCCTTGATAACGATACCGCAAGAGCATTGTTTGCAGAAGGCAACATCGGTATGAAGTACGGATTCTCATTTGACGTAGGCGTATTAAACGACCAGTTCCCGGCAAAATGCGATTGGGGCGCAGTAACTATTCCTATGGTTGACCAAGAGCATGACTTTAAGTTAAGCGGTTCATACGGACGTTCGCAGTTCGTAAACGCAGCGTCAACAGTACCGAAGGAAAAATTAAAGAAGATAATGGAATTACTGCTTTCGGACGATTATTTTGCGGCAATGTACAAAGGCAATGTAATGCTTCCGTTAAACAGCGATGCAATTGAGGGCGTAAAGCTTGACAATCCGAAAAAGGGCTGGGCAGACTTTATGGAAATCTCAAAGGACGTAAAAGAAGCAAACTGGGGACCGAAAACCGATACGGCAGGCTTGAGAACATTAAAGGCATTGTTCCTTGAAGATGTATGGTCGGGCAAGATAACTATAGATGAGGCAATCAAGCAGGGAACGGATAATATAAACAAAGCACGTCAGGTATATGCCGAGGCTCACCCCGATTACGACACAAACGAAAAGGCAGAGTCCGATTGGGCGCCCGAATTGAAGGAAAGATCAAAGAACAAATAAGCTTTAAGCCGAAAAACGGGAGGAAATAATATTCCTCCAAACACCACACCACAAAGGGGAATAACAAATGCAGTTAAGTAAGAAAAAAACAAAGGACGCATTTAAAAGCGGCAGAGGTCTGAAGCAGGAGCTTCGGACCGAAGCCCGCTGGTGCTATCTTATGATAGCA
>ERZ808246.315-NODE-315-length-42924-cov-18.556020_pt1 | contig 42924 bp, 42 predicted proteins | sample MGYA00521083_ERZ808246 | MGnify/ENA primary metagenome ERZ808246 (study PRJEB31516, sample SAMN03275577) | gut metagenome | biome: mammalia-associated habitat; material: feces | host: Papio cynocephalus | place: Kenya | collected 2012-07-07 ...
GGCTCTTTTTTGGAGCTGGCAGACGGACTTGAACCCCCGACCTGCTGATTACAAATCAGCTGCTCTACCAACTGAGCTATGCCAGCGAATGAAATGAGCGGGAATGCCCCACGCACATCTGCCTGTGTATTGTACAGGATTTCCGGCGATTTGTCAAGCGCTATTTCCTATTTGGAAATGCAAAACTTGCTTGCCACCCAGAAAAACGCCTTATGAAAATTCTGCGCCAAGACCGGTATTAGCAGAACCAAGCTCCTCCCTGCACTGTCGTGTGGAATTTTGTGCTGGTGTGACAAATAAGAACAATACCGTGAGGAGCGGAAAAGAAAATCGACAAACCTCTGGGGAGATTTGTCGATCACTGGCTGGGCTGGGTGGAGTTGAACCACCACGGCGTGAGTCAAAGTCACGTGTCCTACCGCTAGACTACAGCCCAATATTGTCCTGCGCCGCTGCGCAGCCTGCGTTGGTACTATAGCACATTCCACCGGTGATGTCAAGATAAAAAGCCGGTGAAGCGGGCCATTTACCGCCCATATCCGAAAAAAACGCTGTACACGGGATTTTTTTCTTTACAAGCCGCGGCAATTTTTGTATAATACTATATTGGAATACTTGAGATAGGAGCAAGACCATGCTGCAATTTGAAGAACTGAAACTGAAATTAGAGGCTATGGAACCGCAGATCGAGGATCTGGCCAATTCCATTGGACTGAAGCAGCTGCAGCGGGAGGCAGACGAGCTGGATGCGCAGGCTGCTGCGCCGGGCTTTTGGGACGATATGGAGACAGCCAAGCGCATTACGCAGAAAACAGCCGTGCTGAAAAGCAAGATCGAAGCCTATGAAAAGCTGCACACCGACTATCAGGATACGCTGACCCTGATCGAGCTGGCCAACGAAGCAGAGGATCTGTCGCTGATGGACGAATGCACCGCCGGCATCGAGCAGATCGAAAAATCCATGGAAACGCAGCGCCTGGCCACCCTGCTGAGCGGAGAATACGACAGCAAAAACGCCATCCTCACCTTCCACGCGGGCGCCGGCGGCACCGAGGCACAGGACTGGGCCTCCATGCTTTACCGGATGTATACGCACTGGGCGGAAAACCACGGCTTCCAGTACAATATTCTGGACTATCTGGACGGCGACGAGGCAGGGCTGAAGAGCGCCTCTATCGAGATCGTTGGGATGAACGCCTATGGCTATCTTAAGGGCGAGGCCGGCGTGCACCGTCTGGTACGCATCTCCCCCTTCGACGCCTCCGGCCGGCGGCACACCTCCTTTTCGGCTCTGGAGGTCATTCCGGAGATCGACGAAGATACCGAAGTGGATATTCGCCCGGAGGATATCAAAATGGATGTTTTCCGCTCCTCCGGCGCCGGCGGCCAGCATATCAACAAAACCTCCTCGGCCGTGCGTCTGACCCATATCCCCACCGGCATTGTGGTGGCCTGCCAGAATGAGCGCAGCCAGTTCCAAAACCGCGACAAGGCCATGGCTATGCTGAAATCCAAGCTGGTGGAGATCAAAGAGCGTGAGCATCTGGAAAAAATTGACGACATCAAAGGCACGCAGATGAAAATTGAATGGGGCAGCCAGATCCGCTCCTATGTCTTCATGCCCTACACCCTGGCCAAAGATCACCGCACCGGCTACGAGATGGGCAACATCCAGGCCGTGATGGACGGCGATATCGACGGCTTTATCAACGCCTACCTGCAGGCCGCAGCAAACGGCACACTGGGCAAGGCAAGCAGCGCCGAGGATTAAAAAATCAACCGCTCTAATTTCCGATCAAAATAAACACGGGAAAGGCTTCGGATTTTGCTCCGAAGCCTTTTCTTGTTACTATTTATTCGGCTTTATCGTTTAATGCTCTTTTGAAAAATACTTTTTCCTCAACAAGCGAAACGACATAATGCACGACCATGCCGAAACCAAACATCAGAATAATCCTGCTCATCGTGAAGGTAATGGTGTGGGTGCGATATAGGATATAAAAAATTCCGTAATACCCAAGATTGATGATCAGCGAATTGACCGCAATATAGACTGTTTTCCCCAAACCGACAAAGAGATTGTCGATGATTGCACAGCCCGCATACGCAATGTAGAAAGGAAGAAGCCTGATAACAATGCTAAAGATTTCCTCCGCATTGTCAAGCCCCTGCGCATAGCGGAAGAATGGTATCCATGCCGGGATGGTAATAAGCCAGAGCGCAATGCTTGCGGCAGCAATAAAACAATAGTTGAATTGCCGCAGCCCTCTGTACCCGTCCTTGCAGTCTGAACGAATGACCTCAGCCAGAGAGGAAATCGGGATCAGTAGCCAGCCCCAGATAAAGTTGTTTGCGATCCAGTAGTTGCCCTGCTCAGCGACCATGTTTACCATCTTGCAGACCATAACAGCATAAATAAAGTTGTCAAGGAACTGCTGCAGCCCTGAAAACACGCCGGTTCTGCCCCATTCACGGAACATGGTACCATCACATTTTTTGAAGCGGCAGGGCACTATATATCCCTGCCGATAAAGAAGCAACACACACAGGAAAGAAAGCGCTGTATTGGTAATGATATTTGAGATAGCCATACCGATAACGCCGAAATGTGGGATCAGCAGAAAATCCGCAACCAACGATAGCGTCGTACGAATAGCCAGGAAGATGTAAACATTTTTATCCTTGCCGATCACAACGAAAACCACATTAGCGAAGCTGACGATAAGCCCCATCATAAAAGCAACCATCTCAAGGCGGAGATAGGCCGAGGTAAGCGCCAAATCGATTTCGCCCGGATCCATGGCATGGATGAGCGTCGTACCGTAAGTTAGGACACTGACCGAAAAGAGCATATATACCAGGGCAGCACAAAGTCCGGTCTTGAAAGTGGCCGCTGCAAATTCGTTCCGGTGATTTTTCAAAATCCGGTTCAACACAGAATACAGTGGCACAATCAGGAACGCCTGTAGAGTTTCGTTGATCAAATCAAACCACTCCATCTGCCCGATGATATCAAATGCACCATCCTGCGCACTGGAGGAGACCAAGAATGTTTTCACGGTTTGATAGATTGCCGGAATCAGCGCAAGAGCGCAAAGAGCACCCCACAACCGCCAGTGGAAGTGTTTCAGCTCCGATAGTTTCTTTTGCATCGCATATCCCCCGCACGCTCTTGTATGTTTCCTTTCATTTTTGCAAAGCGGTATACTCCGCCGAAAAGTGAATCAAGGAGCCACTTATCAGCAAAGTGCCGCTTGCAGCGGCACCTCATATATGGAAAAAGAAGATGTACAGTTACAGTATACTCCTAATTTGTCCATTTTTCAATCCGTCTCCTTTGAAGAGGAAACACAGGTTCTCCGCATTTCCGAAACCTAAAAAAGCGATACAGCGAAGGCCGACGGCCGTCGCAACAAATTTGCGGCGGCCGTCGGCCTTTTATCCGAAACCGTAGTTCAGAAAGCGTACACTGTACTGGTGATTTACTTTACACCGGCATAGCTATTGCTGGTGTCGGCCACCACCGCCCGCACATTTTCTTTGCGGCGGGAGGTTGCTACGCGCTTCATCAGCTCATTGTAGTACAGCTCCTCATCAAAGGGCAGCTCGACCGGATGCCCGAGGAAGCTGGACAGGTGCATCGCATTGGAGATTGTCAGGCCGCGGATACCCTCCACGCCATTCGCCACCAGCGGCGTACCGTGCAGGATATGGGCAGCAAAAGCATTCAGCACGCCATTGTGCTGCGGATTCAGGCCATCCGTCTCCACCTCGGAGAAGGTGATCTCCGGCTTGTCAAAGGGATTTTTGCAGATCTTCGTCCACTCCGGCTCCGGCACAGACAGCTCCCACTTATACAGCTTGTCGTTCTCCACGACCAGCTTGCCCTTATCCAGCGTGATCTCAAAGCGGTTGGAACCGGGGGCATCGCCGGTGGAGGTGATGAACACACCGGTGGCGCCATTTTCATACTCAAAATAGGCGGTCACATCATCCTCAACCTCAATATCGTGCCAATGGCCGAATTGCAGGTGGGCATCCACCTTCTTGGGCATACCGCAGATCCACTGGAACAGGTCAAGCTGGTGCGGGCACTGGTTCAGCAGCACGCCGCCGCCCTCGCCGGACCAGGTGGCACGCCAGGCGCCCGAATCATAGTACACCTGCGGACGATACCAGTTGGTGATGATCCAATTGGTCCGGCGGATGGCGCCCATCTCACCGCTGTCAACGATCTCCTTCATCTTGCGGTAGACACAATTGGTGCGCTGGTTGAACATCATGCCAAAGGCCACATCGGCCTTCTCAGCGGCAGCATTCATCTCCCGCACCTGCTTGGTATACACGCCGGCCGGCTTTTCGCACATCACATGCAGGTGGTGCTTGAAGCCCTCCATAGCGTACTGGGGGTGGAAATAGTGGGGCACTGCCACGATCACTGCGTCGATCAGGCCGCTTTCCATCATCTTGATGGCATCATCAAAGCGCGCCACCGTCTCCGGCAGGTTTTCCTTTGCCCACTCCAGCCGCTCGGGGTTGATATCACACACCGCGGCCAGCTCGATCTCCGGGCAATTGCCGGCTGCGATGCTTTTGGCATGGCCGCTGCCCATATTACCGATACCGATAATACCTATGCGTACTTTTTCCATACTCGATCATCCTTTCCGTAAAATCCATATCGCTTATTCCAGTCCCTGCGTCCGCAGAAACCGATAGCTTTTTTCAAGGCAGGCAAAGGGATCTTCCCCATAGCAATCATCCTGCTCGACCAGCGCATACCGGACGCCGGCCTGTTCCAGCGCCGGCAGGATCCTCTGCCAGGGAAGATTGCCGCTGCCTACCGGGGCCATGCGCTGCTCCTCTGCCCCATTTGCCACCATATCCTTCAGGTGGACACAGGGGATACGCCCGGACAGCCGCTCAATCCATTCCACCACATCGGCACCGCCCCAGTGGGTCCAATAGGTATCCAGCGTAAACACCAGCTCCTCCGGAGTGGTATGCTCCGCCAGATAGGCCAGCCGGGTCTTCCCGTTCTCTGCATCCCGCGTGAATTCGAAGCCGTGGTTGTGATACGAAAGATGCTTGCCCACCGAGGCAAAATAGCGGCCGCTGGTTTGCGCCAGGCGGATCGCCTGATCCATGCCCTTGGTTCCGGCTTCTCTCGATCCGCAGCCAAGGCCGATGTAGTCGCAGCCGAACACCGTGTGCTCCGCCGCCACCGTCTCCGGCTCCTTTTCCAGCCGTTCCGGCGGGATGTGGGTCAGCACACACCGCAGACCATTGGCCTGCAGCTGCTCACGCAGCCATTCCGGCTCATAGGCACAGACACCGGAAATCTGCACCAGCCGATACCCGATATCCGCCACCCGTTTGAGGGATTCGGCGAAGTTCTCCAGTGTCTTGCACTGCTCCCGGAGGGTGTAGAATTGTGCTCCGATCTGCATGTTTCCTTCTCCTCTCACCAGTTCACATTCCAGCGGGATTTGTACTGGCCGTCCGCTTCGCCGCTGCCCTGCGTTCCGTGATAGGCGGAGCTGGCTGCCCGCTCGGCCAGCAGCCGGTCAAAAAGCGCCGTATCCAGCGGCAGCTCCACCGTTTTTCCCGTCCAGGCTGAAAGATAGGCAGCGTTGGAGATTGTCAGCTCATTCAGGCCGTCATATCCCGGCGCCAGCAGAGGCTCCCCGTGCAGCACCGCAGCGGTAAAGTTCCGCAGAATACCATTATGCGCTGTTTCCGGCGCTTCCGGACGGATCTCCTCGTAGGTGACCTCCGGCTCTCCGCCGGCGGGGTCGTAACAGACCTCCCGCTCCGGGCGCCCCAGCTTCCACCAGTGCAGGCAGTTGTTTTCCAGCACCAGCTTCCCGCGGTCGCCGGCGATCTCCAGCCGGTTGGTGCCGGGAAACTCGCCGGTGGTGGTGATAAAGGTGGCGGTAGCGCCATTGGCATAGCGGGCAAAGATGGTGGCATCATCCTCCACCTCGATATGGTGGTATCTGGCGCAGGTGCAGCTGGCCCACACAGCCGTGGGCATGCCGAATATCCACTGCCACAGATCCAGCTGGTGCGGCGCCTGATTGAGCAATACGCCGCCGCCCTCACCCGCCCAGGAGGCGCGCCAATTACCGGAATTGTAATATGCCTGCGTGCGGTACCAGTTGGTCACCGTCCACTGCAGCCGCTTCAGCTCCCCCAGCTCACCGCCCTGCACGATCTGCCGTGCCCGCTGGAACAGGGGATGCGTGCGCTGGTTAAACATGATGCCGAACACCCGGCCGCTCTGCTCTGCGGCACGGCACATCTGCTGCACCGTGCTGATCTGCACACCGGCCGGCTTCTCCGTCAGCACATGCAGACCTCTGGCAAAGGCGGCGATCGCCATCGGCGGGTGATAATAATGCGGCGTAGCCAGCACAACGGCATCCGCCTGCCCGGCCGCCAGCAGCCCATCGAAGGTATCGTACACCGGCACACCGGGCAGATGCTCAGCCGCCCACGCCCGCCTTTCCGGGGCAATATCACACACCGCACCAAGCGTGGCCTCCGGCACCTTGCCGCCGAAGATTGCCTCGGCATGGGCGCTGCCCATATTGCCCAACCCAACGACGGCAAAGCGCAGTATCCTGTCCTGCCCGCTGCTCATGCCAGCGACTCCTTGAGCGCTGCCACAGCCGCATCAAAGGCCGCCCGCTGGTTCGGGTACGCATACTCGGCCATCTTGGTCTTCTGCTCATCCTTTTCCAGCGCTGCAAAGCCCTCAAACACCGTCAGGTGCGGCTCCAGCGTAAGCTGGCTGCCGCCATTGGCCAGAAATGCCCTGAGGATCTCCGGCACATGGCCGATGCCCTTACCGCAGGGCACCACCTTGCCGCCCTCCACACAATCCTTGACATGGAAGTAATCAATACGATCGCCCAGCAGCTTCCAGGCCTGCAGGGTATCCTGCCCGCACTGGATAAAGTTGGCCGGGTCGAAAATAGCGCCCAGCTCCGGCACACTGCGCAGAATATCATCGCAGCGGGCGGCAATATCGCCGTAAATGCCCTTTTCATTCTCATGGCACAGCTTGACGCCGCTGCCGCGGGCAACCTCCGTCATTCTGGTCAGCCGCTCCATCACCTCATCCCGGTAGATGGCCGGATCCTCATCCTTGGGGATGAAGAAGCTGAACATCCGGATGCGCTCAGAGCCCATCACCGCCGCCAGCTCCAGCGTATGCTTGAGCTTATCCAGATGCGGCTGCATGGGGTCGGTCACGGCAATCTTGCCCAGCGGTGAGCCGATGCTCCACACCCGCAGGCCATGCGCATCCAGCTGCGCACGGATCTCCTTGGCCTCGTCCACTGTGTGGTCGATAAAATTGCGTCCATCAATATTGCGCGCCTCCAGATGCTGGATACCGTTATCCAGCATGGCAGCGATCTGCTCCTTCAGTGAGCTGCCGGCCTCATCGGCAAAGGCGCCCAGGATCACCTGTTGCTTACTCATGCTCTCGTCCTCCTGCTATATATTTTATACACCGCTGTATGCCGAGAACCCACCGTCCACCGGCACCACAATGCCGGTAACAAAGCCGGAAGCGGAATCATCCGTCAGCCAGCGCAGCGTCCCCAGCAGCTCCTCCGGCTCACCAAAGCGCCCCATCGGCGTTGCGCGCAGGATCTTCTCTGTGCGCGCCGTCGGGTTACCCTGCTCATCAAACAGCAGCGCCCGGTTCTGGTTGGTGACAAAGAAGCCGGGAGCCATGGCGTTGACGCGGATGCCCTCGCCGGCAAAGTGCACAGCCAGCCACTCGGTAAAGTTGGAAACCGCCGCCTTGGCCGCGCTGTAGGCCGGGATCTTCGTCAGCGGGCGAAAAGCGTTCATCGAGGAAATATTGAGGATGCAGCAGCCCGGCTGCCCCAGCATATCCACGGCAAACACCTGCGTGGGCAGCAGCGTGCCCATCAGGTTCAGGTCAAAGACGAAGTTGAAGCCGGCCTTATCCAGATTGAAGAAAGTGGAAATATCCTCCGCCGTCTCATCACCGGGCTGGAAGGTCTCATGCGCCGTGGTGCACTTGGGGCTGTTGCCGCCGGCACCGTTGATCAGGATCTGGCACTTGCCGAGATCCTGCAGCACCTGTGCGTGCACGGCAGCGATGCTCTCCTTATCCAGCACATTGGTCTTATAGGCCTTCGCCGTGCCGCCGGCCGCCGTGATCTCATCCGCCACCGTCTGCGCGGCAGCCTCATTGAGATCCAGCAGAGCCACCTTGTGGCCGATACGCGCCATCTCCTTGGCAAAGGAGGAGCACAGCACCCCGCCTGCACCGGTAATTACAACCACTTTACTCATTTTCAGCCGCTCCTTTTCATTCAAATACTTTCAGAACTTCCCGCATTTTCTCTGCGGTCTTCACCCAATCGTTGCCCATACCGCCCTCCAGGCTCATGCGGGCGCTGTACCCGTTTTCCTTCAGCGCCGCCGCCCAGCGCAGACAGTCCGGCATATCCTCCGGGTTGACCGGCATCTGGCGATCCGGATTATTGCGGGCAATGTGCGTGTGCCGCAGCATATCGCCACAGGTGCGGATGGCATCCAGGCTTTCGCCGGACATCCCGACATGGAAGAAATCCGCCAGCACAAACACATTCGGGTGGTTGGCCAGGCGGCACATCGCAATGCCGTCCGCCACTGTGTTGACCAGGTTGCATTCACTTTGGCGCAGCGGCTCAATGACGATGGTGATGCCGAACTCGGCCGCCACATCACCGGCCATGCGCAGCACCTGCGCGAAACGCTGCTCACCCTCGGCGCGCTTGCTCTCATCCAGGATGCTGCGCGCCTTGCCGCTGCCGATGACCGCCACCTTCATACCGAGGCGCGCCGCCTTGCCCAGCGCCATGCGGGTGTATTCCTCCAGCGCGGCAAGATCCACCGTCTCGCCGGTGAGGTAGCCCTGATCAAAGCCGAAGAAAAAGCCATTGCAGGCCTCGGCCCAGATACCCAGCCGCTCCATCTCGCAGCGGGCGGCCTCCACCTGCTCATCCGTCCACTTGGACAGATCGGAAAGGCAAATCTCCGCATAGTCATAGCCGAGACGCTTGATCGTCTCCAGCTTGCTCATGTCGGTGCCGATACAAACCCCGAAACGCATTATCGCATTCCCCTTTCTCTCTCCACGGCCTCAAACAGGCCGGCAATATAGGTCGCGCCCAGCGCCCGGTCATACAGGCCGTAGCCATAGCGCCCCTTTTCGCCCCAGATCATGCGGCCATGATCCGGCCGCACATAGCCGTCAAAGCCGGACTCCACCAGCGCCCGCACAATGGCGTACATATCCAGTGAACCGCAGGCGGAGGGATGGCCGACCTCCTCGAACCGGCGTTCGCCGGTGGGATCACCAGTGCGGCGGATATTGCGCAGATGGGCAAAGTAGATGCGCTCACCGAACAGACGGATCATGGAGGGCAGATCATTGTGGACATCGGCCCCCAGTGAGCCGGTGCAGAAGGTCAGGCCGTTGGCCTGGCTGTCCACCAGGTGCAGGAAACGGTCCAGATTGCGCTCATTGGTGATAATGCGCGGCAGGCCGAACATCCCCCATGGCGGATCATCCGGATGGATAGCCATTTTGACCCCGGCCTCCTCGGCCACCGGAATAACCGCCTGCAGGAACACCCGCAGGTTTTCCCACAGCTGCTCCTCCCCCATCGCCTTATACTGCTCGATCAGGAAACGCAGCTCGTCCTTGGTATAGCTTTCGTCCCAGCCGGGCAGGGACAGGTCGCAGGTCAGCGGATCCATCTGCCGCACGGTGTCGTCATCATACGCCAGCGCATTGGCGCCGTCCGGCTGCTGGTGCTCCAGCTCACTGCGCAGCCAGTCGAAGACCGGCATGAAATTGTAGCAGATGCATTTCACCCCGGCACGCCCCAACCGGCGCACATTTTCGCAATAGTTCTCGATCAGCTGCGGGGCACGGCTGTTGCCCAGCTTGATATCCTCCGGCACCGGAACGCTTTCCACCACTTCAAATTCCAGGCCGTTGTCATTGGCCTTCTTCTTCAGCGCAGCAATGCTTTCCTCGCTCCATACACCGCCTGCGGGTACATCGTACACCGCCGAAACGATGCCGGTCATGGTGGGGATCTGCCGGATCTTTTCCAGCGTTACCGGATCGCTGTCACCATACCAGCGAAATGTCAGCTTCATGGCTACCTCTCTCCTTCTTTTTAACGGGCAAACACCTGCCCGGTATTCACTCTTATTATACCGCAGGGAGAAAAAAACGCCATTGCTTATGTGGGCGATTTGCCCATCTGCAAAGCAATTTTATATTGCAAATCCGCGCATGGTGTGGTATGCTCTTCATGAAAGGCGGTGAAACCCCATGGCATACCTATACAAGGCCGCAGGCAGCGGCGTCAATTACAGCCATTCCCTGGATCAGCAGCCGGATCCGCAGGAATTCCATATGCACGCCCACGATGTGTTCGAGATCTACTTTTTTATCGCCGGCAACGGCACCTACGCAGTGGAAAGCACCGTCTATCCTCTGCGGCCGGGCTGCATCCTGCTCATGCGCCCCGGTGAGGTACACAGGTTAAACATCCGCCAGGATACCGCCTACGAGCGCGCGGTGCTGCAGTTCCGTGAGCAGGCCATCCCCGATGCCGGCCTGCGGCAGCGGCTGCTGGAGCCGTTTTTACAGCGGCCGCTGGGCACCGACAATTGCCTGTGCGCCGAAGAATACGACAGCCCGTTTTTCCGCAGCTGCCTGTCCTATGTGGAACGACACCCGCAGCGGCAATCGCCGGATCAGCTGTTCTCCACCCTGCTGCCGGCCCTGCTGGCCGAGCTGTGCGAAAGCTATGCCCGGCGGCAGGCCGCCAAGCCGGCGCAGGCCGACGGAGCGGCGCCGGCCGCCTCACGTATGCGGGATATTCTCGCCTATGTCAATGAGCACCTGCTGGACGAGCTGACGCTGGAGGAGCTGAGCGAGCATTTCTATCTCAGCAAAAGCCAGATCGGCCGCCTGTTTCTTTCCGCAACCGGCTCAGCACCGTGGGAATACATTCTGGTCAAGCGGCTGATTGAAGCCCGGCGGCAGATGCTGGCCGGCGTGCCGATTACCCGGGCAGCCGCCAACTGCGGCTTCCGCGACTATTCCGCCTTCTACCGGGCCTACAAGAAGCGCTACGGCGTATCCCCGGCAGCGGAACGGATAAAATGCTACGACAACAGCGAGAAAATGTGGAAAAACTAAAAAAACAGTGGCAGAGTATGAAGTCTGCCACTGTTTGTTTCGTTATTTGGTCGTTTTTCGCTTGGCATACCAGTCATTTTTCTCCACCGGATGCAGCTCTTCGTACTGGTCAATCGTCATATTGTCATAGATGACCGCCCGGATCACCCGCGAGGCGTAGTCGAGATCGTAATACACCGCGCTGCCCCATTTTCCGTGCGGCGGATCCATCACAAACTCATACCGCGGGATACGCATTTGCTCAAAGGTGGGCGATTTCAGCAATATCCCGGTCGCCAGGCTCAGAATCTCCCGGTAGGACAGCGAGGTCTCCACATACGGAAGCAGTGCCTTAGCCAGGCTGACATACTGCGTCTTGGAGAGGGTCAGTGCCTTATTAAAAAGCTGTTCCATCACATACCGCTGCCGGTCAGTGCGGCCAAAGTCATCCACGCCGCCCCAGGTATTCTTCACATACCGGATGCGGGAATACGCCACGGCCTGGATACCGTTCACATGCTGGGTGCCGGCCGTTGTGATGCGGTTGCTGCGCACATCCTCGCCCATATACTGGCAGATCTCGTCAATATAGTCGTTGATGCCGGATTGGTGGGTCGTACCGCGGGCAGTCACTTCCTCCTGGGTGAGGGTGACATCCACGCCGCCGACGGCGTCGATAATATGCGCAAGGCCATAGAAATTGACCGTGACATACTCGGAAATATCCAGGCCGAAGCACTCATTGAGGGTCTTGATGGCCAGGGACGAGCCGCCAAGCTGGTACACACTGTTCAGCTTATTGTAGCTCACCGTTTCGTTGCGCCGGATCGGCACCAGCGAATCCCGCATGACGGAAAAGACCTTGACCTGCTTGGTCTCGGTATTCAGGCTGAGGATCATCACACAGTCCGAAAGCCCCGTGAAGGTATCCGGCTTACGCGAATCCAGCCCGAACAGCGCCACATTGATGATCTTTTTATCAAACTTGACATCCGTTTCGTCAATGCCGAGCTCCGAGGCTGCATCCGGCACCGGCTTATACCGGTACTTCGGCAGAAGCAGGCAGCCGACGCCGACCAGCAGGCCGACGACCAACAGCACAGCCACAACCACGATCACCACGCGCCGGGCGTAGAGGCGTCGTCTGCGGCTATGCACAGAATGGGAACCCTTTTGCTTCATATTACTGCTTCTCGGCCCCCGTATCCTGCTTGGCGCCGCTGCGCAGGTTCAGCCGTGCCTGGCGCACCTGTGCCACCTGCTGGGCCAGCACCTCCTCGGTATGGCGCAGCAGATCATCCGTAAATTCCTGCGCCGTCTTGCGCATATCGCGCACACGCTTTTGCGTCTGCGCCTGGATCTCGTTTGCCCGCTCCTGCGCCTGCACCACAATCTCCTCCCGTACCAGGATCTGGTTGCGGCGCTCCTCCGCATTGCGGATGATGGACTCTGCCTCCTTTTTGGCTGTGCTCAGGATATCCGCGCGGTCCTGCACGATTGCCCGCGCCTGGCGCACCTCCGAAGGCATATTGCCCCGCACCGCGTCGATCAGGCCGCGCAGCTTTTCCGCATCCACGACCACCTTGCCGCCGGAAAGGGGCATCGCCCAGGCGGCATCCAGCATATCATCAATCTGCTCCAGAATTTCCTCAATTGTGACACTCATCGTTCAAACGGTCCTTTCTGTATTTTTCTGCAATATCGGCAATGATGCACGGCGGAACAAAGCCGGAAATATCGCCCCCATAGTGGGCCACCTGCTTGACAAGGCTGGAGGAAAGGTACATATGCTCCGCCGTTGTCGTCAAAAACACCGTTTCCGCCCGCGGATTGAGCTTGCGGTTGGTCAATGCCATCTGGAATTCGTACTCAAAATCCGACATAGCGCGCAGGCCCTTCACGACCACATCCGCCGCGTGCTGCTGCACATAATCGGCCAGCAGGCCGTCATAGCAATCCACCACCACATTGGCAAGCCCCTCGGCCTGCACAGCGCGGTTCAGCAGCTCCATGCGCTGCACCTGCGTAAACAGCGGCTGCTTGGAGGCATTGGTCATCACCACCACGATCACCCGGTCAAAAAGCTGCGATGCCCGGCGGATAATGTCCATATGCCCCAGCGTTACCGGGTCAAAGCTGCCCGGACACACCGCAATTTTCATACCGCACCCTCCTCAGGCTCCGCCGCCGGGCGGCGGTAATAGTGCAGATGCACACGGCCATAGCGCCGCATACGCTCCAGGCAGAAACCGGCAACCGTCTCCGGCAGCTCGGTGCCCTCGTCGCTCTCGCACACGATCACGCCGCCCTCACGCACCAGCGGTGCCACCCGCTCCAGCGCCGGCAAAAGCAGGCCGGCGGCATACGGCGGGTCCAGAAATACCAGATCAAATGCTTCCTTCGGGCGGGTAAGATAGGTCAGCGCCTCGGTGCCCACCACCTGCGCATGGGCATACAGGCCGGTACGCTGCAGATTGCCCAGGATAAGCTGCACCGCTGCCGGATTGCGGTCAACGAACACACAGGCGGCCGCGCCGCGGCTGAGTGCCTCGATGCCCAGCTGACCGGAGCCGGCAAACAGATCCAGCACCCGGCGTCCCTCAATCTCAAATTGAATGGCGGAGAACAAGGCCTCCTTGACCCGTTCGCCGGTGGGACGGGTGTCCTCGCCGGGCAGGGTATCCAGGCGGCAGCCCCTGGCCGCCCCGGTGATCACGCGCATATACTCATGCCTTTCTCAGTCTTTTTCCACATGGAAGAGGGTATCGCTGTCCAGCGTCTCGCCGGCACGCAGCACGACCGACGGGAAGTTTTCGTGGTTGATGGCATCCGGGAAGAACTGCGTTTCCATGCAAAATCCGCCGTACTGCCCCCACTTGAGGCCACCCTTGCCGCTTTCCTCCTGCAGGAAATTGGCGGAATACACCTGAATACCGGGCAGATCGGTCGAACAGGTCAGCCGGATGCCGGTACGGGGGCTATAGGCGGTCGCCGCCTCGCGCAGCGCGCCCTTTTCGTGCGCCAGCACAAAGTTGTGGTCGATGCCGCCGGCCACCGCGATCTGCGGATGGTCGCCGCGCACCACCTCGCCGATGGGCTTGGGCTGCCGCATATCCAGCGGCGTACCATCCACCGGCATGTACTCGCCGGTGGGGATCAGCACCTCGTCCACCGGGGTGATCTCGTCTGCATGGATGCAAAGCTGCGTATCCAGCACATCTCCGCCATCGTAGCCGTTCACATTGAAATAGCTGTGGTTGGTCAAATTCAGGATGGTATCCTGCTCTGCAGCGGCATGGTAATGCAGACCGAGCGTATCATCCGCCGAAAGTGTGAAGGTAACACTGACATGCAGCGTACCGGGATAGTTCTCCTCCCCATCCGGGCTGGTATAGGCAAAACGCACCGCCGGCGCATCGCCGCTGTCCAGCACCGTGCACTGCCAGATTTTCTTATCAAAGCCCACATTGCCGCCGTGCAGGTGCCCGCCGCGGCTGGCCTCGTTGCACGCCAGCGCGTATTCCTTACCATTCAGCGTAAACCGCCCACGGGCGATCCGGTTGGCAAAGCGGCCAACCGTTGCACCGATGTAGGAGCCATTGGCGTGGGTATAGCCCTCGATCGTGTCGTAGCCAAGGATAATATCCTTGCCCTGAAAAACAAAGGATTGCAGCGTAGCGCCGTAATCCAGCACGGAAACCGCCGTGCCGGCTGCATTGTGCAGGGTGAAGCGCTGCACCTTCTGTCCATTCTCCAGTGTACCGAAATATTCTGCTGTAACGCTCATAGCCGTTTATGTCCTCCCGTTCAGTCTTCCCCCCGGTGCGGCGGCATCCTGCCGCCCGGATAGGAATGGTATTTCTATTATGACACAAACAGGCGGAAAATTCAAGGGCTTTTTCGTATCGAATTCGTATCCGGCAAAGGCGGCCGCCTTACCTCCTACCGAGGGCGGCGGCGCGGTACGCCTGCGGCGTAAGACCCGTCTGCCGGCGGAAGGTGTACAAAAACCCGGAAACCGAGCCAAAGCCGGAGCCAAAGCACGCCTCGGTAACCGAAACGCCCTGCCGCAGCAGCATCCGGGCGCAATCCACCCGGCAGCGGTTCAGGTACTCCACATAGGTACAGCCCACGGCCTGCCGGAACTGCGCGCCGAAATAGGTCGGCGACAGGCAGGCCACAGCGGCTGCCTGCGCCAGCGAGGGCGCATCGCGGAAATGCTCCTGCACATACACCACCGCCCGCTGCACCGGGGTCAGCGGCGCCAGCGCTGCACCGCCGCCGGCACACAGCCGGAAAACATACTGCGCCAACGCCGCGGCCGCCTGTGCGTCCGGCTCCGTCTCCAGCAGCCCGGCCGCCGTCAGCAGCCGCTGCAGAACCGGCTCCTCCAGCTGCCGGCAAAACGGCAGGGTGCCGAAAAGCGGCCGGCAGGCCTCCGGCGGCAGAACGGTCTCGTCAAACACGATATTGCACAGCAGCAGCCCCTCCGCCTGTGTGATCTTGTGAAAATCGCCGGGCGAGAGCAGGTAGATGCTGCCCGGCCGCAGCGGCATCCGGCGGCCATTGATCCACTGACAGCCGCTGCCCTGCGCCACCGCCTCCATCTCGTAATACTCATGCGCATGCAGCGGAAAAACCGTCCCCTCCCGGAAGCCCGCACACAGATGCCGGCCATCCGGCAGGTACTCCTGCCGGGAAAAGAGCGGCCACTCGGTTTTTGTCTCCGGCATACGCTCACCTCCGCTTCCTGTTCCAGCCCCTATAAAGAGGGCGCTATCTCCTACGCTTTCGGAACATAGAATACCGCAGTTTTTCGCTTTTTTCAAGAAAAAACGCAAAATCTTGCGGATTATTCGCGTAAAACTGCGCGACAGAGCGGTTCTCTGCGCGCTATAATGCGGGTAAGAGGTGAAGCAACATGCAAGAAATCATCCAAAACTGGCGTCTGGCTGTTATACCCCATGCCGAGGTCGCGGCGCAGGGGCTGGAGCTGCGCACCGCCGCCGCGGTGCTGGCCAATCCGCACGACACCATTCCGGCCTCTGTGCCCGGAAATTTTGAACTGGATCTGATGCGGGAGGGGCTGCTGGAGGACCTTTACTACGCAGACAATGTGCTGCAGGCACAAAAGCTGGAAAACCGGCATTTGTGGTACTGCACCGAGTTTGACACGGCCGCCCGGCCGGGCTGCGATACCCTGCTGGAATTCGGCGGCATTGATACCGCCGCCGAGATCTATCTGGACGGCAAGCTGCTGGGAAAAACGGAGAATATGTTTATCCCCCACACCTTTCCGCTGGCGGTGGCCGACGGCCGCCACAGCCTGGTGGTGCATATCATCCCGGCGCAGATCTACACACGGCAGTTTTCGCTGCCGGCGATCGCCTGGAGCCTCCCCTACAATTTTGAGCAGCTGAAGCTGCGCAAGGCGACGCACATGTACGGCTGGGATATCCTTCCGCGCATCATGAGCGGCGGCCTGTGGCGGCCGGTCACGCTGCACTACCGGCCGCGCACCCACATCCAGCACAGCTACCTGTACACCCGCCGGCTGGCCGATGACGGCAGTGCCCAGCTGGATTTTGTGCTGGATTGGCAGACCGACGACGACTATCTGCAGGACTACACCCTGGAGATCGAGGGGCGCTGCGAGGACTCGGTCTTCCGCGCGGGCAAGCGCCTGTTCAGCACCCATGAGGAGATTGCCTTCACCGTCCCTGCCGTCAAGCTGTGGTGGCCGAAAAACTATGGCGAACCGAAGCTGTATGAGGTAACCGTGACCCTGCGCAAGGGCGATCAGGTGGCAGCCACGCAGCAATTCCGCACCGGCATCCGCACGGTCTGGCTCGACCGCACCCCGCTGGCCGGTGATGACGGGGAGTTTGTCTTCCTGGTCAACGGACAAAAAGTGTTTGCCATGGGCACAAACTGGGTGCCCGCGGACGCCTTTCCCTCCCGCGACCGGGAATACCTGCTGCGCGGGCTGGAAATGGTGAACGACCTCGGCTGCAATATCATCCGCTGCTGGGGCGGCAATATCTACCCGGACGACCTGCTGTATGCGTATTGTGATGAACACGGTATCCTGATCTGGCAGGATTTCTCCATGGCGTGCGGCATTTACCCGGACGACGAACGCACCTGCCGCCTGATGGAGCAGGAAGTGACCGCCGTGGTGCAGCGTCTGCGCAACCACCCCGCCCTGCTGCTGTGGAGCGGCGACAACGAATGTGACCAGCCGCTGCCCGATCTGCGGGCGATCCGCCAGGGGGAGCGCCGGCTGGCCGCCGCAGACCCCAACGACAACCGCCTGACCCGGCAGGTCATCCCGGCCGTGCTGCGGCGGGAGGACTATACGCGTCCCTATCTGCCCAGCTCCCCCTATATCGACGCAGTCGCGTTTGAAAAGGGCGGCCTGACCTCCGAGGACCATTTGTGGGGTCCGCGGGATTTCTTCAAGGGCGATTTCTATATGCATTCGCAGGCACATTTTGCCTCCGAGACCGGCTACCACGGCTGCCCATCCCCCCGCTCACTGGAAAGATTTCTCTCGCCAAAGGCGCTGCAGTCCCTCGGTGACGGCTGTGACTTCGCCGACCCGGAGTGGCGGCTGCACGGCGCCTCCCCCACAGCCGAGGATGGCTGCTACACCTATCGCAACCCGCTGATGTACCGGCAGGTGGAGCGGCTGTTCGGCACGGCACGGCGCACGCTGGCCGATTTTGCCCGGCAGAGCCAGATCTCGCAGGCCGAGGCCAAGAAATTCTTTATCGAGCATTTCCGGGTGGCCAAATGGCGGCGCACCGGCATCATCTGGTGGAACCTGATCGACGGCTGGCCGCAGGTCTCCGATGCCGTGGTGGACTGGTACGGCGTGAAAAAGCTTGCCTACCATTACATCAAGCGCTCACAGCAGCCCTTCTGCCTGATGTGCGACGAGCCGCAGGCAGGGCAGCTTCCGCTGGTGGCGATCAATGATCTGCGCCGCGCGATCACCGTCCGCTACACCGTCACCGCCGCCTCCGACGGACACACCGTTGCAGAGGGGCACTGCACGGTGCAGCCCGACGAGGCTGTGCGCATCGACCGCTTTACGCCGGCGAAGAACGAGGTATACGGCATCCGCTGGCAGGGCGATGTGCAGGGGATGAACCACTACACGGCCGGCATCGGCGACCCGCTGGACTATGATACCCACCTGAAGCACCTGGAAGCACTCGGCTTTACCGCAGAGTTTGAAGGTTTCTGAATTCCCCCGAAAAAAGCGTGCAGATGAGCCGATCATCTGCACGCTTTTTGCTTGACAATCCGGCAGCCGCCGGGTACAATACGAAAAAAGGGAGGGAAACCCGATGAAACAGCTGCATATGCGCTTTCCGCAGGGCCGGACAAAGGCGCTGACCCTCAGCTATGATGATGGCTGCATGGAGGATCAGCGGTTGGCGGCCATTTTCGCCCGGCACGGACTGAAGTGCACCTTTAACCTCAACAGCGGTCTTTTTTCGCCGCCCGGCACGGTCTATACCGCCACACAGCGGCTGACCCTGGAGGATGCCAAAAACCTCTATGCCGATCCGCTGTTTGAGGTGGCCTGCCATGGACTTGACCACCCACATCTGGAGCAGATGCCTGCGGCCATTTCTTACGGGCAAATTCTCTACGACCGCATGGCGCTGGAGCAGCATTTCGGCTGCCGCATCACCGGCATGGCCTATCCCTATGGCACCTATAATGACGAAGTGGTGCGCCTGTGCCGCTCTGCCGGCATCCGGTACGCCCGCACGGTCCACCCGACCCACCGCTTTGACCTGCCGGCAGACTGGATGACCCTGCACCCCACCTGCCACCATGCCGACCCCGCGCTGCCGGAGCTGACCGAACGGTTTCTCAGCACACAATATACCGCCTCCCCGCAGATGTTCTATGTGTGGGGACACAGCTTTGAATTTGGCCGGGAGGATAACTGGCCGCTGATCGAAGGCTTTACCGAAAGGGTGGCCGGCCGGGAGGACATCTGGTATGCCACCAACAGCGAGATTGAAAGCTACTGCCGGGATTTCGGGCGGCTGGAATTTGCAGCGGATGGCTCCTTTGTCCGCAATCCAAATGCCCGCACCGTATGGTTCGCCTGCCATGACGGCGGAGAGCCGCATCCCCTTGCCCCCGGCGAAACCGCCCGGCTTGAAGCCGGCGAACACGCGCAAAAGGAGGCGGCAAAATGAAACGGATCTTCATGCGCTACCCCGGCGGCCGCAGCCGGGCGCTCACGCTCAGCTTTGATGACGGCGTGCAGCAGGATAAACGCTTTATCGGGCTGCTCCGGCAATACGGGCTGTGCAGCACCTTCAACCTGAACAGCGGCCGCTTCATCCCCCGCAGCCACACCTACCCGGCCGGCACCGTCTGGCGCGCCATGGTGGATGAGGAGGTGCGCCCCACCTACACCGATCCGCACTGCGGCATCGCCTGCCACACCGCCCATCACCCCACGCTGCTTAATGCAAGCGAGGCGGAGATCGCCGACGAGATCCTGGGCGACCGCATAGCGCTGGAGCGGCTGTTCGGCCGGCCGATCACCGGCCTGGCCATTCCGAACGGCCCCTACAATGAGACCACCATCCGCATAGCGAAGCAATGCGGCATTACCTATATCCGCTCACCGCGTTCCAGCCACAGCATCGCGTTCCCGACCGAGCTTTGCCCGTTTGATTCGACGGCCAGCTACCGCGACCCGGAGCTGCCGGCCATTGCGGAAAAATTCTTGCATGAGCCGTGCATTGAAACGCCGTATCTGCTGTATATCTGGGGACACACCTACAATTTTGATGAGCACGAAGGCGACTGGGAAAGGATCGAACAGCTGATGCAGACGCTGAGCGGCCACGACACCGTCTGGTATGCACCGGATGAGCAGATATTCGCCTACGCCGCAAAATTTGACCGGCTGGAAAAATCCGCTGATGGCCACCGCCTGTATAATCCCACCGATATTCCCCTGTGGCTCAGCTTCGGCGGGCCGACGGTATGGGACAAAACCCCGGAAACCATTCTGTCCATTGCCCCCGGCGAGGAGCTGGTGGTCTGATAAACAGAAAAGCGCCGCGCAATTCGGAGACCGTCCGAATTGCGCGGCTTCGTTTTTCCCATTTCCGCTATGCGATAGCAGTGGCAGCTCTACGATTGCTTGGGCGGCGGGGCAGGCGATTGATAGCCGCTGCGTCCCTCCCGGCGCAGACGGCGGCGCCGCCGGGTGATCGGCAGCACAATGGCCAGCACAACAGCCGCCACCAGCAGCACCGGCAGCAGCCACACAAGGGCGACGCCCAGAAACTTCACGACCGAAAACGCCGTGTTGAAGGCATCGAAAAAGGCCGTTTTCAGCTCACTGCCGTAGGAATCCCCGCCAGCCAGGCGATCCGCCACATACAGGCGCACACTCACGGTAGCATAGCGAACCTGGTTATCGTACAGCTTCTGCCGGCCGATAAGGCTGTCCAGCTCGGTCTGCACCTGCGTCAGCTGCTCCTCCAGCTTCAGCAGATCCTCCAGGGTTTCCGCCTTTTCCACCAATTCCAGCAGACGATCCCGCTGTGTGGTACGGGCATTGATTTGCGCCTGGATATCCTGATACTGCTCGGTCACATCCTCTTCGGATTTTGATCCGCTGCGGATGCGGCCAACCGCCTTCAATCCCTCAGCAAAGGCATCCAGCTGCTCGGCAGGAATACGCAGAGAGTACCGGCCGCTGCCGGCCGCACTTTCCGGATCAGACAATTCCGCCTGCTCCGTGTAGCCGCTATACTGCGCAGTAAGCTTTTCCAGCGCCTCAGCCGCCGCAGAAAAATCCTTTACCTCCACAGAATAGCCGGCTGTGATGATCACCTGCCGCGTGGCCGCCGATTCGGTAACGCTCTCATTAGAAGCGCCGGGCGCATAGGCGTCCTCTGCCGTGGTGTAGGCATAGCTTTTGTTTCCGTTTGCCGCCCGGCCGCAGCCGGTCAGAAGCACCGCCAGCACCAATGCCGCCGCCAAAAGAGTCTGTACGCGTAATCGCATGGTATCGCCTCCCGATGTCTTTTCTGGTTTCCGGTTTCAGTATACCATAGCCGGCGATACCCGTCAAATGACAATATTGTTACCAAAAAGCCGCCCCCGGCAGACACACAGGGTGTCCGCCGGGGGCTTTGGTGTTATACACGGTTCAGTCCTCTGTCAGCTCCAGCAGTATACGACGCAGCGGTTCCACACCCTCGCCCGTTACGGCCGAGAAGGGCACCACCGTCACGCCCTCATAGGCGCCAAGCGCCTGCGCGAAGGCTTCCTCCTGCCGGGCGCGCTCGGTCTTATTCAGCTTGTCCACCTTGGTCAGCACCACCACAAAGGGGATCTCCCGCTGCACAAGATATTCCAGCATTTGCCGGTCATCGGCACTGGGTGCATGGCGGCTGTCCAGAAGCTGCAGCACCAGCCGCAGATCCCGTTCCTGATCGAAGTAGCCCTCGATCAGCTCCATCCAGCGCCGGCGCTCACTGCCGGATACTCTGGCATAGCCATAGCCGGGCAGATCCACAAACCGCAGCTCCGGCAGACGGTAGAAATTGACCGTGGCAGTCTTGCCGGGCGTGGCGCTGGTGCGCGCCAATGCCTTGCGCCCCAGCAGACGGTTGATCAGCGAGGATTTTCCGACATTGGAGCGGCCGGAAAAGGCAAACTCCGGCAGACTGCTGTGCGGCAGCTGTGAGGAGATGCCGGCGGATAATTCAAATTCTGCAGCTTCCCAGCGCATGGATTCCCTCCGTTCAGTTTGCCGCCCCCGGATCCGCCGTCAGGGCGTTGCCGATCACGGTATCCAGATGGTTGGCAGAAATAAACTGTGTGTGCTTGCGCACGGCCTCGTCCACCTCGGCCAGATCCGGCAGATTATCCTCCGGAATGATTACGGTGGAGAGCCGGTGGGTGTAGGCCGCCATGCTTTTCTCCCGCAGACCGCCGATCGGCAGCACGCGGCCGCGCAGCGAGATCTCACCGGTCATGGCTACATCCCCCCGCACCGGGATGCCGGTCAGGGCAGACACGATAGCCGTGGCCATCGTCACACCGGCCGAGGGGCCGTCCTTCGGCACGGCTCCCTCCGGCACATGGATGTGGATATCCTTGGTCTTATAGAAATCCGGCTCGATGTGCCAATCCCGCGCGCGAGAGCGCACATAGCTGACGGCGATATGCGCCGATTCCTTCATCACATCGCCAAGGTTGCCGGTCAGCTCTACCTTGCCGCTGCCCTCCAGCACCGCTACCTCCACCGGCAGCGTGGTGCCGCCGGCGGCTGTCCAGGCCAGGCCGTTGACCACGCCCACCTCATCCTTGTGCTTCTGCGGCTCCGGTTTATATTTCTCCGGGCCGAGATAGGTCTCCAGATTTTCCGGCGTGACCGATACCGCCTCGCTGCTGCCCTCCACAATCGCCTTGGCCGTTTTGCGGCACAGGGTAGCAATGGTGCGTTCCAGGCTGCGCACACCGGCCTCACAGGTATAACATTCGATAATCCGCGCCAGTGCTGCATCCGAAAGACGAAGCTGCCGTGGGGTGAGGCCATGCTTTTTCAGCTGCTTTTTCAGCAGATGCTGGCGGGCAATGTGCTTTTTCTCCTCCGCCGTGTAGCTGGAAAGCTCAATCACATCCATCCGGTCAAACAGCGGCTCCGGAATGGCCGAGGCATCATTGGCCGTGGTGATAAACAGCACATCCGACAGATCAAAGGGCAGATCTATGTAGTGGTCACGGAAGGTGCTGTTCTGCTCGGTATCCAGCACCTCCAGCATAGCCGAGGCCGGATCGCCGCGGAAGTCACTGCTCATTTTATCAATCTCATCCAGCAGCACCAGCGGGTTTTTGCTGCCGGCCTGGCGGATGGCGCTGATGATGCGGCCGGGCATAGCCCCCACATAGGTGCGCCGGTGTCCGCGAATCTCCGATTCGTCCTTCACGCCGCCGAGAGACACCCGCACATAGTTGCGTTTCATCGCCTCCGCCATGGAGCGGGCGATGGAGGTCTTGCCGACGCCGGGCGGGCCGACCAGACAGAGCACCTGCCCCTTCATCTGATCCGACAGCTGGCGCACAGCCAGCGTTTCCACAATCCGATCCTTCACCTTGCTCAGACCGTAATGGTCGCGATCCAGAATACGGCGGGCGCGGGTAAGATCCAGGCGCTCCTTGGTGCGCGTGTTCCACGGCAGCTCCAGGCAGGTATCCAGGTAGGTGCGCACCACAGTGGCCTCATGGGAGCCGGGGGGCATCTTGCCCAGCTTGCGGCATTCCTTCTGCAGCGGCTCGGCAATCTCCGGCGGCAGCTGCAGCTTTTCGATCCTGTCCAGATATTCTGTGGACTCCTCCAGCGGATCGTCGCCCTCCCCCAGTTCTTCGGAGATGGCGTGGATCTGTTCACGCAGGTAATAATCCCGCTGATTATCGTCCATCTGTTTTTGCACCTTGGACTCGATCTTTTGCTCCAGTGCCAGCAGCTGACATTCCTTATCCAGCAGACGCAGCAGAGCCAGCGCCCGGCTATCCACCGCCAGGTAGGACAGAATGTGCTGCTTTTCCTCCGCCGGCACCGACAGGTTGGAGGCGATATAGTCCGTCAGGTGGCCGATATCGTTATCTGTTGCCACCGTCAGCAGCACATCCGGCGCCATCTTCGGCGCCAGCTCGGCATAGCGGCCGAAATACTCCCGGCACTTGCGTACCAGCGCCTCCTGCTTTGTCTGGTCGGCCATCGGGCGGCTGCGGCGCTCTTCCACCACCGCCACATAGTAGGGCACCTCCTGCAGGAATTCAACCGCGCAGGCACGGTACTCTCCCTCTACGATCACGCGAAAGGTATCGTGCGGCAGCTTCAGGATCTGCTGCACATGGGCCACCACGCCCATGCCGCCGAGCGCCTCCGGCTTCGGGTCATCCTCTTCCAGATCACTCTGCGCCACCAGGAACACCCGCTGATCCTTCTTCATGCAGGCATTGAGCGCTGCCACCGACCGCAGACGGCCGACATCAAAGTGCATAACCGTTTCCGGAAAGCACACCAACCCCCGCAAAGCCAGCAGGGGCAAGGTTTCATACCGTTTTTCCATTGAAAATCACCTCAGCTTCGGGTCATATCCTATCACTGGTCAGCCGATTTGTCAACGCCCGGCAGGGCTGTACGCTGTACGCTATACGGCTCTGCCGGGCGGCAAAATAGCGACCGACCACTATTCTATTCCATTGCTTATACCGTCCGGCGGCGGGCAGCCGCCTTGCTGCGGGCAGCCAGCCGTGCACGGCCGTTTTTGCGGCTGGGATCATAGATGATCTCCGGCTGCGCACCCTCATTGACGCACGCGGCCGTAATCACCACACGCTCCACCGTTGGGTCGGAGGGGATCTCAAACATCAGCCTCGTCAGCAGCCCCTCCATCACGCTGCGCAGACCGCGTGCGCCGGTCTCCCGCTTGAGCGTCAGCTCCGCCACGGCGCGCAGGGCGTCGTCGGTAAATTCCAGCTGCACATCATCCAGCTGGAAAAGCTGCACATACTGCTTGAGAATGGCGTTTTTCGGCTCGGTGAGGATGCGCACCAGCGCATCGGCATCCAGCGCCTGCAGGGTCGTGATCACCGGCATACGCCCCACCAGCTCCGGTATCAGGCCGTACTTTACCAGATCCTGCGGCACGATCTGCCGCAGTAGCGCGGCATCGTTGCCATCCTTTTTGGACTTGACCTCATTGCCAAAGCCGAGAGAGCCGGAGCTGACGCGCCGCTCAATGGTCTTAGCGATGCCATCAAATGCACCGCCGAGGATAAACAGGATATCGGTGGTGTCGATCTGGATAAATTCCTGCTGCGGATGCTTGCGTCCGCCGTTCGGCGGCACATTGGCCACCGTGCCCTCCAGGATCTTCAGCAGCGCCTGCTGCACGCCCTCGCCGCTGACATCCCGCGTGATCGAGGGATTTTCGCTGCGGCGCGCAATCTTATCAATCTCGTCCACATAGATAATGCCGCGCTGGGCCTTTTCCACATCATAGTCCGCCGCCTGGATCAGCCGCAGCAGGATGTTCTCCACATCCTCGCCCACATAGCCAGCCTCGGTCAGCGTGGTGGCATCCGCGATGGCAAAGGGCACATCCAGCGCCTTGGCCAGCGTCTGTGCCAGGGCGGTCTTGCCCACGCCGGTGGGGCCAAGCAGCAGCACATTGCTCTTGCCCAGCTCGGCGTCCATATCCCCGCCGAAATAGATGCGCTTATAGTGGTTATACACCGCCACGGACAGCACCACCTTGGCGTCGTCCTGCCCGATCACATACTCATCCAGCCGCGCCTTGATCTCCTTCGGCGTGGGCAGGGTGGGCGGTGCGGCGGGTTTATCCTGTTTATCGGGTCTTTCCGGTTCGCGGCGCCGCGTGCGGGGGGCTTCCCCGTCCATGATGAGGCTTTCGCACAGCTCAATGCACTCATCGCAGATATACACCCCGCCGGGGCCGGACACCATGCGGTTGACATCCTCCTGCAGCTTACCGCAGAAGGAGCAGCGCACAACCCTGTTCTGATGCTCGTCACTCATGCCAGTTTCCCCTTATCTTCCTGCGTGTCAGGCACGCTTGTCAACAACCTTATCCACCAGACCATAGCGCACGGCATCGTCCGCGCTCATCCAGTTATCGCGGTCGGTATCCCGCTCAATGACCTCCAGCGGCTGGCCGGTCATCTGCGAAAGCATGTGATTCATGCGGTTGCGGATATACACGATGTGGTCAGCCTGGATCTTGATATCCGAGGCCTGCCCCTTGGCGCCGCCCAGCGGCTGGTGGATCATGATCTCGCTGTTGGGCAGCGCCAGGCGCTTGCCCTTGGTGCCGGCCGCCAGCAGGAAGCTGCCCATGCTGGCCGCCAGGCCGATGCAGATGGTTGAAACATCGCACTTGATATACTGCATGGTATCGTAGATCGCCATGCCGGCTGTGATCGAGCCGCCGGGGCTGTTGATATACAGGTGGATATCCTTATCGGGGTCCTGCCCCTCAAGGTACAGTAGCTGTGCCACCACCAGCGATGCCGTTACATCGTTCACCTCATCCGACAGCATGATAATGCGGTCATTGAGCAGCCGGGAGAAGATGTCATAGCTGCGCTCACCGCGGCTGGTCTGTTCGATTACATACGGTACTAAACTGCTCATATTCAGCCCTCCTAAAGCCATTGATCGGTCAAAAAAACAACCGGATTACAAGCCGAAATTTCCCTGCCCGCAAAAGTATGGGCAGGGAAATCCGGACTTAAACAGCGTCCGCTGATTATTCCTCGGTGATCGCGGCGTTGGCCTTGATCCAATCCATCGCCTTGCTGACAGCCAGATCCTTGGTCAGAGCCGAAACAGGGATAGCGGCCTTGACCTTCTCCACTTTCATCTGATACTGCTCGGCAAACTTGGCATACTCAGCCTCGATGTCCTCTTCGGTGGCCTCGATGTTCTCCAGCTTCGCCACAGTCTCCAGTGCCAGACGCACCTTTACCTGCTTTTCGGCCTGCTCACGGAAGCCGTCGCGGAACGCCTTCTGATCCATGCCGGTATACTGCAGATACATCTCCATGCTCAGCCCCTGCGCCTGCAGACGGTAGGCAAAATCCTGGATGCGGTCGTTGATGGTATTCTCGATCATCGCCTCAGGGATATCCGCCTTCATGCAGGCAATCAGGCCGTCCACCAGCTGCTCCTCCACGGCGTCATCCGCCGCCTTGGTGTGCTGCTCGGTCAGGCGCTTTTTGGCATCCTCCTTGAATTCCTCCACGGTATCGAAGTCGGTGCCGTCCTTGATCAGGTCGTCGTCCACCGCCGGCAGCTCTTTCTTCTCCAGCTTGTGGATCTTGCACTTGAATACCGCCGCCTTGCCGGCCAGCTCCTTCGCGTGGTAATCCTCCGGGAAGGTCACATTCACATCCAGCTCGTCGTCCACCTTGACGCCCACCAGCTGCTCCTCGAAGCCGGGGATAAACTGGCCGGAGCCAAGCTCCAGCGCGTGGTTCTCAGCTTTGCCGCCATCGAAAGGCTCCCCGTCCACAAAGCCCTCAAAATCGAAGGTCACGGTATCGCCCATCTCGGCCGCACGCTCATCCACGGACACCATACGGGCATTGCGCTCCTGCAGGCGCTTGAGCTCGGCGTCGATATCCTCATCGGTCACCTTGACCGCCTGCTTGGTTGCCTTGATGCCCTTATAGCCCTCCAGCGTCACCTCCGGCTTCACGGTGATGGTGGCCTTGAACACCAGACCCTCCGGGCCGACAGAGACCACATCCAGGTCGATCTTATCCTCCACATACTCATAGCCGGAGGCCTTGATCGCCTCGTCCAGAGCGGTGGGGTACACATCGTTCATCGCCGTCTCGTAAAATACACCGGAGCCGTACTCCTTCTCGATCAGGGCGCGGGGTGCCTTGCCCTTGCGGAAGCCGGGAATAGACATCTTCTTGACATCCTTTTTATACGCAGCGTCCACCGCCGCACCGAATGCAGCCGCGTCAACCTCGACCTCAAGCTCCACACGGTTATTCTCTTTTTTGGTTGCGTTTTTCAGACTCATATCTGTTTCCTCCCAATTTTGCTTTCCAGCACATTGCCGGCGTGTTCAGCGCCGCCGGAACGCCTATTGACTGTCTGCCGCGGTGCGCCACTGCCCCGCAGCACACAGACACCGCGAGATATTATAGCACACCCGGAAAAGGATTGCTACTGTTTTTTGAAAAAAAGCGTACATTTTTTGCTTTTGTCCGCCCGGCGGGCAGCCAATGGGCGATAAAGAACGGCCGTCAGGGTCAGAAAACCGGTGCGGGACAGAAGTGCAGGGCATCGGCCGACACCAGCTGATAGCGGATGCCCTCATAGTCGCCATTGAAGGCCAGACGGATCCCCTGCCCGTGCACATGGCCGTAATAGCAGCGCCGCACGCCCTCCTCCTGCAGCACAGCAAGGATCTCCGGGCAAAGCTGCTCCGGTCCGACCCCGCCCGGCCGCACGCAGTACAGCGGCGGATAGTGGAGGAACGCCACCGGCTCCAGGCCGGTCTGCCTGGCGGCACGGATAGAGGTACGCAGGCGGCCGGCCTCCCGCAGCAGCACCTTGCGGTCAGCATCCTCCTCCGCATCAAAGAACCAGCCGCGGCTGCCGCATACCGCCAGCCGGTCATCCACCGGCACGGCGTCATTGTGCACAATGCGCAGGGTATCAAACCCGTTTTCTGCAAAAAAGGTATCCATCCGGCGGCGGGTGCACCACCAATAATCGTGGTTCCCTTTCAGCAGCAGCTTGCGTCCCGGCAGAGCCTGCAGAAATGCAAAATCCGCCCGTGCCTGCTCAAGGCTCATTCCCCATGAGATATCGCCGGGGATCACCACGGTATCCACCGGCCGCACCAGCCGGCGCCAGTTTTCCTCCAGGCGCTCTGTGTACCGCTCCCAGCCGGCGAAAACGGTCATGGGCTTGCTGCCGCCGATGGAAAGATGGGTATCGCCGATGGCAAACAACGCCATACCGTTCTCCTCCCTGCCTCAGATATGCAGCAGCTCACAGACCTTCGCCTGCATGCCGGCCACATCGTTGCTGCAGCAATCGGTAAAGCGCGGCGCCTTGCCGCGCAGTGCCTCCAGCGGCTGCGGCACCGCCACCCCCGTCAGCGCGTGCAGCGCGGCAAGCTGGTCGTACGGCCGCTGCGGCACCGGCGCGCCCAGCGCCGACAGGATCGCCGGCGCGAATTTGTACGGGCTGGCGGTGGAGGCGATCACTGTCGGGGTATCATCCCCGGAGGCCGTGCGGTATTCCTCATACACCCGCAGAGCCACCGCCGTATGCGTATCGCACAGATAGCCCTTTTCCTTATAGGTGCGGCGCACGGTCTCGGCCACCGCCGCATCGTCGGCACTGCCGGCAGCAAACAGAGCATCCATCTGCTGCTTCACCGCCGCCGGGACGGTGTAGCGGCGCTCATTTTTCAGTGACGCCATCAGGCAGCAGATCTCCTCGCTATCCTCCCCAGCCAAATGGTACAGCAGCCGCTCCAGATTGGAGGAGACCAGGATATCCATGGACGGCGAGGTGGTGGTGTAGAACGGCCGGTTGCAATCGTATGTGCCGGTAGCAAAAAAGTCCGTCAGCACCCGGTTGCGGTTGGAGGCGCAGACCAGCTTATGCACCGGCAGCCCCATCCGCCTGGCGTAGTACGCCGCCAGGATATTGCCGAAATTGCCGGTGGGCACCACCACATTGATGGGCTCACCCATGCGGATATCCCCCGCCGCCAGCAGGTCGCAATAGGCGGAAACATAGTACACGATCTGCGGCAGCAGCCGCCCCCAGTTGATGGAATTGGCGCTGGAGAAATGCATACCCTTTTCCCGCAGGCGGGCAATCATGGCCGGATCGGTAAACAGGGTCTTTACGCCGGTCTGCGCATCGTCAAAATTGCCGCGGATGGCGCACACCCCGACATTTTCGCCCTCCTGCGTGATCATTTGCAGGCGCTGCATCTCGCTGACGCCCTCGCTGGGATAGAACACCTGGATCTTCGTTCCCGGCACATCGCGGAAGCCCTCCAGCGCCGCCTTGCCGGTGTCGCCGGAGGTGGCGACCAGGATGACGACCTGCTCGTCCGGTGCCGTCTTTTGCACCGAGAGGGTCATCAGGTGCGGCAGCAGCTGCAGCGCCATATCCTTAAAAGCGCAGGTGGGCCCGTGCCACAGCTCCAGCAGCTGCACACCAGGCTCCAGCCGGTGCAGCGGCGCCACGGCCGGCGTATCAAAGCGGCTGTAAGCCGCCGCGGTACAGTGCTCCAGCTCCGCGGCCGAAAACTCCGTCAGGAACAGCGGCAGCAGCCGGGCGGCGCGTGCCGCATAGCCCAACGGCAGCAGTGCCTGCAGCAGCTCCGGAATCAGCGCCGGGAAGCTCTCCGGCACATACAGGCCGCCCTCCGGCGAGATGCCGGTGGCAATGGCCTCGGCCGCGGATACCGTTGCCGCGCGGCTGCGGGTGCTTGTGTATTTCATGGTCATTCTCCTTTGTCTTTGTCATCCGAACCGAAGAAAAAGCTTCGGGCGTTTTCGTAGAAAATCCAATCCAGCAGATCGGCGGGATACCCGGCCTCCGCCAGATACTGCCAAAAGCCGGCCAAAAAGGCGTATCCATCCACTCCGTCCGGCAGCGTAAACCCATCCAGATCGCTGCCAATGCAGACGGTGCGCTCACCGTCCAGCGAGAGAAAGTGCTCCAGGTGTCGGCGCAGCTGTGCAAAGCTCAGCCCGCCCAGGTGGCCGGGATACAAATTCAGTCCCACCAGCCCGCCGGCCTCCCGCAGGGCAACAAACTGCTCATCCGTCAGGTTGCGCGGGTGCGGAAGAACCGCCGCCGCATCCGAATGGCTGGCAATAAACGGGCGGCGGCAGCGCGCGGCCACCTGCCAGAAGCCGGCTGCATTGAGATGGGAAACATCCGGCGTGATGGCCAGCCGCTCCATCTGCTGCAGCGCCTGTTCGCCGGCCGCCGTAAGGCCGCCGTCCGGCGTACCCATGCAGCCGCTTGCCCAGGCATTGTCGCCATTCCATGTAAGGGATATCAGCTTTACACCGGCGTCCGCCAGACGGCACAGGAATTCCGGCGCATCGCCGAAAGCGCCGCCCCCCTCCACCGACAGCATTACCTGGCAGCCGGAAAAGGCCGGCTGCGGGCAGCGAGTGCCGGTAAGCAGGCGAAGCTGTGCCGGCTGCCGGCACTGCCACCGGGCGGCCACCGCCAGCATGGCCAGGCACGCCCTGCGGGCGGCCTCCCCCCGCAGGGTATCCGGAAGGTAAGCCGCCATCGTCTGCACCCACGGCGTAAAGCCCCCACCAGCCGCCGGCACAAACCGGTCGCCCGCATACAGCGGCGATGGCGTCCCGTTGAGCGCCGCCGAAAGGGTATCACAATGCAAATCAAAAAGCCTCACGCAAGCTCCCCGCCTCATACGCCCCCAGGTAGTGGTCAATCTGCACGGCCTGCAGGGGCTGATTTCGCTTGGTCACGACCTCCACCACATCGAAGCGGGGCTGCAGCGGCGTCGGATACCGCTGCAGATACTGCATTGCCGTGGCAATGATGCGGCGCTGCTTGGCAGCGTCCACCGCCTCACGCGGCGCATACAGTGCCCCCTGCTGCCGGGTCTTGACCTCCACAAAAACAATATACGAAGCGTCGGCGGCGATTATGTCCACCTCGCCCTGCCGGCAGCGGTAATTGGCCGTCAGGAGCGTATAGCCTTTCTCCCGCAGAAAGCGGGCGGCCAGCACCTCTCCGGCAGCGCCGCGGGAAACCTCAGCCATGGCTCTGCTCCCCCAGCAGCTTGCGCAAAAAGCTTGGCCGGTGGATTGGGCAGGGGCCAAGCTGTCGAATGGCCGCGGTGTGCGCAGCTGTGCCGTAGCCCTTATGTACGGCAAAGCCGTAGCCGGGATACTGCGTATCCATCTCCCGCATCAGCCGGTCACGGCTGACCTTCGCCAGCACGGAGGCCGCGCCGATCGAGGCTGACAAGGCATCTCCCTTGACAAGCGTAACACCCGGCACCAGCAGCGCCGGCGGCAGGCGGTTGCCGTCGATCACCGCCATCTGCGGCTGGATCTCCAGGGCACTGACCGCGCGGGTCATGGCCAAAAAGGTCGCCTGCAGGATATTGTACTGTTCAATTTCCTCCACGCTGGCAAATGCCACCGCATAGGCGGCCGCCTGCGCGCAGATGACAGCAAACAGCTGCTCCCGCTTCTTCTCGGAAAGCTTTTTGGAATCGTTGATACCGGGGATCGGCCGGGCAGGATCCAAAATCACCGCCGCGGCACACACCGGCCCGGCCAGCGGCCCGCGGCCAGCCTCATCCACGCCGCAGAAGCAGCCATAGCGCTCCCGCAGCCCCGCGTCATATTCTTCATTCGTCACGGTCGGCACCTCCCACAGGCGGCTGCTCCAGGGTGATGCGCCCCAGCTTGCCGCCACGGTATTCATCCAGCAGCATCACCGCCGCCCGCTCGGTGTGCACCTCCCCACCGGAAAGCAGCATCCCCCGCTGGCGGGCGATACACTGCAGCAGCTCCCACGGATCGGCAAAAACCGTTTCCGGCAGCTCCTCCGGCAGCTTATAGCGGGAGCAAAGCAGCGGCCGGTAGGCCGCCGCCAGCACCCGCAGCAGCTCACAGGCCATCTCCTCCATATCCAGCACCTGATCCTTGATCGCACCGGTAAAGGCCAGGTGCAGCGCTACGGTATGGTCCTCAAACTTCGGCCACAGCACGCCAGGGGTATCCAGCAGCTGCGCGCCCTCCACCACAAACCACTGGTTGCTGCGGGTCACGCCGGGGCGATCCTCCACCTTGGCCTTGCCGCCCTTTGTCAGGCGGTTGATAAAGGAGCTTTTGCCTACATTGGGGATGCCCACCACCATTGCCCGGATGGCGCGGTTCATGCCGCGCTCCTCCCACTTGGCCACACTATCGTGCAGCAGCGTCCGCAGGGCGGGCAGAAAGCCCTCCAGTCCCCGGCCGCTCTTGCAGTCCACGGCCAGCGCCGCAAACCCCTGCCGCCGATAGGCAGCGATCCACCGCCGGGTGGTCTGCTCATCTGCCAGATCGGCTTTATTGAGAATGATCAGGCGCGGCTTCCGGCCGGTCAGGCCGTCCAGCTCCGGGTTGCGGCTGCTGACCGGTATGCGGGCGTCCACAATCTCCACCACCGCGTCCACCAGGGACAGGCTTTCCTGTATCCGGCGGCGGGTGCGCGCCATATGCCCCGGAAACCAGTTAATGCTGACCGCCTGCGCGTCGCCCGTTTTCGGCTTTTCCGCCGCCGGGCGGGGGGCGCGGGCAGGTTTCTTACCGGCAGCTTTGGCCGCCGGGCGGCTTTTATTCGGTCTCACGCGTCACTCTCCGTTCTCAAGCTGTGCCGCGGTGGCAAAGGGGAAAAACCGCAGCGCCACCTTACCCACAATATCCTTGGTCGAAAAAGCGCCAAGCTGGCGGCTATCCTTGGAGTCCGAGCGGTTATCCCCCATGGCGAAGACATAGCCCTCCGGCACGGTAAAGGGGCCCTCGAACCCAAAATCCGGCGTAACGCCGCCCTTGACATACGCTTCTTCCTGCACCTCTCCATTCAGCACCAGATGCTGCGTTTCGGGGTCGATATCCACCGTATCGCCGGCCACGGCGACCACCCGCTTGATCAGCGGCTCATCCCCCTGCCGGTTGATGACGATAATGCTGCCGCGCTGCACCGTATAAAAGCGGCTGACCAGAGCCAGCCGATCCCCATCGTGCAGCGTATCGCACATGGAGCTGCCATTGACCGCCACCACCCGGAACGCCAGCAGAAACACCAGCGCCACCGTCAGCAGGGCCATAATCATGGACGACACAAAATCAAAGCCCGCCCCCAGTGCCTGTCCACGCTTTTCGGTTGTTTGTTCCATCCGGCCTGCCCTCCTTATTCCTGCTTTGTCTATACAAGCCCAATGCGCGGGAAGGGCCACAGGCGCAGGATCACCTTGCCGACCACATCCTTTTCCGGGATCAGGCCAACCTCCGCCGAGCGGCTGTCCAGTGAAACCGCCCGGTTGTCTCCCATCACGAACAGATACCCCTCCGGTATCTGCAGCGGGCCATCAAAATCCCGCAGCAGCGTCTTGCCCTGGATATACGGCTCGGACAGCTGTACGCCGTCCCGGTACACCCTGCCGTCCGCCGTGATCTCGACGGTCTCGCCGGCGCCGGCGATCACACGCTTGATCAGCGGCTCCTGGGTATAGCGGTCGATCACCACAATATCTCCGTCGGCGTAGCGGCCGCCGGCCTCCAGCAGCATCAGGCGGTCGCCATCCAGCAGCGTCGGCACCATCGAGTCGCCATCCACACTGACCACCCGCATGAAGCAGGTGAAAAGAACCGCCAGCGCCACCAGCGCCGCGATCATTGCACTGATCCAGTCATAGAGCGACGGGGCCAGCTGCCCATCGCTGTGTGTATTTCGTCGCTTCATAGCATCCTCTCCGCAGGGGCGGCACGGCTCTTTTCGCCGCCTTTTCTGCCGGTTTCATCTCTATATGGGCTATTATAGCATAGAAAAAACCGAAAATAAAGCAAAAAAGGGACTTTTCAGTCCCTTTTTTCTTGCGCAAAAGATTATTTGATGAGTTCCTTGACCTTGGAAGCCTTGCCCACGCGGTCACGCAGGTAGTACAGCTTGCTGCGGCGAACCTTACCGGTGCGGATCACCTTCACGGCAGCCACATTGGGGCTGTGCAGCGGGAACACACGCTCCACGCCGACGCCATACGCCACACGGCGGACGGTAAAGGTCTCGGCCACGCCGCTGCCGCGCTTGGCGATCACGGTGCCCTCAAAGGCCTGAATACGCTCACGGTCACCCTCGCGGATCTTCACATCCACGCGGACGGTATCGCCGATCGCAAAGGCGGGGGTGGTCTCTTTCACGCTGTCGCCAGCAATGATCTTCAGTGCATCCATATTGTCTTTTCCTCCTAAATTTTCAGACATTCTTACCGCGCCGCAAGGCCGGCAGAGGACTGCCCGCTTTAATGTCGTGCTTTCGCCTGGCATTAACCCCCACGGGCGCAATTCACCCGCGGATCAAAAACACAGGTAGTATGATACCACACCGCGGCAGAAAAAGCAAGCACTTTTTTGGATTTTCGCAAAAAAATCAGCAAAACGGCTCACCGTTTTCCAGCAGCAGTGCCAGCCGCAGCACCCGGCAGCGGTATTGGCGTGCCGCCCCGGCATTCAGTGCCGTCAGCAGCAGCGTCGGGTTCACGGTATCATTGCCCAGCGGCAGGGTAACGGTCATCACCGCTCCCTCCGGTGCCGGAGCAACTGCCGCGCCGGCAAAGGCCGGGCGGATATCCAGCGTTTTCATGGTCTTCTTCTTGGTGCGCTTTTCCACCAGAATCTCCGGCTGCGCCAGCAGCGCCTCCAGCACCGCCGGCGGGCAGTCAAAGGTCAGCCGGTAGCGCGCAGCGGCCAGCTCACCCGGCTTGTGCACCGCCTCCGCGGCGCCGGTGATCCGCAGCCCCTGCGGCATCACCGCATCCAGCCGCCGCACCAGCTCCTCCATCGGCAGCTCCTCCTCCAGACGCAGATCCATGGTCTCCTGCAGCCCCTCGCTGCCCAGCGAAAGCGGCGCAGCAAAGGTAAGATACGGGTGACGGTTAAAGCCCTCGGTATACCACAGCGGGATCTCCGCGCGGCGCACGGCACGGGTCATCACCCGCATAAGATCCAGGTGGGAAATATAGCGGGCAAGGCCACACTTCTCAAAGGTTACCCGGATGTTTTTCAACGCACACACCCTCCTTCCAGCAGGCTGCCCCGCAGCCGGTGCACTTCTGCCGGCAGTTCGGGGTGGTCACCGCCTGGTGCGCCTTTTCATTTTCCCGGATCAGGAACGCCTTGGTCACCCCGTAATCCAGATGATCCCACGGCAGCACCTCATCAAAGCTGCGGCGGCGGTTGGCGTAAAAGGCCGGATCCAGCCCCACCTCGTCAAACAGCGCCATCCAGGCGTCAAAATCGAAATGCTCCGACCAGGAATCCAGATTGAACCCGCGTTCGTGCGCCAGTGCCAGCACAGCGCACAGCCGGCGGTCGCCGCGCGCCAGCACCGCCTCCAGAAAGCTGACCTGTGCATCATGCCAGCTCAGCGAGATCTTCTTGGTGTGTACGCAGTGCACAAGGTGCTGCTGCTTTTCCTGCAGCTCCTGCATGGTGGCCTGCGGCTCCCACTGGAACGGCGTAAAGGGCTTCGGCACAAAGCAGGAGGCGCTCATCGTCACCGTAACGCCCTTTCCCTTCGGCTTGTCCGGATTGGCATAGTAGCAGTTGACAATCTTCTGCCCCAGCTCGGCCATCCCCTCGATGTCCTCCATGGTCTCGGTCGGCAGCCCCATCATGAAGTACAGCTTCACCGCCGTCCAGCCGCCGTGAAATGCCTTCTGCACCGTGCCGAGGATCTCCTCCTCCGTCAGGTTTTTATTGATGGCATCCCGCAGGCGCTGGGTGCCCGCCTCCGGGGCAAAGGTCAGCCCCGCCCGGCGCAGCACATTCAGCCGGTTGGCCAGCTCATCCGAAAAGCCGTCCACCCGTAGGGAGGGCAGCGAAATATTGGTATGCTCCGGCTCCGCCCAGCTCAGCAGGCGGTCCAGCAGCGGCTCCAGCTGCGTATAATCGCTGGTGGAAAGGGAAGAAAGCGAAAATTCCTCATAGCCGGTGGAACGGCACAGGGCATGCGCCTGCCGGTCAATGGTATCCACGCTTTTCTCCCGCACCGGGCGGTAGATGTACCCGGCCTGGCAGAAGCGGCAGCCGCGGATGCAGCCGCGAAAGATCTCGCTCTGCGCCCGGTCGAACACCACATCCGTATATGGCACCACAAAATAGTCCGGATAATAGCAGCTGTCCAGATCGTGGATAATGCGCTTGCGCACCTTTGCCGGAACGCCGTCCAGCGGCGTCACCGCCGCCACCGTCCCATCGGTATGGTAGCGCACATCATACAGGCTGGGCACATACACCCCCTCGATATCCGCGCAGGCACGCAGGAAGGCTTTCTTGGAATAGCCGTTTTTGCGGTACTCCTTGTACAGCGCCATAACCTCCAGATCGACCTCCTCCCCCTCGCCGAGGAAGAACAGGTCGAAGAAGTCCGCCAGCGGCTCCGGATTGCAGGTGCAGGGGCCGCCGGCCACCACCAGTGGCATATCATCCCCGCGCTCATCCGAGCGGATGGGCACCCCGGCCAGATCCAGCATATGCAGCACGGCGGTATAGCTCATCTCATACTGCAGGGTGAAGCCGATAAAATCAAACTCCCGGATGGGATTGCGGCTCTCCAGGCCATACAGCGGGATGTGGTTCTCCCGCATCAGCTTTTCCATATCCGTATCCGGGGCAAACACCCGCTCACACCAGATATCCGGCTCATGGTTAAACTGGGCGTACAGGATCTTGATGCCGAGATGAGACATTCCCACCTCGTACAGATCCGGGAAGCAGAACGCAAAGCGCACCGCCACCTCCCGCTTATCCTTGACCACGCTGTTCAGCTCCCCGCCGGTATAGCGGGAGGGCTTTTGCACCTGCAAAAACAGGTCCTCCAATTTTTCTGTCATACTGTTACCGTCCAATCACTTCGTTGCATTTTCGCCGGGTCTTTCCAAACAATCCGCCCACATTCCGGATGCTGCGGCAGAATGTCCTCGATCAGCACCGAAACAGGGCCGCTGGCCCAGGGATGGCACAGACTGGTGTTCCATTTTTGCTCCTTGCCAAACGCCTCAAAGCAGGTGGTGCCACCCTCCCGCACCATATTGTACCAAGAATGTTCCTCTGTTGAGATTATTAGCTTATAGGCCGCCTTCTCCCGCCCGGCGCGGCACAGCGCCTTAAGCAGAAACCACGCCACATATCCCCCGCAGCACAGGCCTTTTTCTTCCAGATAATCCGCCAGCCGTTCTATATTTTCCGAATGGGCAAACCCATAAAACAGAGGCAGGATGTTGGCGTGGAGGGAGCTATGATGACTCCCCTCGGCGTCCGCAAACAGACCGGTTTGCGGACGGTAAAAGGCACGGTAAAAGGCCTCAACCAGCGCCGGACTGCGCTTGGGCTGCGGCCACCCGAGAATATCCCGTATCTGCTCCGTTTGTATCGTGCAACCGATGTAAAAAGCGTTGATCACATTGTGGCAGCCACCGCCCACCGGATTCGGCAGCGGAAAATCGTAGCCATCCCGACAACTATCCGGCCAATCCACCAAATTCCATTTATCCCATACATGCTCCAGCAATCCATCCGGTCGGGCAAACTGCGCAAAATGCTGCAAAATTCCCTCGCAGACGGTCAGCGTCTGCCTCAGATATTCCCGGTCGCCGGAATAAGCATAATACCGCAATGCCAACAGCGGAAACTGAAGAGAATAATCCGCGATCTCCTGCATCTGGCTGCCCGGCGCTACCGCCAGAAGGCCCGGACACACAGCGGCTGACTGCATCTGGTTATCTATCGCCTTGCGCAGCAACGACAGATCGCCGGTCAGCAGCGATTGGGAAGCGCCGGAAATGGTCAGATCCCCCGCATACTGCCCCTTTTCCCGCTGCGGACAATCGGTGAACATTTCCTGTGAGCCATACTTTACTCCGTTTTTGCAAATTTCAAATACCGCCGCCAACACTTCGTCATCCGTTTCTAACCGACAAAAATCGTCGTCAAAGGGGTAATGGCGCACCATCACGGTACAGGCATCCACCCGTACCCCATCGTCCGGCACCAGCGTCACATAACGGAACGCCTTGTAATCGTACTGCGTCCATGTATTTTCGCCCTCGGCCAGCGTCCACCACTCTTCATAGCGGCAGTTGCAGCGCATATTAAACCGCGTCTTTTCCGGAATATCCGCCGTTTCTTCTCCGCAAAGGATCCGTACCCGCTGCCCCGCCTTACCGGTGGCGCGCAAACACAGACTGCCGGTCAGTTCGTGACCGAAATCGTAGAAAATACCGCCGCCCAGCAGTGCTTCACTTGCGGTAGGTGACAACTCGTATACCTGCAACAGCTTAGCGGGTGCATTTGCATATGTATAGTCCATTGCCTTTACAGCCACCGCTCCGTAGGACACAGCCCGCAGGCGGCTATCATAGTCCTCCAGAAACTGCGTATCATAGCCCACTGTGCGATTGCCGGTATAGGCGTACATCCGGCCGCATTCCCAGCTGCCGTTGGTGGCAAACAAAATCTGTCCGGCCGCAACAGCCTCGGCAATCAGACCTAACCGATCGTCCCCACTTTGATAAGAACGGCAAATCCGCCCATGATAATACACCTCCGCCGTCAGCGTATTCTCACCTGGCTGCAAACAGGGAGCTATCTCCACCTCATTCCAATAGTAGGCAAAGGCATATCCCTGTGCCGGACCCTGACATATGTAGCGCCCATTCAGGTACAGCTTATAGTAATCGTCGGCGGTTATGCGTAGCGTACAGCCTTCCGGCACACGGTCGCAGGAAAAGGTTTTGCGGAACACATAGTGCAGCTGGTCCGGCAGCTCCCGAGGCGGCATCTCAAAAGACATATGCTCCTTGTGCAGTATATTCTTCGGTCGAATATCCACCCATTCCGCCGGACAGATCCATACCGCTGACGAAAAAACCGGTTTCTGACTCATTGCATACTTCCTTTCACATATCTCATCCCGGAAACCGGATGCCGGCGGCCATACGGATGGCGTACATCCAGCGGCTGACCGCCAGCGCCAGCCGATCCTGTTCGTCCGGCGCGGTCTGTCCTGCCTCAATCGCCGCGGCAAAGGCAGCAATCTCCCGCCCCATCAGCAGCGGCTTTTCCTCGCTGCCGCACAGCGGCTGCGGCTGCTCCCCGCGGCGGTACAGGGTGATATCGGCCAGCTGGCCGATATGCCCGACCGTCACGCTGGCCTGTTCCCCAACGATCTCGCTGGGACCAAAGCCCTGCCCGGTCTTGGAATAGGTCAGCTGCACAGTCTTATCCAGATAATGCAGCAGCGCCCCGCCGGAACCATCCGCACCGGTGGGCAAAAAAGCCGCTGCCGCCGAGACCGCCTGCGGTTCGCCGAACAGGTACAGCGCCGGATAGACGCAGTAAACGCCCAGATCCATCAGCGCGCCGGTCTGCATCGCCGGATTAAAAATATTCGGCAGCTCCCCACGCCGGCAGGCTTCATATTTTGAGGAAAACTGGCAAAACTGGAAATGCGCCGCCGATATCGGCCCGCACTGCTCCACCGCCTGCCGCAGCAGAGCAAGCTGCGGCTGGTACAGCAGCATGATGGCCTCACGGAACAGCAGGCCACGCATCGCCGCCTGCTGCTGCAGAAGCTGCACATCCGCAGGATCGGCGGCCAGCGGCTTTTCACACAGCACATGCTTGCCGCCCTCCAGAAACAGGCGGCTCTGCGCCACATGGCAGCTGTTGGGGCTGGCGATATACACCATATCCAGCGCATCGCTGGCCGCCATGGCGGCCGGGTCGGTAAACACCTGTGCCTGCGGCGCGCCAACCTCGGCGGCAAACGCCCGCCCCCGCTCCTCGTTGCGGGAGCAGACAGCCGTCAGGCACAGCTGCTCCGGATACTGCGCCGCCCCGGCGATCATGCTGCGCACGATCCAGCCGGTGCCTACCACTCCATAACGGATCATCTTCATTCCCCCTGCTGCTGCAACAAAATTTCTGACAGAAAAGAGCTAACCAAATGAAAAACTGGTGGAAATATCTGCTGGCCGGCGGGCTGGCCGGCGCGGCCAACGGCCTGTTTGGCGCCGGCGGCGGCCTGTTTCTTGTGCCGCTGCTGATCGACTGGCTTGGCCTGCCGGAAAAGCGCGCCTTCGCCACCTCCGTTGCCATTATCCTGCCGCTTTCGGTCGCCTCGTATGTCATGTTCTGCCTGCACGGCGGCAATGTGTGGGGCGAGGCGTGGCCGTACCTTGTCGGCGGCATACTCGGCGGGCTGCTCTCCGCCCGCCTGTTTACCAAAATCCCCACCGTATGGCTGCACCGGCTGTTCGGCCTGCTGATCCTGTACGGCGGCGTAAAGGCGGTGCTGCTGCTATGATATGGCTATCCATCCTCATCGGCGTGCTGACCGGTATCGTCAGCGGCTTCGGCATCGGCGGCGGCTCACTGCTGGTGCTGTACCTCACCGCCTTCGCCGGCATGGCACAGTATACCGCCGGCGGCATCAATCTGCTGTACTTCATCGGCTGCGCGCCGGCCGCCCTGATCGGGCACATCCGGCAGCACAATATCGAATGGCCGGCCGTGGCCTTCTGCGGCGCCGCCGGCATTGCCGCCGCCATCCCCACCTCACTGCTGGCGGCCGGCCTGGATACCGATCTGCTTCGGCGCCTGTTTGGTCTGGTGCTGCTCTATATTGGGATAAAAGAGCTGCGCACCAAAAAGAACTAATGGCGCCGCTGCGCCGCCGTGCAGCACCTGCGTAGCGGATCTTTGGTCCACAGAGACCGCCGGATAGGTTTGCGCAGCGCGTCCTGAAAGGTATTCTATCATATTCCCCGCCGCTATGCAATGAAAAAAGGCAGAAAACGCCGCGCGAAAAAGCGAAAAAAATCCGCTCTTTTGTGAAAAAACAGTTGACAAACCAACCGGCATCCAGTATAATAGCATTCGTTGCCGGTGGCAAGCGCTGCCGGAGAACAAGTGGAAACGGCCCGGTAGTTCAGCTGGTTAGAACGCTAGCCTGTCACGCTAGAGGTCGACGGTTCGAGCCCGTTCCGGGTCGCCACTTGCTGCTATAGCTCAGTTGGTAGAGCGCATCCTTGGTAAGGATGAGGTCACCAGTTCAAATCTGGTTAGCAGCTCCAGAAAAAATCCTACCACACAGGTGGTAGGATTTTTTGTTTTGTCTGCGGGCAATCGACTGCCGCCTAAGCGCTCCTGCATCAAAAGAAGAAAACCGCCCCGGAGAAACTGATATGCACCCCAAAAGTTAGACACTTTTGGAGGTGCATATTTTTATGTCAAGGAAACAGAAAAAGTACTCGCCGGAATTCAAGATAAGTGTTATAATGGATATGCGAGAACACCGCCTTGGTTATCGTGAAACGGTACGAAAGTATTGGGATACAAATCAAGGGCAAGAAGAGAACTACAAAAATATAGTAAAAAGGTGGGAGCGCATATATTTGGAAGAAGGAGCCGAAGGGCTAATGAAAGAAAGACGAGGCAAGGCTTGCAAAGCAAGTGGTTCTAACAAGGGACGCCCTCCCAAGCTTGATAAAAAGGCCGAAGAAGATCTGATTGCCGAAAACCAAAGACTCAGAATGGAGATAGAATACTTAAAAAAACTGAGTGCCTTAGTTCTTGCGGACGAGCAAAAGAACGGGAAAAGGCGTTCATAATTGCTGAACTAAGGCAAAAGTATCCGCTTAAAGATTTGTTAGCGCTTTCCGGGATAGCAAGAAGCACATACTATTACTATCTGAAGCAGAAAGGTAAAGACAAATATGAAAGCGAAAAGCAGAATATATTGGAGATCTACAATACGCACAAAGGAAGATACGGCTATAGACGCATTTGCTCTGAATTAAAGGCAAAAGGTTATCCGATTAACCATAAAACTGTGTTAAAGTTGATGAAAGCCCTTGATCTGCGTGGGAAACAGAGTAAAAACGGCAAGTACCATTCTTACAAGGGCGAGGTTGGCAAAGTAGCAGATAATCTGTTGAAACGAGATTTTCATGCAGATAAGCCATTTGAGAAACTGACAACCGACATTACAGAATTTAAGATCGGTAATGAAAAGGTATATCTTTCACCTGTGCTCGATATGTTCAACCGTGAAATTGTATCCCATTCAATTTCTACAAGTCCTAACTTGCAACAGATCCGGGACATGCTGAGCGGATTGTTTGAGAAACTTCCTCCCGCTGCACGACCTCTGTTTCATTCCGATCAAGGGTGGCAGTACCAACACGCCGAATACCAACGGCTGCTTGCCGAGCACAACATTACACAAAGTATGTCTAGAAAGACTAACTATTAAAAGTCAAGCCTAAAATGCGAGGAGTGATGAAAGATAT